>JAEEGL016161681.1_pt1 | contig 14406 bp, 17 predicted proteins | sample 9134231 | NCBI WGS metagenome assembly JAEEGL01 (sample SAMN16246548, study PRJNA631951) | gut metagenome | biome: gut microbiome; feature: rumen; material: fiber-attached | host: Bos | place: Iran: Karaj | collected 2018-10
AGCGTTTTAGCCAAATCCACCAATTCAGTCAGTGAACGCGTTTCCTATACGCCATCGATGTTTATCTATAAGGATGGTGAAGTGCTTGCTTATCTTGATCCTGGCAGCAATGATGACTTGCCATATTACGAAAGCATCGAAGGATTAAGCAGCTGGTTTGATCAGTATATCGATCTGGAACTGCTTAAAGAAGACTGCAATTCAGGCTGTTCATTCAGCTGATCCACAGACTCCATCATAGATCCTTGTCAGCTCATTATTTGCTGCAAGGATCTTTTTCTTATTCACCTTGCAGACACTGCGATCATAGGTAAACATGCCGTTGATCTCTCCCTCAACATCGCTGATCTGAGTCATGATATAGCCGACAAGTCCATTCTCGATCGAAGGAATGACCATTTTCCTGTGCATATCGATTATGCGCTCAGTGAGTTCCTCTTCACTGTCTGTTTTGCCATAACCATAGCTGGTCTTTTTTGAATCGCTATGTTCTTCAATGTTTCTGGTAAAGCCACCGCATTCAGACAGTAAAAGCAGTCTTTGTTTTCCTTTGAGCACTTTGTTGCGGAAATAGATGTGATAGGAATCGAAGTCTGATTTGTCATCAAAGAACCAGCCGGATGTCGCATCGAATAAACGATCAGGATCTTCTTTCTTTAGAATCTCATAACAAGCGGAAGCTTCCTGCTGGCCCCAGCCTTCATTGTAGATTGTATAGCCGATCAGACTAGGGTGTGATTTCAATAAGCCGATCGTTCTTCTGCTTTGATCCAAAAAGAACTCCAGGCGTTTCTTATCCTTAGCTTTTCTTCTGAGCTTGAGAAAACCGATCGTTGGCAGGATCGTATCTTTGAAGAAAGAGTATTTTCCTGAATTGACCATGTCCTGTATGACAAGGATGCCGTGCTTATCACAGTAATAGTAGAAAGCTTCATCTTCGATCTTGATGTGCTTTCGCAGAGTGTTGAAACCAAGCTCTTTAATGCCGACAATGTCTCTTTCGTATTCTTTTACATCTTCTGGGGTATAAATGCCTTTTTCAAAATAGCCCTGATCCAGAAGACCATTTATGAATAACGGCCTGTTATTCATAAACAGACGTTCATGACCGTTGATTATTCTGGTTTCAATCTTCCGCAAGCCAAAGTATGATTCGATCTGATCATCATCAGTAGTGATCTTGAGTTTATATAGATAAGGATCCTGTAATGACCAAAGATGAGGTTCGGGTATTGCGATATCAATGATATTGGAATCAAAGACTTCGCAATAGTTTTCAAATTCCACTTTGAACTTCTGTGCATTTGAAAGAATCTGCAGATGGAGGGAGTTCATGTCCGTCTTTATGTTCAGATTCTCGATGCCGTTTTGCGGCAAGGCTTCGATCCAGACAGATTTCCAGATGCCGGAGACCGGTGTATACCACATGCCGGCAGGTTTCTTGGACTGTTTGCCATAAGGATAGAAGTAATCCAGTTCATCTGTTACCCTGACTTCCAGCAGGTTGTCATCTTCCAGATATCTGCTTATATCAACGGAAAAAGGCAGATATCCTCCTTCGTTATGTGTGATAAAGGTATCATTCAGAAAGACATCAGCAAGCTGATCGATCGCACCAAAGTGCAGAATAACGCGATCACTTTCCTTATAGAAGTTTTCAGGAAGGGTAAAACGTTTGCGATAGACAAGGTTACCTAAATCACCATCGTATCCAGACAGTTTTGCTTCAGGTGGAAAAGGTACATTGATGTTTTGGCCATTAAGTTCCCATAGACCATTCAGTGAGAAAAAGGAATTGCGCTTTAATAATGGTCTCGGGTAGTAATTATCATAACTGTTCATACTTAAATTATAATTAATAATATATGAAAAAAAGAACGTTTACGTCTATCCTGTTCCTCTTGATTTCAATAATCTTATTCAGCTGCAGCTTTAAAGAAGATACAGCTGATAATGAAGACAATTCTGTAAATGAGACAGAAAAAGCGCAATATCACGTTATTTCTGCAACAGAAGCAAAGAAGATGATGGATGAAAAGGATGATTATCTGATCATCGATGTCAGAACAGAAGAAGAATATGCTGAAGGACATATTGCGGGAGCCATCAATATTCCAAACGAAGTGATTAAAGATCAGGCAGATGAAAAACTGGCAGATAAGAATCAGCTGCTTCTGATCTATTGTCGCAGCGGACGCCGTTCCAAAGAAGCGGCTTTTAAACTGCTTGATCTTGGCTATAGCAATGTTTATGACTTTGGGGGCATAATAGACTGGACCTATGGAACTGAAAGTTAAAAGATTTGATGAATTAAGTCTGGATGAACTCTATAAGATCCTTAAACTGCGGGTCGATGTTTTTGTGGTGGAACAGCAGTGTCCCTATGGCGAAATAGATGGCAACGATCAGGAAGCGATCCATGTCTGGTATGAAGATGAGGAAAGGATAATTGCCTATCTGCGGGTCATGGATAAAGGGGTTGAAAGCGAATATACATCCATTGGCAGAGTCATAGCTATGGAAAGAAGAAAAGGCTATGGTACGGGAATTCTGAAAGAAGGTATTGAAGTCGCCCGAACATATTTCAAGGCGGACAGCATTTATCTTGAAGCCCAGGTCTATGCGAAGGGTCTTTATGAGAAGTGCGGGTTCCAAGCGATTTCTGATGAGTTTGTTTTAGATGGCATTCCTCATGTCAGGATGATCCTAAACTGTAAATAATATGAAAAAACTGTTGGCAGATAAATTCACAAAGATCTTTTTCATTTATATCTGTGTCCTTTTGCTGCTGATTGTCTATGCAACTTTCAGACAATTTATTTTCAGGAAGTATTTCCGAGTGATCAATGAGGTGATTATATATGTGGGCATCGCCTGTATTCTGATCAGGCGAGCTAAAAGATTTTCTGAAAAAGGCAAAGCTTATTTCAGTTCAATCCTCATCATTGTGATTGCCTGTATGGCATTTGGGGCCAGACTTCTTTTTGATACCGATAGGGAAAGTGTTGTTTTCTTGAAGGAAGAAAAAAAGATCAAAGTAGAGAGCAGCTTCATCATGTATTATGAAGTGAATTATTATGACTATGCCAACGCCATCTGGTATAAAGCTTTTCCGAGGATTGAAGAGAACTATGATGATGGCGATCCGGATCAGTGGATCTATACCGACTATTATGATGAAAACGGAGAACTAATAGAAAGAGTATTTGCAGAGTAATATTTCATTGAACACAAGTTGTTAAGGTGCTATTATATTTAGGATCCGATTTTTAATAGCATATCGGATATTGCAGTAGATGTTAATGAACTGAAAGGGGTAAAAAATGATAACTAACAGAATCATAACATTCATCTTGGGCATCATCATGATTATCTGTGGTGTGTTCTGCCTATTTAATCCTGAAATGACTTATATGACAATTGGTTTGGTAGCCGGTATCAATATGGTCATTGATGCTATCGGAGCTATCGTGCTCTGGATCGAAATCAAGCGAGTATATCGTCAGGCTAATATCTGGGCTTTAATTGCTGCTATTGCTTCAGCTGCTTTCGGTGTATTCCTGATCACCAATTCTCAGGCACAGTTTGTCGTAGATATGACAATCATCTACATGATTGCCATCTGGCAGATCATTATCGGTGTTGTCGGTATCGTTCTTTCACTCAAGATCCGTGCTGAAAGAAAAGAATTACAGACTGAATACTTAGGCAGAAACTGGTGGCTGATCCTGCTCACAGGCGTGCTGCTTATCGCGTGCGGCATTTATGGCATGATCAACCCTGCAGCTCTTATCAATGCTGCCGGTGTCTTCCTTGGCTTAAGCATTATCGTTGCTGGTGCCAACATCGTATCTGTAGTCGCCTAACAGCACATCATTACAGAATCATAAGCAAAGGCCGGAATCAAAGATTCCGCCTTTTTAATTCTTTAGTATTATGATGTTTATATAAAACTTCTTGTTAAAAAGATGAACCAAAACTGGAAATAGGGAGGGCAATTGAATGAGCAATGTCTATGAAAACTGTTCGGTATTTGAAAGCGACAGATATCTGCTGCGTTTTGTGGATGAAGCTGATGCCGCCGATCTACTGAAAGTATACAGCGACAAAAATGCGCTTCCTTTCTTTAACAGTGACAATTGTGACGGTGATAATTTCTATTATCCCAGCAGAGAAAAAATGGAAAAAGCTATTGCCTTCTGGCTGCAGTCCTATAAAACAGGATGGTTTGTCAGATGGACCATCATTGATAAAACGATCTCTAAAGCGATCGGAAGCATCGAGATGTTTCATCGCCATGCCGATGATGATTTTGATGATGTGGGTGTATTAAGACTTGATTTAAGAAGTGATTATGAAAAAGCAGAAGTGATCAGGGACCTTCTTAAGATATTTGTCAGTCCGGCTTATGATTTGTTTGATTGCAAAGAAATAATAACCAAAGTTCCGCTTTATGCAATTGAGCGGCAAAAGGCGGCTGAGGAATGCGGCTTCAGCAAAACCGCAAGGCTGCTGATCGGTACTCATGATCGTTACGCATATAACGGATACTATGCAAAAAAGCTTGATGACTAAGAGTACATATAAATGATGATAAAACTGCAAAAATAAATTGGAATTATTGATATAGAGGTCTTTACTGCTACCACATTGGCTATGGTATTTCTATATCTGGTTCATTTACGGATATTTGATTATAGAAAGATACGTGATAAAACATTAACATTATCAATATGATTCTGATTCTGATGCAGGAGGATGAAGTGACTATGGAACAGGAATTACATCATAACGGGGAGTATGTGCTTGTTAATGATCATAAGATGCATGTTTATCGGGCTGGGAATATCAATGGTCCCAAACTTGTTTTTATGTCTGGTTCGGGTACAGTGGCTCCTGTGTATGACTTCAAAATTCTTTATCAGAAACTTGCTGATGACTATAGGATCATAGTTATAGAGAAATTTGGCTATGGTTATTCAGATTTATATGATGCTCCATGTGATATCGATTCTCTGCTTTCTTATTATAGAGAAGTACTGTCTAAAATCGGCGAGGAAGGTCCATTTGTTCTTCTGCCGCATTCGTTATCCGGACTTGAGGCCATAAGATGGAAACAGAAATATCCAAATGAAATTAAAACGATCATCGGGCTTGATATGGCGGTTCCTGCCCAGTATTTGAGCTGGGGACAGGAAGGCGTTGATAAACGGGTAAATCAGATAATTAAATATCAGAAACTCCATAAAAAAGGATTATTGTTCTGGTACCCTTTGAATAAACGCGGATTGGATAAGGATGAGATAAAGCAGCAGAAACTGCTTTGGAAAAGAAATGGGATGAATGACTGTTATATCAATGAAGCGAAGATGGTTCTTGATAACGCAAAACTGGTTGAAGAAAAGGGAACAATTGATTGCCCGATTCTTATGTTTGTTTCTGACGGCAAGCAGGTTTCAGCCAACTGGATTGAATATCAGAATGAGTTTGCCAGAAATAATAAGGCAAAGATCATTCAGCTGAACTGCGGACACTATGTGCACTATTACGAGAGTGAACTTATCAGTAAAGAGATAAAAGATTTTATTAAATAATTTAACATTAAGCTATTTAGGAAGTTAGTCTTCTAAGCGGGTTTACAAAACACCCCAATCTGATGCATTTTTGGAGGTAATAAATGCCAAGAAAAGTATTATTTGTCTGTCATGGCAATATCTGCCGCAGTGTCATGGCTGAATACATCTGCAAACAGATAAGACCTGATCTGTATTGTGAATCGCGAGCCTGTTCGTACGAGGAAGAGGGAAACGACATCTATCCGCCAGCCAAGCGTTGTTTGGATAAACACGGGATTGTTTATCAGCGGCATCATGCTCACAGGATTACGCAGAAGGACTATGATGATTTTGATGAAATATATATTATGGATCATTCAAATATGCGCCTGATCAGCAGGATCGTGAATGATACAAAACATAAGATCCGTTATCTGGCTGCCGAAGAGATCGATGATCCGTGGTATACGGGCGATTTCGATGGAGTTTACAGACAGTTATATGCAGCCATAGAAAGCCTTTAGAGACTGATATAAGTTTATTAAAAACTCTATTGACAGTCTATTGAACTCATGTTACAATCAAATTACCATGAAGGGAGGTAGTAAAATGAATGATCAATGTAAAGTGTTTTATGATATGACAGTGCAGTTCTTCAGTAGACTACCTGTCATAGACTTGGGAAGATAAATAAAGTCATTATTCATGGAGGTTTAAGAAAATGAAAGTAAATGCAGATTTCAGAAAATTCATTCCCGCTGCTGTAATTCTGGTATTAATGCTGGCAATAGGCTTAAACAGCTTTGTGGTCGTAGATCCTGGTCATACCGGTGTCGTTGTGACCTTAGGTAAAGTTGAAGAAAAGGTTCTGCAGGAAGGTGTACATTTCAAGATGCCCTTTACACAGGAAGTAATTCAGATCGATAACCGTATTACTAAACTGGAAGTCGATACGGAAGCTTTCTCTAAAGACCTGCAGACAGTCGATACCACGCTGGCAATCAACTATCGTATCGACAAGAATATGTCCTACAGCATCTTCAAGGATATCGGTTCCAATTATGAAGGCGTACTGGTTACTCCGGCTGTTAATGAAGTTCTCAAGGCCATCGTCTCAAGGTACACAGCTGAACAGACAGTTTCCAATCGGGCACTGATCTCAAAAGGGCTGCTGGATGGTCTTAATGAAAAACTCAATCCTTTCGGCTTATATGCGACAGATGTAAACATCATCGACTTCGATTTCTCCGATGAATTCATCAATGCTATCGAAGAGAAACAGGTCGCACAGCAGAAACTGCTGAAGGCCGAAACGGAGAAACAGACGGCTATTACAATTGCCGAAGCTGAAGCTGAAACGATGAAGATCAAAGCTCAGGCTGAAGCAGAAGCAAATCGCATTCTGACTGAATCATTAAGTGATCAGATCATTGAATACAGCAAGATCGAGAAATGGGACGGTAAACTCCCCCAGGTTTCCGGCGCTTCAACCATTATCGATCTGAGCGAATAAATTTAACAGGAGGTGTTTGAAATGTTGATGGTATTATTCGGTATTTTTGGATTGATGCTTGATTTACTGTTTTCAGGCATCTGGCTCATGATCAGATTCGCATTCTCTCTGAGCCCGCTCTTCTTACTGTTCTTTATCTTGAATTCATACAGAAGAAGGTATTAATTTCAGAAGCTGCTGTTTCTTCCCCCTAAAAGGTGAGACAATAAATGAAGAAGCATGCAGCTTCTCTTATTTGCAGGAGGTTAAAAATGTTAAGCAATCTTATTCCGGGAACCAATATCGAATATGGCGAAGACATGGAACCCTTTGTCGTTGTCAAGACGATGATCAAGGTGACGGGCGGACTTTCCTTATCACAGGTTTCCAAGATAACCGGCTTACAGGCTTCAACAATCCAGAACTGGGTCAAAAGAGATTTTGTGCCTCGACCTGTAAATAAAAAATATTACGAAAGACATCTGTCCCGGATCATGGTGATCTCTGCTTTAAGGGATTGCATGAACATTGAGGAGATCGGTGAACTGATGCATCTGATCAATGGCGATACGGAAGATACCAGGGATGATATCGTTCTTGAAGAAAACCTCTTCAATTACTTCTGCAAGATCATCAATTCCATTGATGAACACGCTTTAAATGATCTGATGATCGAAAGAAGCATCCGCGAGAATCTTCTCAATGAACATGCGGAGAACAGAGAGAAACTGACGGTGGCCTTAAAGGTCATGATCTATGCCTACATTGCGGGAAAGTGTTACGAATATATCAGAGAAAACATGGAATTATTGCGAAAAAGCCGCTGAATCATGAACCTTCGAAAGAAGGTTTTTGAGTGCTATAATGCATTTGTGGGACTGCTGGAACTGTTTCAGAAAAAAAAGAGATATGAAGGCCGCGTTGTTGATCTTCAGGAAAAATACAGGGTATCGGAAAAGACATCCTATGATGGGGTTCCGACGGTTTATTATGACATTCTGAAACACGGCAGCAAGGAGAGAGTCGGCAAGACTGATCTTCGCTTAAGTATTGATGGCGATATGTACTACTATGGGCATATCGGCTATAACATTTCTCCGGCTTATCGAGGCAATCACTATGCCTATGAAGCCTGTCTGCTGCTGTTCGAGATCGCCAGAGCCGAATTCGGCCTGAACGAGCTGATCATAACCTGTTCGCCAGAGAATACCGCTTCCTATAAGACACTGACCAGGCTTGGCGGTGAGCTCGTTGAAAAAGTCGAAGTTCCCAAAGGTCATCCGCTTTATACAGTCGGTGAGACCACCAAATATATCTTCCGCTATAAAATCAGTTTATGAATAAAATAATCAGATGGATAAGAAAGTTTCTCTCTTCAAGGATATTTATGCTGGTGGTGATCATCTCCCTGCAGCTGCTTATCCTTATTTTTGGCATGAACACGATCAGATCGATCGAATATGTCGATACGGTATTGAACATCATTGATTTCCTGCTCATTCTTCATGTCGTTGACAGACATACGAATACTTCCTACAAGCTGATCTGGTCCATCATCATCTATGCCATACCGCTGATCGGCGGCGTGATCTACCTGATGTTTGCGGAACGCAAAGTTCCAAAAAGCCTGCGCAACGAAATGACCAGAAGCCTGCAGCGCTCAGAAGGCCTGCTGACTCAGAATAAGGAATATCAGGATAACCTGCAGGATCGCGATCTGCGGCAGCAGTTTGATTATGTGCTCAATGTCGGATCCTATCCTTATTATCAGAACTCATCAGCGAAATATTTTTCCGATGGCATGAGCTGTTTTGAAGACATGCTTGCCAAGATCAGAAAAGCCCGCTATTTCATCTTTCTGGAATACTTTATCGTCAAGGATGGAGTAATGCTTCGCAGCCTGATCAAAGAACTGCTGAATAAAGTTGATGAAGGAGTGAAGGTCTATTTCATGTATGATGACGGCGGTTCTCTGACTTCGCTACCCGATGATTTTAAACAGAATCTTAACGATCGAGGCATTCACTGTACGGAGTTTTCCAAGGTCTCTGCCTATCTTTCATTAATGTCCAAGACCAACAACCGCAATCACCGCAAGATCTGCGTTATTGATAATAAATATGCCTATTTAGGCGGCTTTAATATCGGTGATGAATACATCGATGAGAAGATCCGTTTTGGCAAATGGAAGGATTGCGGTATCAGGATATCCGGCAAGGCTGTCAACAGCGTCACGATCATGTTTATCCAGTTCTATAATGCGATGGTTTCTGATGCGATCAGCTATCATGATTATCTGTTAGATTATCCGCTTTTGGATAAAAAGGGCTTCTTTCAGCCGTTCTCATCTTCACCAAGTACTGATGACTATGTGGCAAGAACCGTGCATCTCAATCTGATCAATCACGCCAAGGATTACATCTACATCTCTACGCCATATCTGATCCTTGATCACGGCTTTACCACCGCCTTGGTAACAGCCAGCCGCAATGGCGTTGAAGTCGTCATCAATGTGCCGCATATCCCTGATAAGAAGACGGTTTTCATGGTCACCCGCAGCAATTATGAGGTATTAGTCAAAAACGGCATCAGAGTCTTTGAATATACACCTGGTTTCATGCATTCCAAAAATATCATCGTTGATGATAAGATCGCGATCGTCGGTTCGATCAACATGGACTATCGCTCCTATTATCTGAATTATGAGTGTGGCGTGCTTATCGGCGAAGATAAGGTCATCATGGATATCAAAAAGGACTATCTCAAATGTATTGCCGAATCACAGGAGATAGGGCTTAACGATATTGAAAATATCTCCTTTATTGTCAGAATTGCCAGAGGCTTCATGAAACTGCTGTCTCCGTTATTCTAGATATCGTAACTGATGAAATTGGACTTTTGATTGTTTCTTTCGGCTTTTGTTTTATTTCTGACATTATTTATAATATATAAAGTAATCATGCAGAAACTAAGGGATATCAACGAAGCAGTTTCCTATCTTAAAGATGGCGATATTGTTACCTCAAATGGCAAAGATCTTTATGTTTATAAAAAAGAAAGGATCGCGGTCTATTCCAAGGGGACGCATTTTACTCTGGAACTGGCTGATTTTGTGAAACTGTATAATAAAAACACTTTCTATCTGTATGAAGAAAGTGTGGAAATTGATGAGACCAAAGATGAAGCCTATTATCGCTATTATCGCAAATAGGCTTTTATTTTTTCTTGAAGAACATGCCTAAGCCGGCACCGGAGATACCGCCAACGATGTGCGTCAGCTGTGAGATATTATCAGCTGTTGTGGCTCCGGTATAGAATTCCTGCCCCAGCCATAGGATCGCTACCAGGATCAGCGTGATAGGGATGCCCTGTTCTCTGCCGGTGATCGAAGCCAACAGAATAAAGGCGAAGACAACACCACTCGCTCCTAACAGCATGACATTAGGCTGAACAAGATTATGAATGATGCCGGTAATGATGGCAGTGGTGATGATGACAATTATCAGACGGTCTTTGTATTTTTCTTCTAAGATCGGTCCTAACAGCAGAATATACAGCATGTTGGAGACCAGATGATTAAGACCGGCATGGCCAAAGATATGACCGATCATTCTGACATAGGCCAAAGGATCCAGAAATGAGCTCCCATAAGTCGAAAAGACCAGCATTGTTGATCTGCCGTTGGTCAGATAATCCAGACCTAAGGCGAGCAGACAGATGAGGACAAAACAGATCGTGATCGGAGCATTGATATAGATGCGGAATTTATTTCTGTTCATGGTTCTATTATTGCATAAATCAAAGTCTAGGACTTAAAATTAATACGTGAAGAAGATAAAGACAGCCCTGGTTCTTGAAGGGGGCGGATTACGTGGTGCTTATACAGCAGGAGCGCTTTCCTGGCTGCTGGATAATAATATTTTTTTTGATAATGCCTATGGCATTTCTACCGGGGCAGTGCATCTGTGCAACTATCTGAGTGAATCAAAAGAACGTCTTTATGATTTCTCTGTTGATGGGATCGTTGACAAGCGCATCATCGGTATCAGACCGTTTTTGCGCTGCGGAAGGATCGTTGATTATGATTTTCTTTTTGATCACATCATCAAAGAAGAAAAACAGTTTGATATAAATGATCTGAGAGACTGCAAGACAAACGCCTTTATTGGGCTGTATGAATTAAACGAGGGAAAAACCAGATATTATTCAATCAGGGAGATTTCACTTAATGAACTAAAAGCTTCAACTTCCTTGCCGATCATCGGTAAAGTCGTTAAAGAAAATGGTAGAGAAATTCTTGATGGCGGTATAACGGATATGATCCCGATCGAACAGGCAGTCGCAGATGGCTGCAACCGCAACCTGATCATTACGACCAAGCCTTTAGATTATGTTAGAAAACCAGCCAAGAAGGCTATTGTCGAACTGATGAGGATTTCCTATCCGCAGTGCAAGAGAATTGCGGAAGATTATAAGATCAGACATCTCAACTATGCCAAACAGATCGATCTGATCAGAAAGCTGGAAGAGAACAACGAAGCTGTCTACTGCTATCCAAGCAGGAACTCCAATGTCACCAGGATGGGCGGCAGCAGAGAAGAACTCTCTGAACTGTTTGATCTGGGTTATCAGGATATGGAAGATAGAAAGGAACAGATACTTAAGTTACTTGAAAAAGACTGTTAAAGTATTGCTTGCTGCCGTGATCGTTTTGAGTCTTTTTGCCTGCGAAAAGAAACAGGAAAAAGATGATCAGACAGATCCTGAAATCATTCAGGAAGAATATATCGATCCCGTCAGGGATATTTTTATTTTTGATAAGCTGGATCCTGCGCTGAAAAATAAAGCGAAAGCTGCCAACGGCAATAAAGATCTGCAGAACTATCAGTTCAAGATGCTGTTTAAAGAAGTTTATGATGGTCAGCTGTTCGATCTGAATGGTGATCCGATCAATCTGACAGATTATGATCAGTTCCTTTTGGAAGTGGCTTCAATCGAGTGTTCGCACTGCCGTAAAATGCTGCACATCATAGAAGCATTCAAAGCGGAAACGGATATACCTATTATTCAGTATTTTAATGTCGGCGATGCGAAGCAGATCAGAAATATTTATGAAGAAGAAGGACTCGAGATAAGTGATGAACAGATCATCATCGGCCACGATGATGGCTTAAAAGCCTACCTCAAAAACTGCGGGATCAAGGCTTATCCGACGCTTATTGCTTTCAATAATCACAAGATCTCTTTTGTTGCGCAGGGAGAAACCGACCTTCTGGCGATGCGTAAAGTGCTGGATCTTGGTTTCGATGAGCCGATTACAGAAGATGATCTTAAAGATGCAGAGGGGAATAATTATCTTGATTTAAGCAGATCGACTGATGATGTGAAGAAAGACATTTCCAAAGAAAATCTTTATCGTCTGGAAAAACTTGATAACGATGATTATACTGTGGATCTGACTTTAAGACTTATCGGCAAAAAAGCTGATTTTGGAAAAGCTTTAAATCCTGCCAGCAATGCTTTTATCAATGAAGTCGAGGATTTTGGCCGCTATGAAGAAAAGAAACTGATCCTGCTTTATACCTATCTGAAAGATGCAGGTGATGTTGAGAAGATAAACTTTATTAATGAACTTATTGAAGGTGATCAGGACAACGAATATGTCCTGGTGCTGGTTGAAGGCTTTGAATCGGTTTCCACTTTTGTTAAAGAAATGCCTGTCAGAGTTAACTGCCCGATGATCTCAACTTTAGCGGCACTGCCCGAGGATCTATATGGTTTTGGAATTGTTGATTATCCGACAGCTGTCTTTATAGACAAGGGGACGATCACCGGTGCTTATTCACATGTTGAAGATAAGGAAAAGTTCCTGGAAGCGATAGATTTATTCCTGTCTGAAGACTCGATCGCTTATAAGAAAAATAATCAGATCGTGAATGGATAGTGATCTGGTATGGAACTGAAACTCATCAGTTCCTTAGTAACGGGATGATAAAAACTGATCATGGTTGACCATAAAGCGATCTGCTGTCCAGCGATCGCTTTTCGGTTGTAGCGCTGGTCGCCCCATAAGGGATGATTGCGGGAAGAAAACTGGACTCTGATCTGATGCGAACGCCCGGTTTTTAGTTTTACTCTGACTAATGCGAGATTATCCCTGCGGGAAATAACTTCATAGTCCAGGATGGCCAGCTTGCCTTTAGGATCGACACTGACGGTATTGGTCCTGCTGTTTTTGAGCAGATGATCTTCATAGTGACCGCTCTGCGCGAGATTGTTATCTTCAACGACTGCCAGGTATTCCTTTTTGAAATCGTGATCCTGGATCTGTTTTGTCATCCTGGCGGCGGCTTTGGAGGTCCTGGCAAAAACGCAGACTCCACCGACCGGCCGATCCAGGCGATGCAAAAGGCCCAGATAAACTGCTCCGGGCTTGCTGTATTTTTCTTTGATATATTTTTTCGCCATGCTCAGAAGATCTTCGTCCTTTGACTCATCTTCCTGCATCGGCACATTTACCGGTTTTTCAACGATCAGTAAATGATTGTCTTCATAGAGAACTTTCACTTATGCCACCTGGTGGTCTGCCCGCAAGGCAAAGTATATGAGCTGTTTTCTATCCTGATGCCTATCTCGTCGCTTTCAATGACACCTTTGATCTTTTTTTCTTCCAGATGTCTTTGCAAGGCATTGGCGATCACGGTAGGGGAATAACCGGTCGTATAGGTGTTGATAATGATAAATAAAGGATTGTCACCGAGAAGTTCCAAGGCATTTTCAATCAGGGGATTGATCTTGTCTTCAAATTTGAACAGTTCATTATCCGGACCGCGGCCATAGGATGGCGGATCCATGATGATGCCATCATATTTATGACCTCTTCTGATCTCCCTGGCTGTAAACTTCAAGGCATCGTCCACGATGAAACGGATGTGATTGCTGCTTAAACCTGAAAGCTTCATGTTGTCTTTTGCCCATTCATTGATGCTTTTAGAGGCATCAAGATGAACAACCTCTGTCGCTCCATAGGCAGAGGCTACCATGGTAGCAGCGCCGGTATAGGCAAACATATTGAGGACTTTGGCATCATTTCGTCCTTTTAGTTTTTCTGCGATGAAATCCCAATTGGCCGCCTGTTCAGGGAAAAGCCCGGTATGTTTGAAGCCGGTTGGCGCTACCCGAAAAGTCAGATCCCGATATGAGACGTTCCAGGCTTCCGGAAGTCTGTTTTTGTATTCCCAATGCCCACCGCCGGAGTTGGAGCGATGATAATAAGCATCGGCTTTTTCCCATAATTCCGGTCTGCTTTTCGGCCAGATGGCCATGGGATCGGGACGGCGGAGAATATAGCCTTTCCAG
>JAEEGL017200866.1_pt1 | contig 14406 bp, 9 predicted proteins | sample 9134231 | NCBI WGS metagenome assembly JAEEGL01 (sample SAMN16246548, study PRJNA631951) | gut metagenome | biome: gut microbiome; feature: rumen; material: fiber-attached | host: Bos | place: Iran: Karaj | collected 2018-10
CAAGGCTGATTTGTGGTTTGCCATTATAAATCAATTATTTATTTGTTATCACTTTGTAGCGCGTATGAGAGTCGAACTCATCTTGCAAGAATGAAAATCTTGAGTACTAGCCGATATACGAACGCGCCATCCTTTCCGGTAAGCCTCGAGAGGCTGCCCTATAAAGCGGATGCAAAAGTAGTTACATTTTTCCAATTCACAAACAATCTCTCTTAATTTTTTAGATTATTACGAGGTTTCACTTCCGATAACTATTTTTGTACAGACAAACAGCCTGCTGCATGTACATTCCGGAAAAAGGCATAATGATAGGAGCCGTCCGTCACAACGACAGGACCAGTGTGGCGCATATCTTTACGAGTGACCACGGTATGGTACCTTTCATCTGGTTCATGTCCAAAAGCGGAAAGAATGCCAGCCGTAACACCCTGTTGCAGCCTCTCACGCAACTGGAATTCCAAGCAGAATATATCCCCACGGAATCACTCCAACACATCAAGGAGATAAAAAACCTTGCTCCTTACAGGGATATTCCACGTAACCCGCAAAAGAGTGCCATTGCGCTTTTCCTGTCAGAGTTCCTCACATACGCACTCAAGGGTGAGCAGAACAACCCTCCCCTGTTCCGATATCTTACCGAATCCCTGAATTGGTTTGATAACGCTCCTGATGGCAGCTACGCCAACTTCCACATAGCATTCATGATTGGAACGGCCGCATACACCGGTGTATGCCCCAATGCCGATGATTATCACCCCGGATATGTGCTGGACCTGAGGGAAGGCTGTTTCTGCGCACTGGAGCCCAAGCACACCGAATGGATAAACCCGCAGCTCTCATACAAGCTGCACATGCTTATGACCTGCAGCTTTGACGGAATAAAAGATGCGCCCCTGACAAGTCAGGAGCGCGTCATGCTGCTTAATGCACTTAACAACTGGTTCCGTCTGCACGTACCGGCCTTTCCGGTTCTCAAATCAATTGAGGTGCTTGAAACCGTATTCGGCTAAGCGCGAAGAGCCTTGATCTCAGCTAGTTCCACTGAATTTCTGAGATAAGAAGGAGATGCCTCAATAGCATCTATCAGGGCGTCATTGTCAAGATCATTATCAGACAATTCGTAAAGATAGAGCTGGCGCTTGTCAACGCGATCACCATACAGATCCTCTATCACGCGATCTGTCTCATCCTCATCCTCCATTTCCGGAATGCTCTCCATTCCGAATCCGGTAGCCAGAACCGTTATCTTAACCTCTTCAGTTAGAGTATCATCATTGGCAAGACCCCAAATGACCTCTATATTCTTATCCTCAAACTTATCCATGAAGTGACGCACCTCATTCATCTCATCAAGCATAAGCTGATGCTCAGCATGCGTACTCTGATATATGTTGAACAGTATCTTCTTGGACCTATGGATATCATTGTTATAAAGCAGAGGGGATTTGAGTGCTGAATCCAATGCCTGGTTGACGCGGTTCTCACCCTTGGCAATTCCTGTACTCATTATAGCCACACCACCATTGCTCAATATCTTCTTAACATCACGGAAGTCAAGGTTTATTATACCACGGCAGGTAATAAGCTCAGCTATGCTCTTGGTCGCAGTGGTCAAGGTCTCATCAACATACTTGAATCCGTTTGCCACACTCTGGTCAGGATATATCTCAAGCAGTTTCTCATTGCTGATCACAAGCAGGGCATCTACATACTGAGACATATCCCTAACACCTCTAAGCGCCTGCTTGATTTTGGGGCGCTGCTCAAACTTGAACGGGATGGTTACGATACCCACTGTGAGCATCCCGCACTCTTTGGCACACTTTGCTATCACAGGGGCTGCACCGGTTCCGGTTCCACCACCCATACCCGCAGTGATGAACACCATCTGTGTTTCATCCTTGAACTGAGCCTTTATCTCTTCAATACTCTCCTCGGCAGCCTTACGGGCCACGGCAGGGTCATTACCTGCGCCAAGACCATTGGTGGTCTGTCGGCCCAACTGGAGCTTTATAGGGATATCTGAGTCCACCAATGCCTGTTGGTCAGTATTGGCAATGACGAATACCACATCATGAATACCTTCACGGAACATGTTCTTGACGGCATTGCCACCGCCGCCGCCCACACCGATAACCTTGATTATCTTACGTGATTCAGTAGGGAAATCAAACGGAAGAATCCCATTCTCCTCAAAATCTTTAATGTCCTGGTTCATAGTCACAATCAATTATCAGTGTTCTCTGATTTAGGCTCCTTCTCCTCCTTGTCATCAAAGAAGTTCTCACCCATATTCATAAAGTTATCATACCAACGTTTGAAAACGCTGGGTCTTTTCTCTTTCTTCTTTGTTTCAGTTTCCTCTTCCTTAGCTGTTTCCTCCTCCTTCCTGGCTGCAGCCTCCTCACGTTTCTGTTGTTCCTTGCGGTCGCGCTCCTCCTGAGCACTCTCACCTTCCTCTGTAAACAGGTCCTGCTGAACAATCCTGTCCTGATCCTCAGCAGTAATGTTATCTATCGCATCCATCTTAGGCAATGGCTCCCGCAGTTCACAACAGCTTTCATCTCCCTTGGCCAGGACTGACAAAAGCGCCAATTGGGAACCGTCACCACGTTTCCATCTGGGTTCAGCCCAAACTACGCCGCAAGCAGGCTCTAATACTATACGCGGTTTACGCATAGAAGGCATCAGCTTGATGAATATCTTATCCAGTTGGCGCAACTGTGAACCGCCACCGGTCAGGACAACTCCTGCATACAGGACCTCGCCATACCCTGAAGCCTTGATCTGAGAGTAAACATTGCGTATTATCTCCTCATTTCTGGCTTCAATTATATCACCTATATTCTTCAGAGAGATTGAATGGTCATTGACATTAATTGTCTCACCTGAATCCTGACTGCCTATCAGATTACATAGTCCATAGGCGCATTTTAGCTGTTCAGCCTGCTCAAGCTCTATCTTGAGTATTGAAGAAAGGTCACGGGTAATAAGTGCACTGCCCAACGGGATAACCCTGAGATAGCGTAACAGGCCGTTCTTATAGACTGATACAGTAGTGGTATCTGCACCGTAATCCACCAAGGCACAACCCTGCTGAAGGTCATCTTCAGTGAGCACCGCCTCAGCCTGTGCCATAGGGGCTACATAACCGTCAACAATCTCCACCTGGGCTGCCATGAAACACTGTGCTATATAATCTGCCACCTGTTTCTTAAGCAGGATATTCAGATAATTACCTTTCAATGAACAGCACGCCACACCCATAGGGTCTGTCTCAGTACCACGTTTGTTGTCAACGATATACTCCTGTGACTCCTGGAACAGGTTAACATAACCGTCATAATCTATCTCACTGCACTGCTGGAACATATCATCCAGGACCTCCTGGCTCACCACAGTCTCCTCATCAAATTTATGTTCCACCTTGCTTATGACAGACCTGAGCCCTTTGGCGTTATATCCTACATAGACCTTTTCTATCTTGGCTGACAGGATTGTGTTAAGCCTTTCCACCACCTCCGCTATTGCATTGGCAGTCTTGTCCAGATTATAAACAGCACCATGCCTTATGCAGGATGATGATGGCACGCTGGCATACGCCAGAACATTGAGAGAACCGTCATACATCTTCTGACCGGCCACTCCTGAGATCTTGGATGAACCAAGCTCAATAGCAACAATTACTTTGTCGTTTCCCATTTATATTATTTTCGTTTCTTACACACAACCTGATTCTCATAGGCCACACTTATGGAACGATATTTGTTCCAACCAACATTGTCAAGCCCCTTCTCATAAAAGTTCATCAGACGCTCCAGCTTATCCTCAATATTATCGGCAGTACCCAATATAAGCAGATGGTCACCCACCCTTGGCACCAACTCAATCTGCTTGTCTGACGTAACGTTTATCTGCTCCACCTGTGCCTTCCAGAACTCTGAACGGTCTATGGCACGTACCACCTCCAGGAGTTCCTTTGATGCGAACTCTCTGTCTATATATCCAGTAGCCACAGGTAGCTGTACCGCCAATGAGTGCTGTGAAAGTATCTCGCCATGGCTATCCACATAGAAATCCTGTCCACGGTTATTCAGAACACGTACCAGAGGCACCTTTCCCGACAGGTTTATCCTGAGCATATCACCGCCGGTCTTATAGCATTGCGCCTTACCCACCAACGGATGCAGTGCCAATGTCTGTTCTATAGCTTCCACATCTATTGCCTCAAGCGGAGACCCTATAGGATCCAGAGAATGCTCCTTAAGAAGACTCAGAACCATATCCTCATCAATCAGGTCAAAATGAAGACTGTCCGTAATATGCAGGTCAACGCCACTGCACAAACGGACATCCTCATGCCTGTTTGTCATTCCCAGGATGGAATATACCATATATCCCGCCAGTAGAAACACCGTCAATATGGATAGAATCTTCTTTACCACCTTTCTTACTTGAGTATCTTTGTTATGGTTTCCACATAATCCTCCAGATCACCGGCACCAAGTGTAACCAGAACCTGAATGTCATCCTTTATTGACTCCACAAGTTCAGGTACCTGATTCCTGGATATTATGCCTTTACAAACTCCTGGCTTCATGTTGTCTGCCAGAAGATTACTTGTAACTCCCGGTATGGGTTGTTCACGCGCTGGATAAATCTCCAGGAGCCAGACCTCATCAAACAGTGAGAGACTCTCAGCAAACTCGTTGTAGAAATCTCTGGTACGGGTATATAGATGCGGCTGGAATATGCATGTTATCTTACGGTCTGCATAGAGCTTACGCAGTGACAGGGCGCACTGGCGTATCTCCTCCGGATGATGGGCATAATCGCTCAGATAAACCTTATCAGCACTCTTTACATGAAAGTCAAAGCGGCGGTCACATCCACGGAACGATGCTATACGCTCACGGATCACATCATCTGATGCGCCGCTCAATTGAGCCATAGCCATGGCAGCCACAGCATTCTCCACATTGATGGGAATAGGCACACCCAGCTCAACATCAGCAATACTGCCAAGCGGGGATACATAGTCAAACCTCAGTTCACCGTTGCCGATCCTGATGTTTGCAGCATGGAATGTACCCTCATCCAGTCCGTATGTATGGAGGTTCACGCCATCCTGGAGCTGGGGCCTGATCTTCTCTTCCAATCCCACATGGAGTATAAGGTCACCGCCCGGCTTTATGAGCGATGTATATTTACGGAAGCTCTCCACATATGCCTCATATGTACCGTAGATATCCAGATGATCGGGATCAACGGCAGTGATGACAGAACGCAAGGGAGTGAGATGATGGAACGAACGGTCAAACTCATCGGCCTCAATAACCACACGGCGGCTCTTATTGCTTACCATCAGGTTACTGCCTATATTCTTGAGTATTCCGCCCAGGAATGCATTGCATCTCTCCGGGGTGCCGTCAAGGATATGTGCAACCATTGATGATGTGGTGGTCTTGCCGTGTGTGCCTGCCACACACAAGCCGTCAAGAGAGCGTGTCAGAGTACCCAGTACCTGGGCGCGTTTCTGCACGTCAAAGCAGTGAATGTTGAACCAACGCAATATCTTGTTATCAGCAGGAATAGCCGGAGTATATACCACAAGAGTTGAATTAGGATTCCTGAAGCACTCATCCACCTTATCTGTATCATCCTCAAAACCAATCCTGGCTCCCTCCTTTATCAGGGCCGATGTAAGATCCGTAGAGGTCTTGTCATAACCTCCCACCTGACATCCTCTATTTAGGAAATAGCGGACAAGAGCGCTCATGCCAATGCCGCCTGCTCCCACAAAATATACTGACTTTATATCATCCAGCTTTAGTGTGCCACAACCGTAACCGGCCAGTTTAAGTACCTCATTTGCAATAACCTCGGCCGAATCATACATGGCAAGTTTGAGTATATTCTCATGCAGTTGTACCAGGTGTGCCTCATCCTTAACCAGGTCAACGGCTGCCGGAATAAGTTCCTTACGGGCATCCACGTCACGGATATGTATTGCGGCATCCCTATCAGCCAGTGCTAGCGCATTCTTGGTCTGATGATCCTCAGCAACATTGGGTGACGGCACCAGTATGACCGGCTTACCCAGCAGGCACAGTTCCGATATGGTTCCTGCACCGGCACGTGATATAACCAGGTCAGCGGCTGCGTATGCCTGATCCATATCCTGCACAAACTCCGTGGGGAAAAGATTGGATACCTTAGGCTGATCTGCAAGACGCTGTTTCATCTCCTCAAAATAGAACTTGCCGGTCTGCCATACAAACTGCACGTCATCTGACATACGTATCAGGTCCAGATTAGCCATTACGCTCTCATTAAGAGTGCGTGCTCCCAAACTGCCGCCCACAATGAGTACTATACGCTTGGAAGCATCAAGCCCCATCTTACGGGCAGCCTCCTTACGTGTCATGCCACCCTTGGTAAGATTGGGACGTACCGGATTACCGGTCTTAAGAATCTTGTCGGCAGGGAAGAACCTGTCCATACCATCATAAGCCACACATATACGGGCAGCCTTCTTGGCCAGGATCTTGTTGGTCACGCCTGCGTATGAGTTCTGTTCCTGTAACAGCGTAGGTATGCCCATCTTGCCTGCAATACGCAATGTGGGACCGCTGGCATAACCACCCACGCCCACGGCTACCATAGGCTTGAACTGACGGATAATACGGCGTGCCATAATTTGGCTGCGTATTATCTTGAACAGAACCACTATGTTCTTGAACGGATTCTTACGGTCAAACCCACATATAGGCAGACCTTTGATATCAAACCCGGCAGCAGGAACACGCTGCATCTCCATGCGTCCCTGTGCCCCCACAAACAGGATCTCAGCATCAGGGTTCAATGATTTGATGGCATGAGCTATTGAGATGGCCGGGAATATATGTCCTCCCGTGCCTCCTCCACTTATTATTATTCTTGGTTTTGCATCCATATTCAGGATTCGGTTATATCGTCAAATGATTCTTTTCCTTCTATAGGCGTGGGAACATCGGTTTCAGTTCCCAGTACATACTCTCCACGCTCCTCTTTTTCCAACGTATTGCTTATGCCAAGCAGCATGCCCATGCAGAAACTTGTCATCAGCACAGACGTACCACCTTTGCTTATAAGAGGCAGCGGCTGGCCCGTTACAGGGAACAGACCCACGGCAACAGACATGTTAATGAATGCCTGCAAGCCTATGAGCATACCCAGTCCCATAGCCAGATATGCCGGATATTTCTCCCTGCACTTGGTTGCCAAACGTCCTACCCTGAAGAGCAGTATGACATAGACCAGCATGACAACTATTCCGCCGGCCATGCCAAGTTCCTCAATTATTATTGCATAGATAAAGTCACAGCTGGCCTCCTGCAGATAGTCACGTTCAACAGAGTTGCCGGGCCCTTTACCCAGAATGTTACTGGTTGCAATGGCAATATTGGCATGTGTCTCCTGAGGTTTCTCAGGCGCAACTATCTTGGCGTATTCATATGCCGTGGGAGTTCCTTCACTTCCCGGCTGGAAGAAATCCTGCAATCTGGCCTGCCATGTAGTGGCACGTGACGGAATTATCTTGGAGTCACGTATGGTCTGTGCCGGAACGAACAAAAGTACCACTAACGCTACAATGCCTGCTGCCGCCACTACTCCTGACAAAGCCAATATACGCCGCCAGGCAATACCGCCCAATATCATCATTACGAATATCACTCCGGCCAACAGTACCGCTGTCGACAGGTTCTCACCTACTATCAGCAGGCATACCAGCCCCGTCAGTGCCATTATTTTCCAGAACGTATTGGACTGGCTCAGCTCATCATCAGGTTTTAGTTTTGACAGCCAGTATGCCACTGACATGATGACCGCAATCTTGCCCACCTCTGAAGGCTGCAACTGGAAGAAACCTAAGTTTATCCAGCGTTCAGCACCCGATGAGCTGGCACTCTGTATTGAAAGGTAAGCCAACAGAATGATTGATACCGGCACAAGCAGTACGGGGAACAGCCTGTACCATTTGTAGTGCAGTAAATGAAGAACGTACATAACCGCTACGCCCATGCACAGATGTATGGTATGCGATATGATGGGAGCCAGAAAACTGCTCTTACCGAACGTAAGACGGCTACTTGCACTGAACACCTCAACAAGTGAGATGCAGCACAGTATTATAACCATTGCCCAAATGGTAGGGTCGCCGTTCAGCAGTTGCTTGCGTTCCTTTTTCTCTTCATTTATCTCCATATCACATCTCTCTTTTTACAGGGCTCTCACGCAAGCCTTGAACTGTTCGCCACGGTCCTCATAGCTCTTGAAGAGGTCAAAACTTGCACAGCAGGGGCTAAGCAATACTATCTGACCCTTTTGAGCCATCTTGTAAGCAGCATCCACAGCATCTTTCATTGACTGCACATCGGCCACAGGAAGGCCAAAGCTGTCAAAGAAACCGTGCAGTTTCTCATTATGCAGGCCCATATAGACCAGACCGCAGCATTTCTCGCGTACCAGATCAGCTATCTCATTGTAGTCATTACCCTTATCCTTGCCACCCAGTATCAGTACGCACTTTACAGGCATGCTCTGCAGGGCATACCAGCAGCTGTTCACATTGGTAGCCTTGGAGTCATTTATAAAGTCTATGCCGTTCACTCTTGTAACGCGCTCCAGACGATGCTCCACACCCTGGAATGTCTGCAGAGCCTTGCGTATGGTCTCACTCTTTATGCCGGCGATATTGGCCGATATACCGGCAGCCATTGAGTTGTACAGGTTATGCTTGCCGGTAAGTGCCAGCGACTCCTGCTCCATATTGAAGGCGTACGGCTTGTTGAAATAGAGAGTGCCGTCCTCAACGTATGCAGCCAGATCCTCTTTCTTAGCCTCAGCAAACGGATAGAGGGTAGCCTTTAGTCCGTACTTCTTGAGTTCACGGGTAATGATGGGGTCATCACTCCAATAGACAAATGCATCATCCTTGGTCTGGTTACGAATAACGCGCATCTTGGCATCCACGTAGTTCTGCATCTCATAGTCATAACGGTCCAGATGATCAGGAGTTATGTTCATGAGGATGGCTATATCAGCCTTGAAATCATACATGTTGTCAAGCTGGAAGCTGCTCAGTTCAATCACATAGTAATCAAAGTTCTTCTCAGCCACCTGCCATGCCAGACTGCTTCCGATGTTACCGGCCAGACCCACGTTCATGCCCGCCATCTTGAAGATATGGTAAATGAGCGATGTGGTTGTAGTCTTGCCGTTTGAGCCGGTTATACATATCATCTTGGCATTTGTATATCTGCCTGCAAACTCTATCTCCGATATGATGGGCGTGCCCTGGGCCATGAGTTTCTGAATGATGGGAGCCTCCTTGGGGATGCCGGGGCTCTTGATCACCTCATCGGCAGCAAGGATACGTGCCTCAGTATGCTGTTTCTGTTCCCATTTAATACCACGCAGGTCAAGTTCGTTACGATAATGTGCCTTTATCTCTGAAAGGTCCGATACAAACACGTCAAACCCTTTGGCTTTTGCCAATATGGCGGCACCTGTACCGCTCTCACCTGCACCCAGTACAACAATTTTCTTTGCCATTTCAATTATCTAATTTTCAAGGTCAATATTGTAAGCGCTGCAAGACCTATGCTTATGATCCAGGCCCTGAGCGTTATCTTGGTCTCCAACTGTAACTTATTGTCATTACCCCGGAACTTTACCGTACTGCCGGGATCGGCCTTCAGTACCTGTTCCATACTTGTGCGGTAATGATCATGTATAGGGGTGCGTTTCCATATACGCTGATGCACGCCCTTGCGCTTGCCCAGCTTGTAGTAAAAACGCTGACATATCACTGAGAGGCTCTCCACCACGAACACGCCGCACAATATGGGCAGTAGCAGTTCCTTGTGTATGCAGAGTGCCGCCACGGCTATTATTCCACCTATGGTAAGACTGCCTGTGTCACCCATGAATATCTGTGCCGGATAGGAGTTGAACCAAAGGAAACCTATAAGGGCACCCACAAACGTGCACAAATAGATTACCACCTCCTGGCTGCCGGGAATGTACATCAGGTCAAAGTGACTTGCCGTGACAACGTTACTTGACACGTATGCCAAGACACCGAGCGTCACGCCTATTATCGCAGAATTACCTGCCGCCATGCCATCCATACCATCATTCAGGTTTGAACCGTTTGATATAGCAGTTACAATGAACAATGTAAGCAGTACAAAGAATATCCAACCAGCCTGATACTTGGCCTTTTCACCAAGCCAGCTGAAAGCATCGGCATAATTCAGATTATGGTTCTTGAAGAACGGGATGGTGGTACGGGTAGATTTGACATCGGGAGTCTTGATAACCACCTCGGTATTGTTCTCAATACGGGTCTCCACCTTCTCATTAATGACTACCTGAGGGCTGTAACGGAGCGTAAGGCCCACTATCAGACCTAAAGCCAACTGCCCGGCCACCTTGAACCAGCCGTTCAATCCATCCTTGTTCTTACGGAAGGTCTTGATATAGTCATCAGCAAAACCGATGGCACCTAAAATGACAGTAGTTATGATCATCAGCCACATATAGATGTTCTTAAGGTCACCTATCAGGAGGCAAGGCACCAGGATTGCCACTATTATTATGACGCCACCCATGGTAGGCACACCCTTCTTGGCTACGCCAAAGGGATCCAGCTTTACGTCACGCTGAGTCTCTGATATGTTTTTCCTTTTCAGCACGTCAATGAAATGACTGCCGAACCAGCACGATACCACAAGTGACAGTACCAACGCAGATATGGCCCTGAACGTCACATACTGGAACATTCCTCCTCCGGGAATATCAATCCCGGCATTCTTTAGGTATTCAAAGAGACTGTATAACATTCTTCAAATTGAAAATTTAAAAGCATTCACGGATCACTTCGTGGTCATCAAAATGGTGTTTGACTCCCTTTACGTCCTGATAATCCTCATGGCCCTTGCCTGCCACAAGTATCACATCACCGGCCTGAGCCATCATACACGCGGTACGGATAGCCTCACGGCGGTCAACAATCGTTATCACCTTCTGCATATCCTCTTTTGTAAGACCGGCCAGCATATCATTTATGATATCCTGCGGCTCCTCAAAACGGGGATTATCTGATGTAATGATAACCTTGTCACTGTACTTCACGCTCTCCTTGGCCATAAGCGGACGCTTGCCCTTGTCACGGTTTCCGCCTGCACCCACCACCGTGATTATCTGTCCTTTCTTGTCCAGCACATCAACAATGGTTGTGAGCACATTGGTAAGCGCATCGGGAGTATGGGCGTAATCAACAATGGCGGTAAAGCCTTTGGGTGAGCGTATTGCATCAAAACGTCCGTTAACAGGCACCAGCGTACTCATTACGGTAAGCACCTCCATAGGATCGCGGCCCAGGTTCACGGCTGTACCGTAAACTGCCAGCAGGTTACTTGCATTGAACTTGCCTATGAACTTAAGGAACACCTCGCGCCCGTTTATCTCAAGCAGCATACCGTCAAAACCGGATTCCAGCAGACGGCCCTTGAAGTCACTCATGCTGCGCAGTGAGTATGTGGTAACCTTTGCCTTGGTGTTCTGTGCCATTACCAGACCGTTCTTATCATCCAGGTTGGTAACCACAAAAGCCTCCTTGGGCAAATCATCAAAGAACTTCTTCGTGGCTTTGAGGTAGTTCTCAACCGTCTTGTGGTAATCCAGATGGTCACGGGTAAGATTTGTGAATATGCCACCTGCATATTTGAGTCCGCCTATGCGTTTCTGAACTATGGCATGTGAGCTGCACTCCATGAACACGTACTTACAGCCCTCATCGGCCATACGTCCCAACAGACGGTTCAGCGTTACTGCATCGGGAGTGGTATGATCAGCAGGTATCGGCTCTCCGTCAATATAATTGCAGACGGTTGAAACCAGTCCGCATTTGTAACCGAACGCCCGGAACATGTTATATAACAAGGTTGCAATGGTGGTCTTGCCGTTTGTTCCGGTTACACCCACCAGTTTGACCTTGTCGGTAGGATTACCAAAGAACCTTGTGGAGACAATTCCCACAACATCCTCACAATCCGGCACCTGTATATATGTAACGCCATCTGCAGGCTGCTCAGGCAATACCTCACAAAGCACCGAGCCAGCTCCCAGTTCTACTGCCTTGGGTATGAACTGATGGCCGTCAACGGTAGTACCGCGCATAGCCACGAACAGACACCCTTTACCCACCTTGCGTGAATCAAGCTGGATGTCAGTAACAGCCACTGCGGTATCACCGACAGTCCTGACTACCTTAAGTCCTGATACAAGTTCTCCTATTGTCACCATATATCTCACATTGATAATGTCAATTGTATTCTGTCACCCCTGCGGTAACGGGTATTTTTCTGCAGGCTCTGGCTCTTTACCTTGCCCACTCCGCTGATGTTAACCCTCATTCCCATCTTCTCCAACAGATAGAGTGCATCCGATGCTCCCATGCCGCGCACATCAGGAACCAGCCCCTCAGCGTACTCCACATGCTTCATCACATAACGTCCCGAATCTGAACTTACACTCCCCCATACCGTATCTGCAACGGCGCGGTCAATGCGGCTCATCAGATTCTTCTTGCCAAGCCCCTTGAGTACGGTACCCGCCTTGGCCAGGTCACCCGGCAAGACTTTTGGTATGAACTGACGGGTTGAATCAAAGGCCTCCTTCACATCCCTTATGTTACGGTTTGCCATAACCTTCTCTGATATCTCATGGAATACCGGAGCCGCCCAGGTGGCACCACCGGCAGCACCGCCATCGGTACGTATGGAGACTATACATGAGTACTGCGGCTTATCGGCAGGGAAGTATCCGCAGAACGATACCATGTGGGTCTGTCTCCCGCTCTTATAACCTCCTGCGCCCTGTGAAAGCTGAGCTGTTCCGGTCTTTCCGGCTACAGGGAAATATTTGGAGCTTGCATTCTTTCCCGTTCCGTTCTGAACCACGTTTTCAAGCAGGAACCTCACCTTTTCAAGTGTCTCATCCTTACACATGTGCCGTTTCACTACCTCGACCGGGAATTCCTGTACCACCTCACCTTCACGGGTTACTTCCGTAACCAGACGTGGAGCCACCATACACCCTCCGTTAGCCACACCATTGTAGAAAGCAAGAGTGTTTATAACGGGCAACTGGGTGTTATATCCTATTGACATCCAAGGCAGACGGGTGGCATCCCAATAGCCGTCACGTCTTATTACCGGAGCAGCAGTTCCTGTAAGCTGAAGGTCAAAATGGGTGTTGATGCCCGTACGGCATATTCCATCCACAAAAGCCTGCGGATTATCCTTGTACGCCGCATTTATCAGTTTGGATGTTCCTATGTTGCACGAGTTCTGGATAATTCCTACCACATCAAGCCATCCGTAATTCTTGCTTGCGTCAGTCATCCGCGCGCCTCCAAACCCAGTGTATAAGCCATGCTCACAAAAGACGCTGTCAGTAAGTGAAATCTTGCCGTCATCAAGAGCCACCATCATGGATACCGGCTTGAAAGTGGAACCCGGTTCAAACAGTTCCTTGACTGCATTGTTCTGAATCTCACTGAACTGGCCGGACTCCGTCTTGGTAAGACTGGCTATAGCCTTTATATCACCGGTGGGAACCTCCATTAGCACCACTATTCCCGATGCGGCGTTCTTGAGTTCAAGCTGCTTGCGCAGAGCCACCTCGGCGATATCCTGCATATCCACATTGATGGTGGTGTGTATATCACAACCGTCTATCTGCGGGATATCGGCAATCATACGGGTTACATTCTGTACCTTCTCCTGATGCCCGCGCCCGGGAACACCACGCAAGAGTGAGTCAAACGATAGTTCCAGACCGTTTCTGGCTGAATCCTTGGCCTCAAACATACTCCCGATGGTTCTTGCTGCAAGTGCTCCAAACGGCTTCTGGCGTGAGATCTTGGACTCGGCACTGAAGAACCACCCCTCATACTTGGGCCTGAGCCATACAGTCTTGGCCAATGACTTATACTGATTGTATGTTATGGGATAAGAGTTACGTGAACCACCAGGCAAAAGCATCCATGAATGGGATTTGGCAGCATGCCCCTTCTCGTAATGTGTAGCAAACTCCTGTACCGAATACTGCGGGAATATCTCATGCATCTGGTGCGCGAACTCTGCCAGATGCCTTGAGTAGAGCGTATCCTTGCGCTCCTGATCCTTCTTGCCACGAACCTCATCCTTCTCTGCAGTACGGAAATCCAGGAACACACGGTACTGTTTCATACTGCTTGCCAGCAGCAACCCCTCATCACTCAGGATATTACCGCGACGCGGCTCAATCACCCTGTTCACGGGAGTCATGTTCTTGGACACATCGTTCCAGTAC
>JAEEGL015461995.1_pt1 | contig 14405 bp, 10 predicted proteins | sample 9134231 | NCBI WGS metagenome assembly JAEEGL01 (sample SAMN16246548, study PRJNA631951) | gut metagenome | biome: gut microbiome; feature: rumen; material: fiber-attached | host: Bos | place: Iran: Karaj | collected 2018-10
GATAGTTGTTTGTATTATCAGTTGTTTGATGACCTGCGGATGGTCAGGGATATGGCTCCCTCGGGGAAGGCCGAGCGGTCACGGCACACGAGCGCCAGATAGCCGCCACCGCCAGCCCCCGGCATCTTCCACGCCAGCACTCCGTCGAGGGCGCTGTAGCGGTCGATGTAGTCCTGCACACCGGGCTGAATCATTGCGGGGAACATCGCCACCTGGGCCTCGAACGAGGCCTTGTAGGCAGCGGCAAAGGCTTCCAGGTCATGGCTTTGGATGGCTTTCCAGCAGTCGTCGGCAGCAGCGGCGAGCGCCCGCACCTTAGCGGGCGTGATGTCCTTGCCCGTGACCACGCTGCAGCCAGGGCGGCGCGGAAACATGGGAATCATGCACAGGTGGTCCTCCAGCCAGCCCAGCAGGACAGGGTCCTGAGTGTATTCTATCTTCTCGGGCCAGTAACTGCCGTTGTAGTAATGCCGCGCCAGTCCGGGCACGCAGATGCCGATGGAATCCTGGGCACCGCTCACGATGCCGTCGCTGCGCTCGGGGTCGTTCTCGAGGCAGAAGACCAGGCGCGCCAGCATCTCGGGGTCCATATCGGGCAGACGGTAAGGCCATACCCGCTTGATGGTGTTGCGCGTGCTGGTCGACAAGCCACAACGCTCACGCACCTCGAACGTGGGCTCCAGCGAGATGGTCAGAGCCCAGCCGGGGGCATGGCACGACACATAGGGCTGGTCAATCCAGGTGCCCGCCAGGTCCAGGCGGGTGGGCAACTGGCAGACGGCCTGCTTCAGGCCCGTGCTGGAACGCGCCTCCAGGCCCTCGCCCGGCACACGCTTCAGCACGATATATTCCATGCCACGCTCACGGCACAACTGCCGCTTTTCCTCGCGGTCGCCGTCCTCGTTGACCACCAGGCAGTCGGGGTGCACGATGTCCAGGGTGGGCACAAAGTCGAGCATGCCCTTGCCCTCGTTGATGTAGGCCTCCTTGACATAGCGGATGGCACGCACCATGAACAGCCGCTCACGCTCGCTGTACATCGTCTTGTGGCCCTTCAGGGCCTCTATCGTGCGGTCGCTGCCGATGCCCACATACAGGTCGCCATACTGCGACGCCTGCCTGAAAAACTCCACATGACCCGAATGCAACAGGTCATAGCAGCCTGATACAAAAACCTTTTTTCTGCTATCTGCCACTTCTCTAAGATTGGATTGGTTAGTGCCACAAAGGTACAACATCCAGTCCACAAGAGCATCATGAAGGGCGGAAAAATACTTTCCGCCCCCACAACTCTAATTCATGGTTTAACTAATTATTTCGTTCTTATTCAGGTACACTCTTGAGGGTCTGTGCGATATCGGCATCCGAGATATGGTAGTTCATCAGGTCGCCGTTCAAGTATTGCTCATAGGCGCTCATGTCAATCAGGCCATGCCCCGAGAGGTTGAACAAGATGACCTTTTGCTCACCGGTCTGTTTGCACTTCTCGGCCTCACGGATGACAGCGGCAATGGCATGGCCGGACTCGGGGGCGGGGATGATGCCCTCGGTGCGGGCAAACAGCATCGCGGCATCGAAGGACTCCAGTTGCGGGATATCCTCACCACGCATCAGTCCGTCCTTCAGCAACTGCGAAATGATCATGCCGGCTCCGTGATAGCGCAGGCCGCCCGCATGGATGTTGGCGGGCTTGAAACTGTGGCCCAGCGTGAACATCGGCAACAGGGGAGTATAGCCCGCCTCATCGCCGAAGTCGTAGCGGAATTCGCCCCTTGTCAATTTGGGGCAACTCTCGGGTTCGGCAGCAATGAACTCGGTCTGCCTGCCGTCCTTCAGGTTGTGCCGCATGAACGGGAAGGCGATACCGCCGAAGTTTGAACCGCCGCCAAAACAAGCAACCACCACATCAGGATATTCCCCGGCCATGGCCATCTGCTTCTCGGCCTCCAGGCCAATGATCGTCTGATGCAGGGCCACGTGGTTGAGCACCGAGCCCAGGGTATACTTGCAGTTGGGCGTCGTCATCGCCAGTTCCACGGCCTCGGAAATGGCCGTTCCCAACGACCCGGGGTGCTGCGGGTCGCGGGTGATGATGTCCTTGCCAGCACGGGTGGACATCGAGGGCGAACCCGTCACCGCCGCGCCGAAGGTGCGCATGATGGACGAGCGATAGGGTTTCTGCTGCATCGAGATTTTCACCTGATAGACCGCTGATTCCAACCCGAAGACCGAGGCAGCATAGGCCAGGGCGGCACCCCATTGCCCGGCGCCGGTCTCGGTCGTCACATTGGTGGTACCTTCCTGCTTGGCATAGTAGCACTGGGGCAATGCCGAGTTGACCTTGTGAGAGCCCAGCGGGTTGACCGACTCATTCTTGAAATAGATGTGAGCAGGCGTCTGCAAGGCCTCCTCGAGGGCATAGGCGCGAACGAGGGGCGTCGAACGATAGGCCTTGTATTTGTCCATGACCTCGTCGGGAATGGGGATGAAGTCGTGCTCGGTATCCAGTTCCTGCACACAGCACACTCGCGGAAAGATGCGGGCCAGGTCGTCCACACCCAGGGGCTGCCTGGTGGATGGATGGATGGGCGGCATGGGCTTGTTGGGCATATCGGCCTGGATGTTGTACCATACTGTAGGCAACTCGTTCTCTTGCAGAATAAATCTCTTTTGTCTCATCTTACTTAATGTATTATTATTAATAATGTTTAAAAGGCCCGCCGCGAGAACGACAGACCTTTTATTCTATTTCGTAATCTTAATGATTCCAAATGGTCAAGCGACTCACGACTTTTTCGATCTTGAGTTGCGCCACCACCAGAATGCTGAAATCATTGCCATTATTGTCTCATATTTATGTTATCGATGCAAATATATAACCACTTTTGGATTGCAACCAAGAAAAATCGGGAAAAAATGGCCCATTGACCTGAAGAACTACAGGAATCGGTTACCGCCGAGCCATGAATTCCGGTCTAGGAACATCAAGAAAACAATGTAATTGCAGATTTGATTTGGATTTATGCAGAGAAAAACGTAATTTTGTGACCAAGTTGACATGGAAGAATACAAAAACCAATAAATACAGCATCAATCATGTATACTCAAGAGAACGGATTCTACATCGCCCACGGGCCCAACGGTCCCATCAGCATCCTGGGCAATATGGCCAACCGCCACGGACTCATCGCCGGAGCCACGGGAACAGGTAAAACGGTGACCCTGCAGGTCATTGCCGAGAGTTTCTGCAAGGCAGGCGTGCCCTGCTTCATGGCCGACATGAAGGGCGACCTCTCGGGCGTGAGTCAGCCGGGCAAACTCTCAGGCTTCATCGAGAAGAGGCTGCCCGAGTTCGGCATGAACCAGGAAGACCTCACCTTCGAGGGCTGCCCCGTGAGGTTCTATGACGTCTTTGGCGAGCAAGGCATCCCCATGCGCGCCACCATCGGCGAGATGGGTCCCGACCTGATGGCACGCATCATGGGCCTGAACGACACCCAGACGGGCGTACTCAACATCCTGTACCGCATCCTCGACGACAAGGGCCTGCTGCTCGACGACATCAAGGACCTGAGACACGCACTGGACTGGCTCTCCAAGCATGCCAAGGAGTACACCACCCAGTACGGTAACGTGGCACCGGCCACTATCGGTGCCATCCAGCGTGCCATGCTGCACCTCGAGAACCAGGGCGCCGATAAATTCTTCGGCATCCCCTCATTCGACATCAACGACCTGCTGGCCACGCGCGACGGCAAGGGTATCCTGAGCGTGCTCGCAGCCGACAAGTTGATGCTGCAGCCCAAACTGTACTCCACCTTCCTGCTGTGGCTGCTGAGTGAACTCTACAGCACGTTGCCCGAGGTGGGTGACCTGGAGAAACCCAAACTGGTCTTCTTCTTCGACGAGGCACACATGCTGTTCGAGGACACCAGCAAGGCCCTCACCGACAAGATCGAGCAGGTCATCAGGCTCATCCGCAGTAAGGGCGTGGGCATCTTCTTCATTTCACAGTTGCCCACCGATATCCCCGACATCATACTGGGGCAACTCGGCAACCGCGTCCAGCACGCCCTGCGTGCCTACACTCCGCGCGACCAGAAGGCCGTCAAGGTGGCCGCCGAGACCTTCCGCACCAACCCCGAATTCAAGACCGAGGACGCCATCCTCAACCTCGAGACGGGCGAGGCACTGGTATCGTTCCTCGACGAGAAAGGCGCTCCCAGCGTCGTCGAGCGCGCCAAAATCCTGTTCCCCCTGAGCCAAATCGGCGCCATCACCGAAGGCCAGCGCCTCGACATCATGAACGCCGCCAGCGACATCCGCACCAAGTACAAGGAGACCACCGACCGCGAGAGCGCTTTTGAGGTGTTCGAGCGCGAGGCCGAAGCCGAGGCCAAGGCTGCCGAGGAGGCCGCTGCCGCCAAGGAAGCCGAGAAGGAAGAGAAAACCAAAAAGAAGGAGAAGACCATCTGGTCCAAGATATGGAAATCTATCGTTACCGCCGTCACAGGCACGATAGCAGCCATCATCGGCAAGAAGGTTTCGGACACCGTCACCGGCAAGAAGAGCAAAAAGGAAACCAGCGTCAAGGATGCCGCAGGACGTGCCGTCAAGAACGCCACCACTGCTGCAGGACGCCAAATCCTGCGCGATATCCTGGGCAACGTGGTCAAGTGACCACCACACCCGACACGTCACACTAACGTGACGCAACGGCGCCCTGTGCGCTCGCAAACAGACGAGACGGCGCGCAGCGAGCCACACGAACTGACATAACGGTGCACAGCGAGCACCACACAAATAGACCGGCCCGGGGGAGTCCCCGGGCCGGTTGCGTGTTTAGTATTGGTTCGTTTTATTATTAATGCGCTTGATAATGGTCGTTAATGTGCTTAATAATGATCGTTGTTTCTCTATTTTTACTCACAGGCTTGCCGGTCTACCTATCGATAGCAATGGTTCGTTTTTTCAGGTATTGGAATGTTTTATTATTAATGTGCGGCAAAAGTCGTTATTTAAGTGTAATGTGTGGCGACCGGCAAAGCCCGGTGAGTAAAGTATCAACATTATTACAATAGTTCCTCTGTGTCACTGCGACGGGCCGAATTCCTCAAACCGGCCGTCGCTGTAGAATACCATGATGTTGACCACACGGCGTGCCTCGGGAGAGGCCGAGCCGCGTGCACCCCTGGCAACGGTGTTGCTGCGCATGATGCTCTGGATGGCCTCGTTGACCGAGGACGGGGTAGCCATGCGCTGGACGGGGCGGGGAGAGGCTGAATAGGAGACAGCGGCATCATCGTCGAACGAGATCTCGCGATTGCCACCATCAGCACCATTCACTCCCAAGGCATCGCCCGAGCCTTCGGCACCGGAACCCGATGACAACATCTCACCGTCGCCAAACATGAGCCACATGATGTTCAGGCTGGGATACGCGCTATGAATCTTGGCAATCACCTCATCGCTCACCTTCTTGTTGCGGCCGTTGAGCAACTGCGACAAGGTCGGGCGAGGAATCTTGCAGGTGTCAGCAAACTGAGAATTGGAAATATCAGTCTGCTCAAGAAACAATTTTAATCGCGTTACAATATCCATTTAAGAACAATTTTGTGTTGGCGCTCAAACGGGCGACAGTGGGTTATTTCACGGCCAGAAAATTTTCTGACCCAAAACCACGACTTCAGGATGCCCCGAAATCGCCCCAAAATCAAAAATCATCCTATTTGCGTTTCTTAATTTTGGGATTGCAAATTTAAAACGAATTTTTGAACTGACCAAATTTAAAAACGAAAATTTTAAAATTTGCAATTAAATTTTCCGAAATTTGACAAATTTAGGGCCGTTTCAAAAGTAAATCAAATATATTAAAGTGATTGTTTATGTTTATAGTCGTTTTTACTTGTTTTTCAGTGTTTTAGCATACTCAAAATTCACTGAAAATCGAACATCTGGACACCTGTCGTTATTATATACAGCAGTGCTAGAGGTTTTTGTTATAATTTGCTCATTTTCAGCATATTGTAGCGGTTGAAAAAATATGTTAACGCCTATTTTTGATGCTTTTGCAAATTTTACGGCCGTAAATTATCGGATTTTAAACAGCCAGCACAAATGCAAACACCTGTTTGGGGGTGAAAATTGGGCGATCACTCCCCTACCCCTCTATTCTGAAACGCAAACAAGACCTGGTTTTCAAAGGCGAATTCCGCATTGGTAAAATACCATTTTTGATTTTCTGGATGCTCAACTCGATTTCCTTGCGATATTTTCCAGCACACCCTAAATCAGGTCGGAATTCGTGATTTTAAGCAATCTCGACAAGTTGAGTAGTTTTCCAATAATTGACAAAAACCTTTTATTCATCGTTGTTTTAGATGATTATTTAAGGTGAAAATCGGGTGTGTTTATCGTGGGCAGAAAAGCCTGAATGGGCACATTTTTGGCAGTTTTTCGCCCATTTCGGCCAAAAAGAGCCATTTTGGGTCAAAAAGCGACATTTAGACCAAAAATCAAGCCACACCGATTGACCCGGAAAAGCCCCTTTCCTACCCTTTTTACAAGCAGTTAAGACCAAATTTCGGAAGGATCAGAGCAGCGGATTTCTATGATTTTTTGACCCCAAATCCGGGGTTCCAGGGTCGGTTTTTGGGGCCTCAAGCCCGAATTTTCTGACCCAAAATCAGGTCATTTTTTAAAAATCGGAAACTTTTACCCCACTCCACCCTCCCCAAAAACCACTCCAACCCCACCCACCAACCACCCAAAAAACCATCTGTAACCACCACAAAAAATAACACCTGTTATAAGAAATAGATGCCCTAATCAACAAACGGCGATAGGACCATCCTTTGGGTGTCATCCATCGAGATGCTACCCCATGTACCATGCTAGGCGATCCCAACAAAGCATCAAATGCATGGGGTCGCCTCCGGCGACTTGTTGGATGGATCGCTCTATCCCGTGGTGCCTGCCGCTCCACTCGCTACGCTCGTTTTGCTGGCAGGTACCACGGGTTACTCATAGGGCCACCCTTCGGGTGTCATCCGTCATGCCGACGACCCACCTGTCATGCTCGACGGCTCGCCCGTAGGTTTATACCATCAGGTCATACTCGGCTACCCTGCCCAATAATATCTGACTCCATGTTCCATGCACCTTGATCTGTCACTTCGCCCGTAGGTTTCTAGCACCCCATCACCCTTCAGGTGTTATCCATCATGCCCGCCACCCACCCGTCATGCTCGGTGATTTCGCCCGTAGGTTTCTGGCACCCCTTCACCCTTCAGGTGTCATCCGTCATGACGACGACCCACCCATAGGTTTCTGGCTCAGGCGCCACACTCGGGTGTCTCGCCCAGCGGGCGAGCCTTTGAGTAACCCGTGGTGATGATGGCGCTCGATCGCAGCGAGAGCGTCAGCATCACCACGGGCACCATGGCACAATGATCCGTCGCCGGAGGCGACCCCATTACTGTATGGGTCTTGCGTAATTGCTACATTCTGCGTACCTTTGTACTATTATGAGTTATACCCATCTTGTCTATCATATCGTCTTTCGCACCCATAGCAGTATTCCGGCTATTGATGAGCAGCATGAGAGAGAACTGTATGCCTATATTCTCGGCTATACGGAAAAACATAAGGCCAAACTATATCGTATTGGTGGCATGCCCGACCACATCCATATGCTTGTATCGATACCTCCCGATACTGCGGTCTCGGAGTTCGTACGCGGACTGAAGTATGCCTCCAGTAACTGGCTGAAACAAAATCCCTTATTTCCCTTATTCACAGGTTGGGGCGAAGGATATGCCGCATTTACCTACTCCAAGGAGCAGATTCCAGTGGTGAAACAGTACATTATCAATCAGAAGGAACATCACCACAAGACCACTTTCGCTGAGGAGTATCGACAGTTTATACTTGACAACGGAGGTGAAATCAACGAGAATTACTTTCTAAAAGATTGATGCTATTGGGGTCGCCTCTGGCGACTTGTTGGTTGGATCGCTCTATCCCGTGGTGCCTGCCGCTCCACTCGCTACGCTCGTTTCGCTGGCAGGTACCACGGGTTACTCATAGGGTCACCCTTCGGGTGTCATCCGTCATGCCTGCTACCCACCCGTCATGACGCTGCACCAACCACCATAATCCGCTGCACCAACTGTCATAAGAAGTGCACCCCAAAAGCGAACTTTTGGGGTGCACTTCTGTTTGTTGATTTTTTTATTGGGTGAGTTCGGCTTTGAGGAAATGGGCTGTGACCGACTCGCTGGATTGTGCCACCTGTTCGGGGGTGCCGGTGGCGACAACACAACCTCCGCCCCGTCCACCCTCGGGTCCCATGTCGATGATATAGTCGGCACACTTGATGACGTCCAGGTTGTGCTCGATGACGATGACCGTGTTGCCCTTGTCGACAAGACGGTTGAGCACTCCCAGCAGCACCTTGATGTCCTCGAAGTGCAGACCGGTGGTCGGCTCGTCCAGGATATAGACGGTTTTGCCTGTATCTTTCTTGGCGAGTTCGCAGGCCAGTTTCACGCGTTGGCACTCGCCACCCGACAGGGTGCTGGAAGGCTGTCCCAGTTTGATATATCCCAGCCCGACATCCTGCAGCACCTTAATCTTGCGCAGAATGGACGGCACGGCATCAAAAAACTCCACCGCCTGGTTGATGGTCATGTCGAGGACGTCGGCAATCGACTTGCCCTTGAACTTGACCTCGAGGGTCTCGCGGTTGTAGCGCTTGCCGCCGCACTCCTGGCAGGGCACGAGCACGTCGGGCAGAAAATTCATCTCCACGGCCTTGTAGCCGTTGCCGCCACAGGCCTCGCAGCGGCCGCCGCCGGTATTGAACGAGAAACGACCGGGCTTGTAGGCGCGTATCTTGGACTCGGGCAGATTGACAAACAGGTTGCGGATATCGGTAAACACGCCGGTATAGGTGGCAGCATTGGAGCGCGGGGTGCGGCCCAGCGGTGCCTGGTCGACGGTGACCACCTTGTCCACGTGCTCCAGCCCCGTGACGCTGCCATAGGGCATCGGCGCCGTGAGCGAGCGGTAAAGCCGCTGACTCAGAATGGGCTGCAACGTGGCATTGACCAGCGTGGACTTGCCGCTGCCGCTCACTCCGGTCACGCAGATGAAGGAGCCCAGCGGGAATTCCACGTCCACGTCCTTCAGGTTGTTGCCGCGACATCCCGTCAGCCTCAGGTGCTTGCCGTTGCCCTCGCGCCGCTTGGCCGGCACCGCGATAGAGCGTGTGCCGTTCAGGTAGTCGGCGGTGAGGGTGTGCTGGCGCAACAGTTCGTCGGGAGTGCCGGCAAACACGACATGCCCGCCCTTGCGTCCCGCCAGTGGGCCGATGTCGATGACATAGTCGGCCTGCAGCATCATCTCCTTGTCGTGCTCGACCACGAGAATGGTGTTGCCGTCGTCGCGCAGGGTCTTCAACGAATTGATGAGCCTCTGGTTGTCGCGCTGGTGCAACCCGATGGAGGGCTCGTCGAGGATATAGAGCACATTGACCAGCCGTGACCCAATCTGGGTCGCCAGCCTGATGCGCTGGCTCTCACCGCCCGACAAGGAGGCCGAGTTGCGGTTCAGCGACATGTAGTCCAGTCCCACCTCGAGCAGGAAGTCGAGCCTTGACGCGATTTCCTTGACGATTTCGCGTGCGATTTCCCATTGGATGGGCGTCACGTGATTCTCAAGGTCTTTAATCCAGTCGCGCAGTTCGCTGATATCCATCGCTGCCAGTTCGGCAATGTTCTTGCCGTTAAGCCTGAAATGCAGGGCCTCGCGGTTCAAGCGGGCGCCGCCGCAGTCGGGGCACACAGCCCTGGAGAAGAACTGTCCAGCCCACTTCTGGGCGGCACTGGTGGCGGTGTCGTCCTGCTGCATCTCGATATACTTGACCAGACCGTCGAAGGTGAGGAAATAGTTGCTCGTGCTCATCGTCTCGGTCTTGAGGCTCAGGCGCTCGTTGGTGCCGTTGAGGATGTCGCCCAAGGCTTCCTCGGGCAACTCGTTCAAGGGTGTGTCGAGGGTGCATCCATATTTCTCACAGATAGCCGAAATCTGCCAGAAAATCTGCACGTTCTTGTATTTGCCCAGGGGCAGGATGCCGCCATTGCGGATGCTCAACGTCATGTCGGGCATGATTTTGTCGCGGTCGATGATGTTCACATAGCCCAGTCCCTTGCAGCGCGGACACGCGCCCAGCGGAGAATTGAACGAGAAATTGTGGGGCGCCGGCTCCAGATAGGAGAGCCCCGTGGCCGGGTCCATGAGCGAGCGGCTGTAATAGCCCACCTCGTCGGTCTCGGCATCCAGAATCATCAGTTGTCCGTTGCCCTGCTTGAAGGCCAGGTCAACGGTATCGGCCAGGCGTTTGCTGTCCTTGTCGGCAACCTTGAGGCGGTCCACGACAAGTTCCACGCTATGGTTGACATAGCGGTCGAGTTTCATGCCGAAGGTGATTTCGCGTATCGTGCCGTCGACCCTGACGTTGATGTACCCCTTCTTGCGCAGGTTCTCGAACAAGTCCTTGTAGTGGCCCTTGCGGTTCTTGACCAGCGGCGCCAGGATGTAGATGCGGCGGCCCTGGTAACGCTCGAGTATCAGGCTCAGGATCTTGTCGATGGTATATTTCACCATGCGCTCGCCCGACAGGTAGGAATAGGCGTCGGCAGCGCGGGCATAGAGCAGTCGCAGGTAGTCATACACCTCGGTCGTCGTGCCCACGGTGCTGCGCGGGTTGCGATTCACGGTCTTCTGCCCTATCGAGATGACGGGGCACAGGCCGGATATCTTGTCCACGTTGGGTCGCTCGAGCACACCCATCATGTTGCGGGCATAGGAAGAGAAGGTCTCGAGGTAACGGCGCTGCCCCTCGGCGAACACCGTGTCAAAGGCCAGCGACGACTTGCCGCTGCCGCTCAACCCAGTGACTACCGTCAGGCGGTCGTGGGGAATCTCCACATCGATGTCCTTCAGGTTGTGGACCCGTGCACCGAGCACCTCAACGCTATCTATTTCCTTCCCGTTCAGTTTCATAAGTCACTGCAAAATGGCTCAGTCGATGACCCAATCCTTGTTATATGTCGTGAAAGTGCGCTTGCTGCGGTACAGGTCGCCCTGCTTGGGCACCCGCACCTTGTAGGTCTTGCCGCCGGCATTGGTCAACTTGGTGGAGCGAATCCACGGATTGGCCTCACGCAACTGCGCGTAGGTGATGCCCTTGCCCTTGGCCCAATCAATCCAACTTGCCACGGGTCCCGTGACGTCGACAACGGTGTAGCCGACAGGCTGGTACAGGTGCTGTCGCGACAGTCGGTAGCCATAGCGCTTGGGGTTCTCCATCACGAGTTTATAGGCGATGATGCGGAACACATAGCGCGAGGTCTCCTGCACCAGGTACAGGTCAAAGGAGTTGTCCACCTTCTGTTTGGACAACTCGTTGGTCAGTCGCTGCATGCCCGCATTGTAACTGGCGGCGACAGTGGGCCAGTGTCCATATTTCTTGTAGGCGGCCTTGAGGTATTTGCAGGCTGCCACAGTCGATTTCTCGGGGTCAAAACGCTCGTCAACCTCGTCATTCACCTCCAGGCCATAATCCCTGGCCGTGCCGGCGAGCAACTGCCAGATGCCGGCAGCCTTGGCGCTGGAGTAGGCGTTATAGTCCATCGAACTCTCGGTCACGGCGAGATAGAGGAAGTCCAGGGGGACACCCTGCTCCTTCAGTATCTTGGACAGAGCGGGAAAATAGCGGTTGGCGCGCTTGAAACACAATTCGGTGGTCGTCTGGCCGTAGATGACGCTCGTCAACTCACGGTCCAGCCGTTCGGCCATGTCGAGACGGTCAAAACTCACCTTCTCGCCGGCAAACGTCACACTGGCAGGTATGTCGGGGCTGGCGGTCACACTGAACACGGGCGACGTAGAGCCCATAATGCTGTACTCACGCTTGAGTTGCGCCTGCGCCACGATGGCCCCCGCCATCACCAGCACTGCCATCGCTATGACTTTCTTCATGATTGTTGTCGGTTGGTTAAAAGGTTGTATCGGTCAAAAACGGCCATCTCGAGTCCTACATGATGAACATGAGGTGGGGTCAATACCCGCCTGTTCCACCGCCACTGGCGGCACCTCGCTTGTAACGCACGATGGTGATGTCACCGCGGCGCTTGTATTTCACGCCATCACTGCCCAGAGCGGTAATCACATAGTAGAAAACGCCCGGGTCAACGAGTTTGCCCTGATAGGTGCCGTCCCATCCCCCGTCGGGATCGGTGTACTCATACACCAGGTTGCCCCAGCGGTTGAAAATCCAGCAGTGGAACTCGACCAGCGACTTGTAGGCCACCTTCCATATGTCGTTCACGCCCTCGGTAGAACCCGGCGAGAACGCATTGGGAATCTTGCCCTCGGCGCCCTTACCCAACTGGCTCTCGCTCACGCTGATCTGGAAGACCTCGCCATAGTCCTCGCAAGTGCCGGAGGCATTGGCCACCATGTAGCGCATATAGTAGGAGCCTGCATCCATGAACGTGTATTCCACCACGTCCTGGTTCCATTGCAGGATGACGTTTTCAAATTCAGGGTCAGTGGCCATCTGCCAGATGCGATAGACCACGGCGTCGGTCGGGTAGCCGGTGAACACAAAGTCGGCAGGAGCCGAGACCGGTTCGTTGCCGCCCGCATCCTCGGGGTTGTTCTCAATACCTTTCTGCACTGCGACAGACTGGCAGGCCACTGCCTGGGTATAGTAATAATCGCCCTCGGCGCTGGTGCCTATGCCCCATTGTTCAAGAAAACGGTCGCCCGAAATCATGAATGCCGTGTTGCACAACGGCGGGACAATCTCAAGGCCCTGGTCCAGCGCGGCGAAACTCTCGACAACCGGCTCTTCCTTCCAGATCGAGTCAGTTTCATTCCACACCAGCGTGTTGTAGTTCAGTTTAATCTCGCGGTCCAGCACCTGGCGCAAGCCGTTGGTGGTATAATAAGGAATGGCGTCGCCATGACCGTCAACGTTGATGGTGAGCAGGTTGCACGGTGCCTCGCTGTTCTCGGTCATTGCGTTCAACTCCAGGTAATAGTCGGCATAGTTCACCACCCAGCAAAAATAGGGGGTCGTGCCCTCTGTAATTTTGTAGCCAATGTTGGGTATGACCTGAGGAAGCGTGGTTTCCATACCGTTCCAGCGGACACCGGGAATGGGCTCCATCTCCAAGTGACCATCATGATAGTCATAACTCTCCCATGTTGCCGGTTCACCAGTCGACGAGTTGAAGGTCATCCCCACCCCATCGGTATCGAACACGACATATATCTTATTCAAGCCGGTGGTCGTCTCGGGAGTCACCTCGATAACAGGATGCTCTCCAACACCGGTAAATGACACCTGACCGCGAGCCGACAACAATGCCAGCGCGGCCACCATGAGCGTTATTAACTTCTTATTCATAGTGCGCACTTGATATCTCTTTATTTATAATATATAACGTGTAGCCACGCTGGTTATTGCCCCGACCACGAAACAAACGTTCAAGCCGAGAGAAGAGCAAAAAGAATTCATTCTTTTTTATCCCGAGGCGACACCGATTGTGCCCAAGCCGAAGGGGCAGGGGAACATGCCGGAACAATCGACCACGAGAAGCGTGGGATTCATGAAATACCACCGGCTAGAATAAGATGTAGGCGATGACAACGTTGATGTCGGCGATAGTTACCTCGCCATCACCGTTCACATCGGCACGGCCTTCATAGATGTCAGGGTCACCCAAAATAACGCTGGTAATGCAATTCACATCGGCAATGTTCAACTCGCCATCAGCATTCACATCACCAAGGAGCATATTGATTCTTCCCGTGAGATAGCCAGGATTGTTGGGACCGCCGTCAATACGGGCACGGGTGGCATCCACATAGTTAGCATCATAGACTGTACCCTGGCCGCCGACGAGTGTGATGCAACCACTAAACATGTCGCTGGACTCGTTCACCGCACCAGTAACCCAGCCACGGCCGGCATAGATCGTTTCCAGATTCTTGCAGCCAGCGAACATGGCTTCCATGCTCCGAACCCGCGAGGTATTGAAGCGGCTCAAGTCAAGTGAATCCACAGACTGACAGTTGCTGAACATATTATTCATGTCTGTCACACTGGCGGTGTTGAAACCACTCAAGTCAAGGGATGTCAATGTTCGGCAGCCAGCAAACATGCCTGCCATGCTCCACACCCGCGAGGTATTGAAGCGGCTCAAGTCAAGCGATGCCAAGGTATCGCAGCCCTGGAACATGTATTCCATTTCTGTTGCGCTCGCGGTAGTCATGCCACTCAAGTCAAGAGCAGTCAAGGATTTGCAGCCCGAGAACGCATATCCCATATA
>JAEEGL017460239.1_pt1 | contig 14405 bp, 11 predicted proteins | sample 9134231 | NCBI WGS metagenome assembly JAEEGL01 (sample SAMN16246548, study PRJNA631951) | gut metagenome | biome: gut microbiome; feature: rumen; material: fiber-attached | host: Bos | place: Iran: Karaj | collected 2018-10
AGATAATGATAGGCCCAAACTATGTGCTGATAGAATGGATGGTATTATACTAACAGGTATATCTTGGACTAAAAATATTACTAAAAAAGATATTAAAGAAATAGTATCTAATCTAACTATCCAAAAGAATGAATATGGTGAAAAAGAAATAGCTTTTACCAATGAAGAAATTGCTAAAAGAGTAATCAATATTAATGAGACAATCGATGCATATTGCCATTCTGATGAAGATAATTATATGATGACTTTATTAGCTAAAATAACTAAATTAGCTATTGATAATAAATACATATCTTATGATGATTTATTTACCTATAATGAAGAAGTTCTATTTAAAACATTAGAAAGTATTACTGATAAAGAAATAAAAGCGCTATTAAATAAATTTAAAACTATCAAAAGAGAAGAAATAGAAGTAACTATCCTTCCTAATCTTAAAAAAAGGAATATAAGACCATTATTAAATGGAAAAAGAATATAAATAAAAGAGATGTATAATCTCTTTTTTTACTGGTACTATTCCTAATTTTATGGTATACTTACACTAGAGGTGGTCTTGTGGAAAGTTTAGCAATAGCTGAAGCCGACCTTAATACTTTAGAGAATAATTTAGATGCAGTTGCTGAAGAATTATCTAAAGTAGTTAATAATGTTGATTCGGTAAATAATCAAATTAATAATATCGAAGAAAATGTTTATAACTTAAATTCTGAAGTTAAGGGATTGGTAAAGGAAATACAAGAAATAACAATATTGAATAATGCAAGACAAAACATTATCTATAATAATGAACAAATAGATAAAAGATATGGTTATTTTGATGAAGTAAGAAGAAAAACCGAAAGCCTGCTAGATGCTATTAATAATTCCAATGTCAACAAAAATTCCTTGAAAGAATTAAGACAAGAATTAATACTTAATAATCCTAATTATTGGTTGTCTAATGCCCTAGCTTGTCTAACTTCTTGGATCTTAGATGATAAAGAAAACACATATAAGGAATTGGACAATGCACTAAAAAAGAATAAAGAAAAAACTAGTGCATTCTTTTGCTTAATCAATTTAAAACTTGGAAGAAATGAAGCATCTGTTAATTGGCTAGAGACATATTTAAATAATCAAGACCCAACAAATCTAAATGCCGATTTCGTATCTATACTGGATCTTATATGTAATAATGCCTTTGGATCTCATGGCAAAGATATGGTTATAGAAAAAATAAATTTGTGGCTTAGTAAACTTAAAAATGCTGGTGAATACGAGGAAGTTGAGATTAATAGATGGATTAATTATATAAAAACAAAGGAAATTCCTTATAATCTAACACAACCTGTATTTAGTCAACTAGCCAATGAATCTGAAGAAACAATGACTCTTAGAAACAATTTAATTAAAACATCATCATATGCTCTTATGTATTATGAAATGTTAGATCTAATAAATGCTAACAAAGAAAATAAATCAATTGATAATATATTAAATAATTTAATATATGAATATGAAGATGAAGAACAAATATATCAAAAAGATAATCTAAAAAACAATCTAATTATTGAACATAACGGTAATAGAGAAGAAGCTTTAAAAGAATATGAACAAACAGTAAGTGTTTATGACGATAAAATAAATTTATTATCATTACTTACTAATATCGTAATATATTATGAAAGATACAATATTAGTAGTGAAACTAGAAAGTTAGCTTTAAGTTTGATAAAAGAAGAACTATTGAAAGCTTATGATACAATTAATACCACTATTGAAGAACCAGAAATAAATCTATATGTTGGCAACTTTAATGTAACTGTTGGTGAATTAGATAATGGAGCAATCAATGCCAAAATAAATAATCATATTAATGAAGAATATACCTATAAAGATGGTAAAAAATTCGTGTATTTAGGAGCCTTTAATCTAGTGTTCATCTTATGCCTTATTGCATTGATATCTATAAAAGTTCCTATATGGGCAGCATTAATCGTCGTAGGTATAATTATGATTATTGTAAATACAATTTTACTTTCTGATATCTTTAAAAATAGAAAAACCATCAACTTACTACGAGAAGATACTAGAGATAGATTATCAAAACTAATAGATACTGCCACTTTAGAATATATTAATTACAAAGAAACAATGGCTGGAAACACTAAATATTTTGATGAATTAAAAGCATTACTAAATAGTGTCGATTCACAAAATTATCTAAGAACTAGTGGCGAAAGAAACATAGATATAGGTGAATAATATGGATGATAAAGAAAAGAAAGATTCTAAAAAGAATGAAGATAAAAATAATGATAAGCAAAATGTTATAATTGATAAGCTACCCAATTGGGATATTGAACCACCAATTGAAATAAAAAGAGGTAAATAATGAATTATAATGAATGGTTAGATGCTATTGAAAAATTAAAAAAATATAACGATCAAGAACTAAAAGAAAAACTATTAAATGAGATAACATATGGAAATATGAATATTTTACTAGAACCTAAATTAATTAATATGATTGAAGAAAAATATATTGCTATTACTAATAGTATTATTAAAGAATTAGAAATCATGTTTCAAAATGAGATGGAATTAGATTTTCATATGTCAAGTTTCAAGAAAAATATGAAATTTTTAGATGATCTTACATATCTAAAACCCATCAGTATCGACAAAGGAAAAGAATTAAGAAATAGATTAAAAAAAGAAAATAATGAAATATATGATATCTTAATAAACAGTGCTATTGAAAGAGATAGTGTTGGGAAGTTAGCTATGATTATTGAAAATAATAAATATAAATGGAGTGATGAAAATGAATTATAATGAAGCCAAGAAATATTTAAAAAGATACTTGAAAGCTAGGATACCGGTAATAACAATTAATACTACTGAAAAGAATAGAATAATTAGACTTATTCGTGAATTACAAGATGAAATTAATCTAAACTTTAACTATTACAGTATGTCAGAAGGGATGATTGATTTAAAAACTGGTAGAGTAGTAAACGATCAGAACACACTGATTAATGCCTTAGAATATATTGCTAATGAAATTAAAATGAGAGAAAATACTAATTTTATTTTGAGCGATTTATCTGATATTGATAGTTCAAATATTGTATCTAGATATTTGGTAGACATTATTTCAAGGGCAGAGAATACTTCTGGTGTTATAATTATTATTTCTTCTGAACCGATATGGGCCAATATTGAAAAATTAGGTATTGGTATGAAACTAGCATATCCAAATGAAGAAGAATTAAAAGAAATGGTCGTATCTACGATTAAAGAATATGAACATAGAATTAATGTTGAATGGAACGAAGAAGACTATTCAAATGCAGCAACTTATCTTCAAGGACTAAGTGAAATGGAAGCTAAGAATGTTATTTCTTCATTAATTGTTAAAGGTAATATTACTAAAGAAGATTTAAAAGATTTAAAATATACTAAACAAAAACTATTTAATGAAATAGCTGGTCTAGAAGCTATTCCAATAGATGAAGATTTAGAAATAGTAGGCTTGGATAATTTAAAGAATTGGTTATATGAGAAAAAGAGCCTTATGGATCCAAATAAAAAAGAAGAATTGTCACAAAGAGGTATTATTCCTCCAAAAGGAATTTTATTAACTGGTGTACCCGGTTGTGGTAAAAGCCTAACGGCTAAAGCAGCTTCAAAAATATTGAATATTCCATTGTATAGACTAGATTTAGCCACAGTTCAAGGACAATATGTTGGACAATCTGAAAAGCAATTAAAGGAAGCTTTAGATACTGCTGAATATGTATCGCCATGTATCTTATGGATTGATGAAATAGAAAAAGGATTAAATGATAATAATTCGCATGTAACATCTAAAATGATTGGCCAATTCTTATTCTGGTTACAAGAAAATAAAAAACCAGTATTTGTTGTAGCTACCGCTAATAGTGTAGATGAATTGCCACCAGAATTAATAAGAAAAGGTAGATTTGATGAAATATTCTTTGTTGATTTACCAAATGATGAAGAAAGAAAAGGTTTATTAAGTCTTTATATTAGAAAATATTTAAAAGTAGAATTCAACGATAACTTTATAAATAATTTAGTTAATGTAACTAAAGGATTTGCTTCTTCTGATATTGAAGCTGTTATTAGAAATATTGCCTATAAATTAATTGCTAATAAAGACATGCCAGTAACAGAACAACTCTTAATAAATGAATTTAATAAAGTATACTCATTGTCAAAAACAAATCATGAAAAGATCGAAATAATTAGAGCATGGGGTAAAGAGAGAGCAGTAAATGCTTCTAAGAGATATGAAAATTATCAGTAAAATAATCTGACAAAAGTCAGATTATTTTTTTATACTGGTACTATTGCTATTTTTATGGTATAATCATTACGAAAAAGAGGTGATACTATGTTTATAGATGAAGTCACAATGGAAGTAACTGCTGGTCGTGGCGGCGATGGCTGTATGGCTTATCGCAGAGAAAAATTTGTGCCAATGGGTGGACCTGATGGCGGCTCTGGTGGAAAAGGCGCTGACATCGTTTTTGTCGCTGATGAAGGACTTAAGACACTAATTGATTTAAGATACCTAAAGAACGTTAAAGGTGAACCAGGAAAAAATGGCGAAGGCAAAAATAAATCTGGATCATATGCAGAAGATAAAATAATTAAAGTACCCGTAGGAACAACCATTAAAGAATTAGATACAGGTATCATTATCGCTGATTTAACACACCATAATGAAAAAGTTATAGTCGCTTATGGCGGTAAAGGTGGAAGAGGAAATGTAACATTAGCTACAAGAAGTAATCCATGCCCATCATTTGCAGAACGTGGAGAACCAGGTGAAGTAAGAAAAATAAAAGTAGAACTTCGCATGTTAGCAGATGTAGGACTTGTAGGTTTACCAAGCGTAGGAAAATCAACTTTATTATCGATGATTACCAATGCAAACCCTAAAATCGCTGCTTACCATTTTACAACATTGTCACCAAATTTAGGCGTAGTAACCACTAAAGATAATACATTTGTAATAGCTGATTTACCAGGACTTATCGAAGGAGCGTCTGTTGGCTTAGGCCTAGGACATAAATTCTTAAAACATATTGAAAGAACCAAAATAATAGCTCATGTCATAGATATGTCTGGAAGCGAAGGAAGAAATCCATATGATGATTATATGGTAATCAGAAAAGAATTAGAAACATTTAGTCCTAAACTATTAGATAAAAAAGAAATTATTATTGCTAATAAGATGGATTTACCAAATTCTAATGACAATTTAAAAGAATTTAAAAAGAAAATAAAAGCAGATATTTATGAAATATCTGCTCTAAACAATCAAAACTTAGATGTTTTAATAAATGCATTATCTGATTTAGTAAAAAACACTAAAGAAGAAATTCTATATTCAGAAGATATTCAAGAAAGCCATGTCCTATATAAATTTAAACAAGAAAAACCATTCACTATAGTTAAAGAAACTGATCACACTTATGTAATAAAAGGTGATAAAGTAGAAAAAATATTTAAAATGATTAACTTTAATACTGAAGAGGCTATTTCTAGATTTGCCAAAAAATTAAGAAATATGGGCGTAGATGACGAATTAGAGAAAATGGGTATTAAAGAAGGAGACATTATTAAAATACTAGATTACGAATTTGAATATACAAAATAAAATGTCAATAAGTACCATAAAACATTGACATATATATATTTTTATTGTATTATAAGTATAGAAAAAAGGAGGAATTATATTATGTTTTTAGATATTTGTGCTGATTTATGGCCAGTAATCAATTTAATCAAACACGGTCTTATTCCACTAATTCAAATTGGTATCCCAATTATATTAATCATATTAGGTATGTTTGATTTAGGAAAGGCAGTTGTAGCTTCAAAAGAAGATGAAATTAAAGCAGCTACTAAATTACTTGTTAAAAGAGTTATCTATGCTGTTGCAATCTTCTTCGTAGTATTTTTAGTAACAGTAATATTTAATATCGTTGCAAATAATGATAGTAGACAAGCTGATGCAGCTAATTGGCTTACATGCTGGAACTATAAAAAATAATTAATTTTTAACATATCAAAAATAATGGAAAAAGTTATTTCTTTTTCCTTTTTTTTATGATATAATATATGTGTTAAATTTTACACATTGAGAAGAGGTATTCCTATGAGATATAAAAAATATATATTTATCCTATTACTTATAATGGTTTTAGGCTGTAATAGAGTATATGCTAAGACTACAGAAGATTGCTTTTATTCAAATGAAGCTATTGACTTTAATGCTAGATTAACTGTTACGACAAATGTTGGCCATTTCATTACTAGCCAGGCTACATATACAAAAGTAATTATCGATAGATATGGAAATAATCCAGAACACGATGACGAAGATGTTAATAACTGGTATAATGGAAACGGTCTTTTTGGAAAGAACAAAACAAAAAGTGGTTATCAATTTCAACCACGTTACAAAGATAATGATGATGCCGATGCAAATGGAACTTGCCCAGTATATTTGGTTTTCCAAAAATGTGGAGACTATCAAATATTTGCAACCGATTCTGAAACAGAAGCTAAAAATGCAGTTGCTAGTATAAACAGTAAAGATGGTTGTACTGGATATTATTCATCAAAATATAAATCTGATGGTAAAACAGAGAGAACTGCAGAAGAATACTGGAGCACCATGATTAGAATTACTAATCCAGGAGAAGCCTTTTGCGAAGATAAAAATAATGATGGGGTATGTGATGATTTAGAAAAAGGATGCCAGGGGTTGTTTGGTGATGTAAAAGATGCTGGAAGCAAAGATGCAAATGGTAAAACTATCAAGGCACCAAGTTTAGCGTACATGATACATCAAGTTTTATTATATGTAAGAATAATAGTACCAATACTAATTATATTATTGGGTTCATTAGATTTAGCTAAGGCCGTTACAGCCGGCAAAGAAGATGAAATGAGAAAGGCACAAATGACGCTCGTAAAAAGAGTTGTTGCGGGTGTTGCAATATTCTTTGTGCCAGTGCTAGTCGATTTAATCATGCGATTAGCAGACATGGTTTGGGAAGGATTAGGCCATTGTAACATGAATTTGTAATAAGAAGGAAGTGATTATATGCTAATTTTATTTGACGTAGTACCTGTCTTAAGAGATTTAGCTGCCAGTTTGTGTAAAGTAATATACCCACTTATTGGATGGCTATTCGAATTGTTTATGAATATTGCTAATGTCAGATTACTAAGTCAAGCTGATATAAAACCAATATATGCTAGAGTGACACTGATAATCACTATCATTATGGTTTTTTATGTAACTTTTGAATTCGTAAAATATGTTATTCAACCAGATCAAATGACTGATAAAGAAAAAGGCGCAGGAAAAGTTGTATATAGATTACTAATGGTTGTACTTCTTATTGCGTTCGTTCCCAAAATATTTGATTTGAGTTATGACGTCCAAGAAGCATTATTAGAAAGACAAGTAATATCAAAAATAATATTAGGAAAAAGTACTGAATCACAGGCAAATCAAGGAAGAGCATTTTCTGCCAATATGTTTCAAATGTTCTATAAAATTGATGAACGATTTTGGGAAAGTGCCGGAAAAAGCATAGATAATTTAAAATGCGGCAACGTTCTTTGTAGAACAATAGTACAAGTAAATATATCAACTTTAGCGTCAGATGGATCGCTAAACTACATACATGAGAAATTAAATGACACAGAAAAAGTTTCAGCAAACGGATTAGAAAAGCAAAAAGTATATAAAATAACATTTAATGGCTTATTAGCAGTTGTTGTAGGTGTATTTATGGCATATATCTTGATAATTTATTGTATAGATTTAGGAGTAAGGGTTATTCAAATGGCTTACTTACAAGTCATTGCACCAATTCCCATAATTGGTTATCTATCTCCTAAAAAAGATAATATCTTTTCAAAATGGTTAAAGCAATGTACTGCTACATACATTGACTTATTTATGAGATTAGCAGTAATGCATTTTGCATTATTAATTGCTGAAATAATAACAAACGCTTATAATAGTGGCACACTAGTAAATACCGATGCTGCAGGGGATATTAAAACATTCACATATGTAGCATTAATACTAGGACTTCTACTATTCATGAAGAAGTTCCCAGAACTAATAAAAGAACTATTCCCAAAACTATCAGCAGCTTCAGGAAACTTAGGTTTAAAAGCTGGCGACAGAGTTGCACCACTTGCTGCAAGAGCACTTGGCGCAGGACTTGCTGGTGCACGTGGACTCGTAGCTGGTGGAATAAGACGTGCCGCTCATGCTAGAGCAAGAAACAAAGCAAATGGTTGGGCTGTCGGCTTTGAAAGGTTTACTGCAGAAGGAAGAGCCAAGAATAAAGCAAAAAGAGAAGAAATGAGAGAAAACAAGGCAGAATTAAGGGCTTCCAAGCATAGAAACCGTACAGCAAGAAAAGATAAAGCAACAGCCGATGAATATAATGAAGCAAAAAATGCATGGAACGAAAAAGTTGCTAATAATGGTGAATTAAATAGTTTAAAAAGAAAAATAAAAGACGCAAAAGAAAGAGGCGACGATGTCGAAGCAAAAAGACTTGGTAAAGAATATGCGGCTAAATATAAAGAATTAAGAGAAACTAGTAGTGAAGGTAAACGATTTAAAGGTGCAGAAAAAGCTTACGTATCATCAAGTAGTGTAGATTACGAAAGAAATCAGCGAAGCAAAGAACGAGATAAAATGAAAGCGGCAGATGAGAGAGTAAGTGCTGCAACCAAGAATTTGAATGAGAGCGAGAAAAAATATAAAGATGCCTTAGCTACTGGAGATCACGAAAGAATTATGAATGCAAAGGCACAAAGAGATATGGACAAATCAGAGTTAAGCGCCGCTGAAGCAGAGAAGAAAAAAATTCAAGATAAAATTGACACAAACAGTGAACAATTAAAATCAGTTTTTCAAACTCCTACTGATGAGAGACAAGAACAACTTGATAATAAGTTAGATACTGCACAAGAACAAGTGATAAAAGATAAAAATAATCATTATCAAGGACTAGGCGGTGTCGTTGGCGGAACAGCAGCTGGAACAGTACAAATGGCATGGGAAGCTGGAAAAAGTACAACAAAGTTTGAAGACATTGGTAAGAACGTAAAACAAGCGGCTCAGCATGACCAACAAAGAGTTAAGGCACAACAACAATACTACGATAATGGTGGAACAGGCTGGGTTAATAGAACTGTACAACAGGTAGAAAAATCAATTGGCGTTCCTACAGCTTATGAAAGAACAATGTTGGAACAACAAACATATGAACCAAAAATTAAAAATCTTGATGCGATGTCCACAGTAACAAAAGATGTTAAAGCTACTGCTGATAGTGCTGAGGATAGATTAAAAGACAAAATAGGTGAATTAAATCTAATAGCCGAAGGTGCTGAAATTAAAACCGGATTACCTGGAACTGAAGGCAAATATACGGTGCAACCTGGAGAAACATTAGCACAAGTATATCAAAAATTTAAAGGACGTGCTACCAAGGCTAAGACAGAGTCCGAGGAAGCAACCAAGAGACTTGAAGAATTTAGAGCAAAAAATCCTACTGATACGGCTGGAATAGCTGCATTGGAGAAGGTGGCAGATGATAAAGCAACGGCAGCAGCAAATGCAGAATTCGCTGTGACACAAGTTCAAAAAAATGCAGCAAGACATGAATTTAGTAAAATATTGGAAGAATTTTCTCAACGAGGTTCCAATACAACATCACTTAACGCAATTAAAGGATTAACATATAAAGATGCCGCTACTGGTAAAGATATTACTACGTATGATGGCGTAGCTGTCGATAAAGTATATGATGCACTTAGTAGTATATCTGTAGCAAGACAAAATCCACGAATTGTTGAAGAAATTAGGAAAAATTTAATTGCAAGTAAAGGACAAACAGAAGGAGAAAAATTATTTGCAGAGTTTATGTCTGGAAAAATTGGTAAATTTGAAGACCTTGACTCAATCAAAGTTGCAACTATTAGTGCTACTAATGAATATGAACGTCAGAAGAAATCATTACAAGAAGAGCAAATTCGTATACAATCAAGCAGAAAAACAGCCGAAGAAAAAGCTGCACAAGATTTTAATCCAAATAGTGGAGGAAAATAATAATTGGAATAAAAGGAGTGTGATACATAGTGAATGGAGGATTCTTAATTCCTGCCAATACTAAAAAATCAACGCTTATATTAGGATTTTTAAGGGTAATAGATGCCATAATCCTAGCGTCAGGAGTCACAGGCACTGTCGTATTGGTATCAATATTAGGTAATATGAATAATACATGGATGACACTGCTGGCATGTATGCCGGCAGCCATCTGTGGGTTACTAGTATTACCAATACCAAATTATCATAATACTTTGGTAGGTATTCAAAGTATTATGAGATATTATAGAGAAAGAAGAAATTATGTATGGAAGGGTTGGTGTATATACGATGAGTCAGATAAATAATTCAAAGTATACTGAAGATTGGATGCCAGTTAAAAGTATTACTAATGGTATGATTGATCTTGATAACAAAATGAAAGTTACAGGTATTAAAATTAGACCAAGAAATATTTTTATACTTGATCAAAATACACAAGATAATGTAATAGCAAATTTAAAAACATTTTATGATACTATTGATTTTGAATTTTGGTTAATATCAGCTGATAGACCAGTTGATATATCTACTTATCTTGCATCATTACAAATTCAATACAATCAAGTTAGCGATCCAAGAATTAAAAAAATTATTAGTCAGGATATTGAAAAAGCTAATGATTTTATGAAAGATAATGTAACAGATACAGAATATTTTATCTTGTTTAAGGATAAGAATCCTGACATATTACAAAAGAGAATGCGCTCTTTAATGTTAGGGTTATCGAATTGTGGACTTGATTCAGCTCAAGTATCTAATGCAGATTTGAGAATGCTACTTGATAATTTCTTAAATGGTGGTATGACCACAGAAAATAGGGTGGTGATGCCAGGTGAGTAGTTTTAAATCACAAATAGCTCCAAAAGGACTACAGTTTAATCAAGCAGATTTCGTAATTAGCGATAAATATGCTACAATTTTGACAGTTATATCATATCCAAGACTAATTGGCACAGGTTACTTATCAGATATAACTAATTTACCTGGAGTAAAAATGGTTATAAAACATATCCCTGTACCATTTTCAATGCTACAGAAAATGTTAAATAAAGAATTAGCTGAGTTAAGAGGAAGATATCAAACTGAAAGAGATAATACAATTCTAGAAAGAATTAGACAAGATATTGATTCATTGGAGAGTTTTATCCAGCAGTTTACCGCTTCACAATCAAGAACATTTGATTTTCAAATGCACTTGATGATAATTGCTGATTCTAAAGAAGAATTAGAGAACAAGAAATTAAATTTAAAAACATATTTAGATTCTATGGAAATGACGGCAGTACCTTTGAGATTTGAACAAGAAAGAGTTTTAAAATCAATATTGCCAATATTTGATAAGCAACCTGTTGAAGATAGAATTGGTACGATTATGCCATCGCCAACGATTGCTGCAATGTATCCATTTATCTTTGATAGTTTAAAGGATGAAGGATTATCTACATTACTTGGAATAGAATTTTCTGGTGGTGTTGTATTATTCAATCAATTCTTATACCAAATAAAAAAAGAAAATAATAGAAATAATGCTAATATGATAATTCTTGGTGCTTCAGGTAGTGGTAAATCTACTGCTGCTAAACTAATCATAAGAAGTCATATTAGAAATGGATATCAGTTAGTATGCGTTGACCCTGAAGCAGAGCTTACTGAAATGACTAAAAACTATGGTGGAGAAGTCATCGACCTTGGTAAAGGTGGAGATTACGGTATGATCAATCCACTTGAAATAGTTATGGATGCTGATGAAGAAGAAGCAGCAGTAAACGGTGCTGGTTACACAATTTTAACCAAGGCAATTCAAAATTTAAAAGCATTTATGAAATATTATGCTCCAAATATTGAAGAGGATGTTCTTACATTATTTGGTGAAATTGTCCTAGAAACATATGCTAGATTTGGTATTGCATATAATACTAACTTTTCAAATTATACATCTGCTGACTTTCCAATTATGCAAGATGTATATGTAACTATAACAAGTAAATTAACATCTATGACTGAAAAAACACATGAAAGAGATGTTTTAGAAAGACTAGAACTTAAAGTTAGACCATTAGTAAAAGAATTACAATATTACTTTAATGGTCATACTACCATAGATACATCAAATGAATATTTAGTATTTAATATAAAAGAAATAATGAATTCTGACGTAAATATTAGAAATGCATTATTATTTAATGTATTGAAATATGCATGGAGCTTATGTTTAAATCCAGAAAAGAATACAGTTTTATCTGTTGATGAAGCTCACGTACTTCTAAGTTCTGGAAATGAATTAGGTGCTGAATTCTTGGCTCAAGTTCAAAGACGTGCTAGAAAATATAATACAGGTACAATTATTATTACACAACAACCATCAGATTTCGTTGCAAGTAATATGATTATGCATGGTAAAGCTATATTTGATAACGCCTCATATTATCTAGTAATGGGCTTAAGAAAACAGGCTGCTGAAGATTTAGCCTTATTAATAGACATAAATGATAATGAGAAAGAAAATATTAAAAGATATAACCAGGGAGAAGCACTATTTGTATGTGGAAATAGAAGAATGCAAATAGATGTAACTTTAACAGATGATGAATTAGAATCATTTGGTTCTGGTGGCGGATACTAATAATATAGGAGATATAAAAGAATGAGTAGAGTTGACTTAAATGCCCCACATGACAATTCCGGAGATCACAAAAAATCAAGGAATAGTCATTCTTTTATTAATAGGGGATTAAATAATGGAACATTAGAAGATAATGGAAATGGCCAATACGCAGATGCTGAAGGTAATAGATATTATGAAGATGGCACTGGTCAAGTATATGGCAGTATGAATAATACTAACTATGATGCAAATTCTGGTACATTTGATACGAGTAGGTATGAAAAGAATGACGAAAAAGGCAAAAAAAATGGTAATAACAATGATAATAAAAACAATCAAAAAGAAAACCGACAAAAAAAGCCAACTACCATTAGTAGAAATGGATCAGATGATAAAAAAAGTAATATTATACTTCGTGTAGCAAAAGCAAAGAAAATATTTCCAATTATTATAATTTTTGCCTCTGTTGGCGTAGCTTTATTATTATTCGTTGCAGTAATAGGTGGCGGTATAGAAAGTTCATCTTCACCAGGTGCGGGATCGGCATCTGGTGGATATTATCGCTCTGGAGTTAAAGAAGTAACAGTTGTAACAACACAAGCTAATGGCACTGTTAGTACAGCAACATATCCTGTAAATGACTATATTGCAGGCGTAGTTAGTGCTGAAGCATCTCAAGCGGTTGTAAATGTCGGAGGTACTAATGAGCAGAAAACGGAAGTATATAAAGCATTAGCAATTGTAGCCAGAGCAAATGGCTTTGCAAACATGTCAGATAGTTCAATAGCCAATGGCGGTGATGCACAAAAATTTGAAGATATCACTAATAAGGATACTCTTGAAAAAGAGTTGATATATCAAGCAGTTGAAGACACAAATAATGTAGTGCTATTGGAAGAGGACGAATTGGTAAATGCACAATACGATGAATTTGCCTATAGTACTAAAGATGCTAATTATTATACTTTAGTCCAAAAAGAGCAGAAAATACCAACTAGTTGGGTTGAAGCAAATGTTCCAAATTCGGTATACAAGAATTGTCCATGCAATCTTGAAGATGAATCAATGACAGAATGTTGGGATAGTGAAGGTAATTGGCTTGATGGTGGAGAAGGTGAAGGATTAAGCATCTATGGCGCCTTGTACTTGGCACAACAAGGTTATACATATGATAAAATAATAAACTATTATTATGGGGAAGAAGTCACAATTAGTAGAAAAGGTTATATGTCAAGTCTTCCTAACCTAGAACTAAAATTAACTGGTGATGGAGAAATTCTTGAAGGTACTAGACTAGCTGATTTTCTTGATGAAAATGGTGACTCCATTGATAATTTAAATGCCTATATCCATGATAATGTCGAAGAAGTAGGTGCTGGAACACGTGAAGGTGTCGTTATGGCGGCTGTTTCATTAATAAATTACATGTATGATGGATACCATAAAAAACTACCATATTGGTTTGGCGGAGTATATCAACAAATTGGTGCGTCACCAAATTGGGGCGGTGTTAGGAATCCTGACTATTATGGTTACATTTATGATGGATTTGATTGTGCCGCATTTGCTAGTTGGACAGTCATA
>JAEEGL011149268.1_pt1 | contig 14404 bp, 11 predicted proteins | sample 9134231 | NCBI WGS metagenome assembly JAEEGL01 (sample SAMN16246548, study PRJNA631951) | gut metagenome | biome: gut microbiome; feature: rumen; material: fiber-attached | host: Bos | place: Iran: Karaj | collected 2018-10
CCTATTGTCGAAATATATTCATTAAAATCTTTATTAAGAGCTTCATCGCTGCCTACAAAATTTATAACTTCGCCTATTGCATTTGCAATACTGTTTACTTTTTCCGTTAAATTGTTCATTTATTCTCCTTTTAGCATAATAACCGCAGAATGCCTTGCGCACTTGCCTTGTTCTTTTCTATAAGAAAAGAATAACTCATTATTACAAGATGTACAATAATCACATACGTCAATATTTGAAAGTCCACAATCGGATAATTGCACTTTATTTATTAATTTTAAATCAGCATGATTTTCATCAAACAGATTTGTATTATGATATTTTTCAGAAATACTGTTTTTAAGCTTTTCCATAACCTCCTGCTTTATTTCAAAACAACATTTACCTATTGCAGGTCCGATTAATGCGGTTATATCAGCAGGATTACAAGCGAATTCCACCTGCATCTTTTTAACTGTTTTGACACTTATTTGGGCTGCTGTACCTCTCCAGCCTGCATGGGCACAGGCAATTACTTTTTTTATTTTGTCGTAAAAAATAATCGGCACGCAGTCTGCAAAATTCAAAGCTATTGCAATTTTTTTTACATTTGTTATCAAAGCATCGGTATTTTCAAATTCTTCCTTTGATTTTCTTATAATACCGATGTTTGAACTGTGCGTTTGGACAGGTATAATCAAACTTCCGTATGTGATACCCAATTCATCACATAATAATCTTTTGCTTCTTGAAACAAGCTCTATCAAATCCTGCCTGTCACCGACTTTTAAAGGCATATCACGTGTAGTAAAAAATGCAATAACATTTTCGTCATTGATAAAATTTGATGTTAATATTCTGTTTCCTTTAAAATCCTCTATTTTGAACATATTAGTATTATATAATAATAAAAAGCATTCATTTTTAAATTTGTAATAATTGTTAACAAACATGGCAATTATTTAATTTTAAAATACTTTATCTAAATATAAGTTGGTTAGTAAAGGTTAGTTATGCTAGGTTCAGAAATTATACGAACATCTATTTTCAGTGTGCGTAATGTCCAAAAAACAAAAGAAGGACATGTCGGAAGAGCCGCAGTTGCATTGGGACAAACAAAGAATGTTTTTGATGCGGTAAAAGAACTGGATTGCGGTCTTGCAAAGTCTGCACAATCAGCATCTAACGCATTACATGCCGCATGCAAAAAAGATGTACTGGTAGACGGCTTTTATAAAGTTGCTGATAAATGTTCGCATAATATAAATCCTTTAATATGGGCATCAGCAGGTTTAGATGTAGTTTTTGCGGAAAATAAAAAAGAAGCCTTAGTTGAAAATGTTTCTGCGATAGGTACAATGCGCATAACAGAAGAATTAATGAAAAAATATTTAGATAAAGGTGTGGATAAAGCTGTAAAAAAAGCAAAAGATTCAGATATAGCGGCAAAAATTGCAAATAATAACACCGTTAAAAAAATATCTGAAAAAGCCGGAACATGGATAAAATCAAGAAATAGTAATCTTATCAAAAAAATAGCCAAAGGCGGCGCTCCTGCAATTATAAAAGGTGTTTTATTTGTTGTAGGCTCTTGTCTTGCCTATGATATTGGCAGAAAATTTGCAGATAATGTATTATTGGGAAAGAATAAAGAATCGTAAGAGTGAACGCTTAGCTCACCATTTTCTTAAGGAAACTTTTCCAATAATACATTAAAGACAATTTCTCATATTTTGACTATAATGTAATTATGAGAAAGATTAGGGTTATATTACTTGTATTTTTTATACAGCTTGTATTTCAAATACCTGCTTTTGCGATAAAAATAGGGCTTATTGATGCTACAAACAGAACTATTGTAGGCGGCTCTGCAGACAGTGTTATAATAAACGCACATACAAACAAAGCAATATTTACTATGGCAAAAATGACACCCTATGAACTTCGTGTGTATGATAAAAGTATTGCTATAAAAGTAAAAGGAACATATTACGACTTAAAAACAAATTACATTTCTATTAAACCATGCCTTAAGGGAGGTTTGCTGTCGGCAAAAAATAAATGGTACCGAGGACATTTTATCGTATATAACAGAAATGGAGTTTTGACGGTCATAAATAAAGTTGATATAGAAGATTATATAAAAGGAGTAGTACCGTCAGAAATGCCTTCAAGCTGGGCAATAGAAGCACATAAAGCTCAGGCTATAGCCGCAAGAAGCTATGCTCTTGCAAATTTAGGCAAAAGAGCAAGTCATGGTTATGATTTAAAAGACACACCTGAAGATCAGGCATACGGTGGAGCCTCTGCAGAGAGAGCAAATACAAATCAAGCAGTTGACAGTACAAAAGAAATAGTTCTGGTATATGATTTAAAAATTATACCTGCTTACTATTCGGCATCAGCAGGCGGAAAAACCACAATGGCAGGAGATGTTTGGATGCATAATCTTCCGTATCTTCAATCAGTGCCGTCTTATGATGACAATATCAAAAAAAACGGGCATGGTGTCGGTATGAGTCAGCATGGAGCAAACAATCTGGCAAAAAGCGGTTATAATGCATATCAAATTTTACAATATTTTTACAAAGGTGTACAGTTTGCAAGAATAAATCCGAACTTTTATAAATAGTTATAAACCCTTGCAATTACAGCATTTACATAGTATCTGTACTTTGTCATAAAAGCTGAAACTCAATATTTGTAAAGACTTTTTAAATATTTTTTAAAAAAAGGCTTGCAAAAAACGTATAAATAGGTATAATGATTGGTGTTACGAATTTCACGGAACATGGTTAGTACAGAAAAAAGCCATATTGGCTGCATGTAAAATTACGTTTTCAACAATGACAGTGCAAATGGTTTAAAAAAGGAGGTTCATATGAACAAAGAAGAATTAGTAAAAGAAATTTCAAAAAAATCAAAAGTTTCTCAAAAAGTAGCTGCTGACGTATTGGCTGCAACTTTAGAAACAATCGAAAAATCAGTAGCTAAAGGTAAAAAAATCACTTTAGTTGGTTTCGGTACATTCGAACCACGTAAAAGAGCTGCAAGAACAGGTCGTAACCCTCAAACAGGTGCAAGCATTAAAATTGCTGCTAAAACTGTTCCTGCTTTCTCAGCAGGTAAAAAATTCAAAGAACTTGTTAAGTAGTTTTAAAAAGAATTTTTTGGAAAAAATCTTCGTAAGACATTTGTTTTACGGAGATTTTTTTTGTATTAATATAAGTTTATAATGATTAGAACATTTTTTGCCGAAATAGAACAGAAAAAATATTTTTTTATGTTTTTTACTGCCGTAGTGTATATTGCCGGCTTATGCGGTTTTTATTGCGATAAAGCATTAGAAATTGCGCTTGTATTGACGATATTAGGAATTATTGCACTTGTTAAAAATTATTTATCGGTTAAAATTGTTATTTTTTGGTACCTTATATTTTTCATTGCATTTTTTAATGCTTCTTTCAGAGTAAAAACAATAGATGATTTACAAAAATTTGCACCGCGCGAAACGGTTATAAAAGGACAAGTTATTTCTATTCCTGAAAAATTCCAAAATAAACAAAAATTTTTCTTTAAAGCTTATGAAATTCAAGACAAAGGTGATTTTGAAAAAATCAATTCTAAAACTCTTGTAACGCTATATAAAAATGGCACGGAAAAAAATATTAATATTGGAGATTATTGTTACATAAAAGGAAAATTAAGAACTCCGGCTGCTGTTACAAATCCGTCACAATTTGATTATGAAAGATACTTAAAAAATTTTAATACATATTCTATGCTGTATGCTCAAGAAAATGACTGCATAAAAGATATAAAACCTGGTCACTTTAAATGGAATTTTTTACAAGGATTAAACAATATAAAAAATAATATAATTCCTACTCATGAAAAATACATGAAAAGTCCGAATTTAGAAATTTTAGGAGGTGTTATTTTCGGCGATGATGCAGTATCAACACCTGAAGCCATTAAAGATACTTTTAAAAGCTCAGGCTTATTACATATACTTGCTGCATCAGGAATGAATGTTGCTTTGATTTACGGAATATTATTTTTTATACTGAAAACATTTAGAGTTCCTTTTAAAATATCTGTTTTAAGCGGAATTTTTGTCGTTATTTTATATACATTAATGACAGGATTGGGACCGTCAGTAATTCGTGCTGCAATAATTTTAATATTTGTATTAATCGGAAAATTAATGGACAGGGAAGCACATAGCATCTCATTGCTCTCTTTTGTCGCCATTTTGATGCTTTTATATAACCCGTCATACATAAATGATGTAGGTTTTCAATTGTCCTTTATTGTAACTTTCGGATTACTTATTATGACAGAACCTATAGTATCCAAAATAAAGTTTTTACCTAAATTTCTTTCAGGAGCAATATTTGTTCCTTTAATTGCTCAAATTTGGGTCGCACCTATTCAAATGTATTATTTTAATTCATTCAGTACATATTCTGTATTTGCAAATATTTTATCAGTACCGTTTTTAACCGTAATCAGTTTTGGCGGATTTTTAAGCTCTGTACTTGCAATGATAAAACCGATTGCATCAGGAGTTTGTTTTGCTTTCGATTTTATTTTAAATCCGATGATAACTTGTATTGTAAATATTTCAAATTATTTTGCGCAATTACCGCATGCCCTCGTTCAAGTTCAACAGCCAACCATATTACAAATATTTTTCTACTACGAAGCTGTTTTGCTTTTAGTTTTTATGCTTAAAAAAGGAGTTTCAAAAAAATATTTTATAACATTTATTTCAATTATCTTGGTTGTACTCGGTTTAGGTTATCATAACCAAGATAAATTTGAGCTTTTAACGTTTGATATGAAAAATGCGGATGCTTTTTTAGTTAATGCTCATGGTAAATATTTTATAATAGACACAGGAAAAACAGGATATAATTGTTCAAAAAGTCCTGCTAAATATATAATTGTTGAATATTTAAAAGACAAAGGAATAAAAAGAATAGAAGGTTTAATTTTAACGCATTTTGATTCAGACCACGCAGGCGGTGCCGAGGACATTCTGGAAAACGTGTATGTAAAAACTATATATGTTAATTCTTTAAATGATAAATCCGTAATTGCTCAAAATATTTATAAGAAATATCCGAAAAAAATCAAGTTAGTTCAAAATAACGAACATATATTCTCCGGTGAAAAAACTGAAATAACCGTATATAAAGCTAATTTTAAAGGTGAAGAAGCAGATAACGATAATTCTATTATTACTTTGATAGCCGAAAATGATTATAAAATTTTAATGATGGGAGATGCAGGTGTCGCGACTTTTAACAAGTTAAAAAAATATATCCCGAAAGATGTTTATATTCTAAAAGTAGGTCATCATGGCGGTAAAAATGTTGTAAATCATCAAATGCTTGAACATCTCAAACCCACATATGCAATAATTTCAACCGGTTTAAACGTATACGGTCATCCAAATCCCATAACCATAAATAATTTAGTCATGCATAATGTAAAAATTTTGAGAACCGACAGAGATAATGCTATCAAATTTGAAGGAAAAAACGTTTATACATTTGATAACAGGCAAGGCTTTAAATTACAATATAAATAAAAGCAGTTACTTTGCTAATTTAAAGTATTTTCAATATCTATCTCCGGTGTACTGATTTTTTTTATATCATAATATTTTTCCAAAATTTCAAATACATATGATGAAACGAAAGATAACGACAAATCACTTAAATATACATTTTTGACTCCAAGATGTTTTAAATACAAAAGATTATAAATAACTTGTTTATCCGCTTTGGTAACAAAAACAGATAAATTTAAATTTTTTATATCTGTTTTTTCATTCATTTTGTTTATTAATTTATGAAAAAGTAAATAGTCAAAAATTGAATCCAAATGATATACATTAGGCTTGTCTGATTTATAAGCAAAAGATATTGCATAACAATCTTCTGGTAATATTTCAAAAAAATCTTTGAAATATCCTTCAGGTTCTTTATTATAATTTCTCAGACCTATAATATACAAATGCTTTATATCTTTGTTTATCAATCTGTCTACAATTTTTTCTATATCGTTTATAACTGAATTTTCATCAAATCCAACCTTTAATTCACCTTTTTTATGGCAATGTTTAAATCCGTTTGCCATATTTGCATCATTGATTAGTTTTCTGTAATTTTTATTTTCTATTTTTGTTATCCCTTTTGATGCAATAGGGTCTATTGTAAAAAGTCTGCCTCTAAATAAATATTCAATACAATCCAAGGAATCCTTTGATAATAAAGTTACACCCGGAAATACGGAAAAATCGTTTATGCAGTTTTCTTGATTTTCGCCAAAATGACCGTATAAATTAGGATAAGCTTTTATTTTCGGATAAGCATGTGCACATAAAAGTTCTAAGCCTTGAGTATAAACATCAATATTTTGATTTTTTGCAGCTTGTAGCACTTCTTCTAGCTTTTTTATATCTTTACCCGCAACCATTATTGCTTTACCCTCTCTTGAAGATAAAGATACCGATGTAAGTTCAGGTTTTCCATATTTTTTTTCGCGTAAATTAAAAATATCTTCACTTAATTGGTAAAAATTTTCCAAAGAATCACTTATGGTTTTTTGAACATTTTCCGAATTGAATTTTGCAGGAAACATTACATTTAACAATGTTAAAAGCTTATAATAAGCTTCATCGTAATCTCCGCCAAGTCTTTGCATCTCAATTATTTTTATAACAAAACTTTTACTTAAAAATATCAGAATATCATAAAAACCGCGTGCTGTATCATTCATATTCATAATATTTTTAAGAAAAAATTTTTCACCTTTCATCGTAGCATTTACAAGGGTATAATTTTTAGCATGCTTAAAATAAAAAGATGGTTTTTCTATCGTAAGCTCTCTTTCTAAACATGCTTTTTCGTAAACTGTTTTTGCCTGTTTTTTTATCTTTCTTAAATTACAGGCAATTGCCGTAAAATCATCATTTTCATATATAACATTGGTTGCAATACTAAACAATATATTCAACAAATCATCTCTTATTACATCGTTTTTAATACCAAAATTTTTCAGCTTTAATAAATAAAAAGCTATTTCTTTAATATATAAAATAAGGATTTCTTGAAAAGAAGAAAAGCCTGAATTTGCAGAGCAAATACCACTTATAGAACATTCACTTTCATCTCTACAGGAAAATTGCGTAAAATTTTTGAAATACATAGGTTATACCTCATTTTATAACTAACCTGCATTAATCAAAAGCAGAACGTGTAAACATTCATATTTTAAATTATTTTTTATCAAAAAAAATTAGGCGATGTACTAATATCCTGCAGTAAAATTAATAAAATTACTTAAATCTGCGTCAGAAAAAGAATCTTTAAAATCTTTTATCATTTTTACGTCATTTAAAAGTAAGCTGTACTCTTCTACATGCAAAACATTTGATATTTCTCTGCCTAAAAACTCAATATTATAAACTTCCGAGCTTTTATTTTTTATTTTTATTATTTTCGCTTTTTCAAAAATATTTAATGAATCTTCTACAATATTATTCGTTAGTGCCAAATATGAGCTTGCTCTTTTAATGTTGAATTCACCATTATTGGTATTAGCCGCATATTTTAGCATTCCGTTTATTGTTTTTATATATTCTTTTTCGTCAAAATTCTTTGTTTCATAATTCATAAAATGAATAAATTTTGGTGAGAATTTTTCTATAATATCATCAAATATTTCTTGAGATGCAGGGTAATCAAAAAACATTATTGCATCAAAATTTTCTTCACTGTAACGATTGAAAATTCTCTCATATATAGCTTTATAAGGTTTTAAGTATGCTTTAACGCATTTATCCTCAGCAAATATACCTATTTTAAGATTAGATGTTTTGACATAATCTTCAACATTTGAAAAAATTCCTGTTTTTTTTCTATGGTCATATATTTTAAACGGCGGGTTTGCACTTTGTTCATCTTCATAAACTAAGTTATCAGAATGAATATCCTGTAAAATAAATTGAATTGTCGTATTACCGTTATATGTATTTAATTGAGGACAAAAAGCAATATCTAAAGTATCACCGCTATTTAAAGATATATCCCCTTTTGACCACCAAATACAATCATACGTATTATTTTGAAAATCTTCCACTGTAAGCTTTAAATGGTTTTTGTTTGAACCCATTAATTTCTTTTGAAGCAGCTTAAGATTATACATTGCAAATATCGGGTTAGGGTTTTCTGCACCGAAAGGCTGCAAACGTTCGATATCTGATATTAAGTTTCCGCTTATATCGTTTGGTGTCAATTCCAAATCAAGTCTTAATGTCGGATTCAATTTCTGACCGTTTAAAATTTCAGAAACAGTTTTATTTATAGCTTTTTTTACATTTTCAAAAGATACTGTTTCCACATTAAATGATAACCCTCCTGCCATAGCGTGTCCGCCATATCCGTCAAAAAGATCGGAATTTGCAGCTAATACATCATAAATATTTACTTCCTCAATACCTCTTGCCGAACATCTTATCTGTTTTGTTTCTTCGCTATAGGTCATTAAAAATGCAGGTTTATAATATTTTTCAACAAACTTCGATGCAACAATACCTATAATTCCTAAATGCCATTTGGGGTTAAATAAAACTATAGCATCGTGCTTATTACCTTCTTTTTTCAGCATTTCATCGGCTTCAAAAAATATGTTTTCACAAAGCTCTTGACGAACTTTGTTAAGCTGCTCCAAAGACATTATAGCCATTTCTATTTCTTGTTTATTTTCGGATACCATAACTTTTAAAGCATCGTCTACTGTTTCCAATCTTCCTGAGGCATTTATTCTCGGAGCAACACCAAATGCAATCTGCTCGGAGGTAATACCGTTTGCCAAATCATATCCCGCATTTTCCAGTAATCTTTTTAAGCCGTAATGTTTCCCTGCGGAAATAAGTTCTAACCCTTTTGCTACATAATACCTGTTTTCTCCGATTAAAGGAACCAAATCCGCAACTGTTCCTACTGCAACAAACGGCAGCAGTTCATTTATATATGCTGTTTTGTCATAATGAATAAGCAAAGCCTGCGCCAATTTAAAAGCAACTCCGACTCCCGCATGAGAAGTCAGGCTTAAAATTTGTTTTGCTGACAAATTTTCATCCAATGCCTCAGGAGATTTCGGATTAATTATTGCTAATGCTTTCGGTAAAATTTCAGGTGCTTCGTGGTGGTCGGTAATAATAACATCTATTTTAAAACTGTTTATAAAATTAACTTCATCAAAATTACTTATTCCGCAATCAACAGTTATTATTAATTTAGGCTTTTCGGTTGTCATTATTTTTACTAAAGCTTTTGAATTTAAACCGTGACCTTCTGTTTCGCGATTAGGAATAAAATGTGAGATATTTGCATTCAATTCTTTAAAAGTCTTGAGTAATACGGAAGTTGAAGTAACCCCATCCGCATCAAAATCTCCATATACAAGAATTTTTTCATTTTCATTGATAGCTTTTGAAATTCTTTCTACAGCCTTTTGCATATCGGAAAATACATTTGGATTTGATAATTCTATATCATAAGGATTTAAAAATTCTTTTGCATCCTCTTCTTTTTCAATCCCCCTCAAGGCTAACAGTTTTTCTATGACAGATTTATTTTTAAATTTTTCTGGAATAGTTTTTATTTTCCAATCACGCTTCATAATCTCTCCTCAGACACTATTTTATCAGAATTTAATTTTTTATGCTATTATTTTACAATGAATGCTAATTTTAAATCAGGATTTGTTTCAATAATAGGACGTCCGAATGTCGGAAAATCTACCCTGCTCAATCAAATATTAGAGCAAAAAATTGTTATAGCTACCGATAAAGCTCAAACCACAAGAAAAAGAATCAAGGGAATTTATACAACAGATAAAGGACAGATTGTTTTTGTTGATACCCCTGGAGTACATAAACCGCTTAATAAGTTCGGAGAGTTTTTACTTGATGAAGCAAAAATCTCTGTTCCTGATTCTGACGTGATTTTATTTCTGGTAGACGGTTCAGAACCCGCAGGTAAAGGTGACAAATGGATTGCAGAAAATATAGTTTCTAAAATAAAATCACCTGTAATACTTGTTATGAATAAAATTGATAAAGTAAAATCAGATGAAAAAATCAACGAAAATAAAATAACTTATGAAAATCTTTTCAATGAAAATAAACCTTTTATTATCCAATTATCAGCCAAGACAGGAAATAACAAAGAAAATCTATTAAAAGAAATTTTTGCAAAACTTCCTTACGGAGATATGTTTTATCCTGAAGATACCGTTACTGAAGAATCAATGAGAGATGTAACGCAGGAAATTATCAGAGAAAAAATTTTATTAAATACTAAAGAAGAAGTTCCTCATTGTGTTGCGGTTCTGGTTGATAAATATGAAGAAAAAGACAATATTGATAAAATTTATGCAACCATATATTGCGAAACCAAAAGTCAAAAGGGCATTCTTATCGGAAAAGGCGGCTCTCTTTTAAAAAAAATAGGTACTGATGCAAGAATAGAATTAGAAAAAATTACAGAAAAAAAAGTCTATTTAGAACTTACGGTAAAAATTGAAAAAGATTGGCGAAAAAACAAAAATGCGTTGAAAATGTTTGGTTATTTTGAAGAATAGATTGAATTAATTTTTCTCTATTCATCATCCAGCGTAGGACGCAATAATATTATAGAATTCAAATTAAGCTGCAAAAAATTATGATATTCTGTTCTGCGGTTAGGATTTAGCCTGTGCGTAATTTCACAATCTTTAATTGCCACAAATCTCTTTAAACCGTTCAAAATATCTGATAATACACGATTTTTCTTACCGGTTTTTGGCATAAAAACATAACCCTTTATTTCGTAGTCTTGAGTAACTACTAAAACACGTTCGGACCAAACACCGGTTATAAAATCATTTGAGTTTTCTTTTTCTTCAGTTTTCGCCATATCTTTTTCCTTTTTAATGTATTTACATTTTCTATGCCGGAGCGTATGATTGGAACAATGGCAAGTACAATGCCAATGCTAATACCAATACAATACTACCTATAACAAGCAACATAATAGGTTCGACCATTTTACTCATTACATCAATAATTGCATCAAGCTTTTTATCAATATATATTGTAGATTGTCCAAGCATGTCACCTAAACGACCTGATTGTTCACCTGTTGATATCATAAATAATATCATTTTTGGAACTACAGCTGATGATTTTAGCGCAACAGATAAGTGTTGACCTTGTGAAACATTTGTTGTAGCCTTTCCGACTTTTTCCGCCAGCGTATAATTTGTCAATGTCAAATTTGCCAAATATAAGCAGTCGACAATCGGTACACCTGCATCATAGGCAACTTGCATAACAGCAACAAAGTTTGAAAAATTGGAAAACGTCATCAAATCCTTTAAAACAGGTATTTTTAATACGTTTTCGTCAATAATTCTTCTGCTTTGTTCCCATTCAAGCAAGAACTTTGTACCAAATATCACTGATGCAAAAATTATCGGAATAAAAATCCAGTACGTTTTCAAAAACTCACCCATTGTCATGAGAGCTGACGTAATCCAAGGAAGCTCTTTACCTTGATTTTCAAACATTTCCTTAAATGCAGGGAATACAAATACCAACATTATTGTAACAATAATCATTGCGAGTATTACAACAAATGCAGGATACATTAAAACACCGGTAACTCTTGATTTTACTGCAGCTTCCTTTTTCAAAAGGTCTAAAAGACGTTCCATTGTCTTATCCAGTTCACCTGAATCTTCACCGGCTTTTGCCAAACCTATATATATTTTACCGAATACATTCGGATACTTTGCAACCGTATCCGCAAACGTAGAGCCTGCCATAATTTGTCTTCTAAGCTCTTTTGCAACATCTCTCAATTTTGGTTTTGTCGCATCGTTTTCTATAAAAACAAGAGTTTCAATTACGGGAATACCTGATGATATCAGAATTTGAAAAGTTGATGTAAAATCAATTCTATCTTGCAAAGAAAGCTTTTGTATTTTTTTTGCTTCTACTTTATTTTCTTCAGCATTACTTGAACCGGATTCTTCATAAACTTTTGTAGGTAAAAACCCTAATTTACGAATATTATCTCTGGCCTGTCTGGCATTTTCTGCTTCGACTTTACCTTTTACTATTTCTTTATTATTTTTTAATGCTAAATAATTATATACCGTCATTAAAAATATCCTTATTCACTAACAACACCCAGTACTCTTATAAATTCTTCAACGGTTGTTTCTCCGTTTATAATATGATTTAGGCAAGATTGATTTAATGTTTTCATACCGCAAGCAACTGCAGTTTCTTCAATTTCAATATCATGCGCACCTATTGCAATCAATTTCTTGATTTCTTTATTCATCGGCATAATTTCGTATATACCAAGACGACCTTTGTAACCCAAAGGTTCGCACTCTTTACAGCCTTTTGCACGATATAGCTTTGTTTTCATTAATTTTTGTATATCTTCTTCATCTGCCATTATTTGTTCTGCTTCTTCTCTTGTCGGATAATATTCTTCTTTACAATGCGGACACAATTTTCTGACAAGCCTTTGTGCAATTACACCTGCAATTGTTGATGATACAAGATAATCTTTTGCACCCATCTCAATAAGCCTTGTTACGGTAGCAGATGCAGAATTCGTGTGAACCGTACTCAACACAAGGTGACCTGTTAACGCAGCAGAAATAGCTACCTCCAATGTTTCATAGTCACGGATTTCACCAACGAGAATTATATCAGGGTCTTGTCTTAATATTGCACGCATGCACGATGCAAATGTAATACCTGCTTTAGCATTTACCTGTGACTGATTTATACCCTCAAGTTTGATTTCCACAGGGTCTTCTATCGTAGTAATATTTACATCCTCTGAATTTAAGCTTTTCAATATAGAATATAAAGTTGTTGTTTTACCTGAACCTGTAGGACCTGAAGTCAAAATAATACCGTTTGGAGACGTTACCATTTTCTTTATTACATGCATATCCTCTTCTGTTGCAACAACAAGATTGAAATCTCTGTCAGACGCATCTAAACTTACCGCCGGTGCTAAGATTCTTATAACAACCTTTTCTTTGCCGGACACAGGTAAAGTATTTATTCTGAAGTCATACATTCCCTCTTTGTATTTTATTGTAAATGTACCGTCTTGAGGACGTCTGTGCTCGGCAATATCCATTCTCGCCAAAACTTTAAAACGGGTAAGTACAGCTTGTTCAACCTTGGCAGGAATATCCAAAACTTCACGCAAAATACCGTCAATACGATATCTTACAACATATTTGGTAAGCCGCGGTTCTATGTGAATATCACTGGCTTTTGCATCTATTCCGTTTGTTATAATATTACTTACAAATTTTGCTACATCACCCGAGTTATCCTGCAAATCCTTTTCAACCTGCTCCCACAAGGTTTCTTCAATTTCCATATTTGCAGCTTCTTCAAGCTTTTGCATGATTTCTTTAGTTTCTTTTTTCTTAGAACTAAAGATTTGATCCATATAGCTTTGAAATTCCATATGGGTAATCATTAATGCTCTCGGATTTTGACCTGTTAAATATACAATATCCTTCAATACTTTTGAATCATTAGGATTTACCATACCTACAATTAAAACACCGTTATCCGATGATATAGGTATTACCTTATTTGCTTTAATAAAATCTTCAGGAAGAATATTTACAACTTTTTCTTGAATTTGTATTTGTTTTGTATCCAGTAAATCAACACCTTGCTGTTCATGCAAAGCTTCTTTTAATTGTTCAAGGGAAACATAACCCAACTTGCAAAGCATTGAACCTAAAGGTATTTCTTGCCTTTTACTCTCTGCCAGAGCTTCGATTAATTGCACATCCGTCAGCCAGCCTTTATCAATAAGAATTTCACCCAATCTCTTTTTGGGTTTTCCGCTGTTTCCCGTTTGCTCGGTTGTAACAATTATTGAAGAAGTTATATAATTATGTAACTCTGTATATTCATCATCCGATAACTGTATGAACTTTATACTCTTGGTGTTAAAACTTGAAGAGCCCACAATTTCTTCTTTATTTGATTTAGCATCAATGGCAACAAAAACGATTTCTCCTTTTTGCATAATAGGTAAAAATCGCATTTGTTCTATTGTAGACTTATCAACATTTTTTACGAAGTTTTTGTCTATATTATTTTTTATTTTATCTATAACACCGCTCATTTTTATAAAGATGTATTTACACTTCCTTTATTTACAATTTCTTCTTTATCTGTAATTATTCTAGGGGTCAACATTATAACAAGCTCTGTTTTTTCTCTTGTTGATGATGTTGATCTGAATATTGCCCCAAGTCCCGGTATATCACCCAAGAAAGGTATCTTAGTGACTGTTTTATTTTC
>JAEEGL011833108.1_pt1 | contig 14404 bp, 5 predicted proteins | sample 9134231 | NCBI WGS metagenome assembly JAEEGL01 (sample SAMN16246548, study PRJNA631951) | gut metagenome | biome: gut microbiome; feature: rumen; material: fiber-attached | host: Bos | place: Iran: Karaj | collected 2018-10
ACGTTCGAAGGCCATGTAGGGGTTCTGAAGCGTATCCTTGGGGAAGTCGAAGAGACGGCAGCGGTTACCGCCTTCGCGGATGGCGGAGGCGAAGGCCCTGGCGCGCGCGGCGGACCAGGAATGGCCGGCGAAGCCGAAGACCGCGAAGGCGGAGCCGGCGTCGCCAAGGGTTTTCGCAGCCGCAAGGCCGAAACTCGCGTTGTCGTGCTCCACGGAGACGGCGTTCGCGATGCGAACGCCGCAGTCCACCCAGACGGCCGGGCATCCGCGCGGCACCGAGCAGGCAATGTGGCGAATGGCGCCACCGACGAAACCGGCAGGCTTCAGCAGTTCGAACATCCGCGCGACACGCTCCGCCTCGTCAGACGCGTCGCGGTACGCCAGCCAGGCGAATCGCCAGCCGCGCATGCGTCCCTCGCGCAGAAGCGAGCGGTAAAATCCGTCGTAGTTCGCGCCAAACCGTTCGGCATAGACAAGAATCGTCTTCATGGTAGACGATATTGGAGCAGAGAACCATGAATAATGCAAGGATAAAATACCGCCGTAAGACGCAACGAACGTTAGCGAACGACTTCGTAGTAGAGGCAGCCGCCGAATGGTTGGCGGGAGGAGGCAGTGAAGCGGAGAAAGCCAGTGGCGGGGTCAAAGGTGACGGGTACTTTGCGTTTACGCTTGCCATCGATGCCGAGGGCGTAGACGGTGAAGCCGCTTCTGGCGGCTTCGCCGTCGAGTGACGAGTGACGGGTGACGAGTGACGAGTGAGTGCCAACAGGGACAACGCTACCGTCCAGGCGCAGCGCTATCTCCGCCTCTCCCGCATGCAGCATGAGCCGTGACGTGCCCCAGTCAAGGATGCCGGTCTGACGCCAGTAGGAACTTTTCACAATGTCGCCGCCCCACGAGAAGCCCTCGCCGTGGAGGTCGGTCAAATGCCATACGAGGATGTGGGAGGCGTTCGTGATGGAGACTCCGTCGAGCGCCGTCGCCGCCACGAGTGCCGCATGGTTCCTGATGGTCGCCGAGAGCGCCCCGGTGTCAAACGATCCTCCCGCATGGACGAACCCGCCGCATGTGCGCGGGCCTGTGACGAAAATCTCGCCTTTTTCGCCATCAACCGCCACACCGCAGGGCGGCGCATCCGGGAGCGCCGTCGGCATGTCCGCATTCTTCGCCGCCTCGAATCCCACGACCCCTTCCGGCAAAGTCTCGCCCTCGAAAGCCACTCCCAGCCGGGTGCGCCATTCAATCCCGCGCCCTGCCCACTTCGGGCGCGAGTCAAGCGAAGTCTGGCCTTCCGCGTCGGCGCGCATCGCCTCATGGGAGATGGCGTTCGCAAAGGCCGTTTCCGGCGTTGTCTGGTCGCCACGCAGGAAGAGGAGGATTGGAAGCCGGTCGGTCGCCTGCATGAGCGGGTCGAGGGAGAGGTCGAAACGACCGGGGGCGGAGTCTATGCCGTCGAAGAGCTTTTCGCGGTTGTGCGCGAGGGCGAAGGTCCAAATGCCCGTCCAGTCCTGGACTGCCGCGAAGGTGCCGGTGAGAAGTCCGGCCATGGCGCGGTTGAAGTTCGGCCCGCCCATTTGGCTTTCGCTCACCACGAGCGGGCGTCCCCAGATGCGGTTGAATGCGACATCCTGATACATTCCCCTTGGATCATGGAGCGGATTGTGGTTGCGGAAGACGCCGTGGAGCGGCAGCCCCGTCTCCTCCCGCGCAGCCCTGGAGGCCGAAGCGGCGTGCTCGGTGTAGTAGTGGAAGTCAACGTAGCCCCCGAGATCGGCGCGCATTTTCAGAATCTGCGGAAGTGTCGGCCCGTTGTTCTCCGTTGCCAACATTGCCTTGACTCCAAGTTCGTCGCGAAGGAATGCGGCCGCGCGATTCGAGAAGCGCCCGCAGACCCACGACCAAAAGGCGGCCTTGGCGCTGTTCTCCGGCGACGGGTCCCACCAGCCGCCCGTCTCGGGGAACGTTTCAGGCGAGGCTGTCGGGAAAGCCTTGGGGTTTTCTGCGCGGGCCTCCGCAAGCCACTGTGGCCAGAGGGCGCGGAACTCCGGAAGTGACTTGGCCTTGTCCCAGTCCGAGTGTGGACTTGCCTCGTTGATCAGCACCAGAAGCGGCATCGCCGGCTCCTTGGCAAGACTTCGCCCAGTGTAGGGGTTGACATGGGTGAGGAAGTCGCGCGCGTAGCGCTTCCAGTTTTCAAATCCGGCATCCGAAACCATCATCAGGAGTTTGGCTGACTGTATGTCCGCATCGCCGTCACGGTCAATGCCCAGTTCCCGCCACGTGCATTGCCGCGAGACATAGAGGTCGGTCGTCACATAGATGCCGCGCTCAAAGCACTTGGCGAGAAGGTAGTCGAGTCGGTCGATGTCGTCGTCGACGACATCGACCGACGTTGAAGGCGTTTCAACGTTTTTCAACGAGCCGCGCAGCGGCGCTTCAACGTTTTCACCGTTGCGACGACGCGCATGGGCCTTAGCCCATGCGCCGTCGTGGTGGTGGATGCGAACGGCGTTGTAACCGAGGCGGACGAGACGGTCGGTGACGCGTTCGATTTCGTCATTCGAGAGGTAGTTTGCGGTGGAGCAGAGGTTGACGCCGTAGAAACGCGCCGGGACGCCGGAACGTTTCTCGAACTCGGCATGGCCGTTCCGCGAGACGAGCCAGCCGCGCTTCCCGGCGGGGGCGTCATGGATGCCAAGCCCCGAAAAGTCGAGCGCGCTCCCCGGCAGAATGTCGCGACGGTATTCAAGCGGCACCCAGTCCGGCCCCTCGGCGACGGTTGTGATGGGAGGACCCGGCTCCGTCCGGGCCACGGAAATTGGCGCTGCGGCCGCCACAGAGGGCGGCCCTTCCGATATTGCAATGCAAAGAGCACAAAGGAACGCAAAGATTTGTGTTTTGATTCCTGGCATTTTAGGAAATTTGGAGTTGTGTCAATGACGCAACGTTCCTCCTCTACGGCCTTGCGAAGACGCTTTGCCCCGCCGGGACGGTCCGGTCGCGGCCGTCGGCAACGAGGGTGAAGGGGCGGTTCGACTCAACCGCGAGTTCGCCCTTCGTCGCGACGAGATCGCAGACGACTTCGCCGAAGCGGTAGTTCTCCACGCCGACGCGCCCTTCCGGTTCCGCCGGGAAGTCGCACACGAGGCGGTTCGCGAAGGCGTCGGCCCGCTTGACGCCAATCACGTCCTCGATGAAGAGGGAGATCGGCCCCAGCGCCGACCAGCCGCAGAAGTCGGGGCGGACAAAGCCAGGCTTCTTGGCGTAGGCCGACGGTTTCGCCTCCGTCGGCGAGTAGCATTCCCAGATTGTGTGCGGCTCCATTTCGTCGTAGGTGCGGCGCATGTCAGAGACCAGTCGCGTCGCGAGGTCGCGGGCCAGCGCCCAGTCGCCGCGCGCGTCGAGCGCCTTCACGGTCATGTAGGAGGTCGGCAGCCACACGCCGCCGCGCCAGTAGCCGCCCGTTAGCCAGAAGTCCGCGTCCGAACGCGCGAGCGACGGCATCGGGATGTCGCCGCCGAACATCGCGGGGTCGCGCAGTTTCGCGACGAGCCTGTCCGCCATGTCGGGCGTCGGCATCTCGGCAAGGAGCGGCCAGTAGGAGGCGATGGACGGCACCCTCACCTTCGTGCGGTCGCTTTCGCGGATGTCGTAGTAGAAGCCGTCGGCCTCGTCCCAGTAGAGCGCGTTTAGTTCGTCGCGCAGCGCAGCCCACCTGGTGCGCCATGCGGCGGCCTCTCCGTCACGGTCGAGCAGAGTGGCGATGCGCGAAAGGCAGAGCGCCGCCAGCCCCTGCTGCGCGAGGGCGTCGAGCCAGAGGAGGTCGTCGCGCACCACGCAGCCGTCGAAGTCGGAGGACGGTCCGTCGCCGTCGCGGCCGCGCGCGGTGTTGTCCATGCCGCTCGCGCCGCCATGCCATCGGTAGCCGCCCGGAACGCGCTTCAGCCTCACGGGGGCGCTGACGCCGAAGGGCTTGGGCGCGTCGGGGTCGAAGGCGTCGAAGCGCTCGAACCAGCGCGGGAGCCAGCGCCTTTCGGAATAGACCTTCTCCAGGTGCGCCCGGTCCCCGGTCTGGAGCGCGTATTCAAGCTCCACCCAGGCGAAGAGCGGCGGGTTGTCGGCGATGTGGACCATGAAGGGCATCATCCGCCCCTCGTCGGCGCCGCACCAGCGGTTGCCGCGCACCAGCGGCAGCGGCTCGTCGCCCCGGTCCATCAGGATGCCGTAGAAGTTCTCCAGCGACTCCACGCCGGGGAACTCCTCCGGGCAGTATTTGCAGAAGAGGGACATGAAGCAGGTGTCCCAGATCCAGATGCGGTCCGAGCGGTGCCCCGCGTCCATGTAGCGCGGCGCGGGCAGCCCCGGCACGTTGGCGATGTGCGTGTGCGCCAGCTCCCACGCCTTGTAGTAGAGGTCGCAAAGTTCTGGCCGCGCGTCGAAGACGGGGCGCGGAAGGCTGTCCCGCCAGGAATTCGTGTCGTTCGTGTCCATCGTTGAAAAAGCCCCCTGCGGCGCAAGGGACGCGCCTTTCAGCCCCTACTGCAGCATGACCGTTGTCGGGATGCGCGACTCCGTCTGGAGGAAGCCGTCGGCGTTCACGAAGACGCCGACGTCCCGCTGCAGCTGGCCATCGACGTAAACGCGCCAGCTCCGCACGTTGCCGCCTTCCAGCGTCCCGACCGCGACAGGGACGACGCAGCCCGAAGGCCGCCCGACATTGCCGGTCAGGTAGAGCGCCCCGTCCGCCGCCGGATTGAAATTCGCGAGCGTCCCGCCGACCGCATCGACGTCCACCGAGAGGCTCGCCACCTCCGTCGCCGCCGGGAGCGCCAGCGTCGCGCCGTGCGCAAGCGTCACAGTCACGGCATCCGCAGCCGTCACGGAGGACACCGTGATGTCCGCGCCGTCAACCGCCAGCGTCGCGCCGGACGCGACCGCCAGCGAGGCAATCGTCGCGGTCGTCGGCGCGTAGGCGCACACGAAGTTCGTCCCGCACCATTCCCGCAGTCCGGGGTTCGCCAGGCTGAATCCGTCCACGGCGTCAAGCTGTTCCCAGTTCACATTGTCCGCGCTCCCGAAGACGGCCCAGCTCACGGGGTAGTTGTCCCGGCGGCGGTTCCAGTCGTTGGCGGTGAACCAGGTGTAGCCCGTCACCTTGCGCGGCGGGCGGTATTCCAGCACGGGCGCGCAGTTCGAGATGCTTGACCAGCTCTGGTCGCGCTGGTCGTAGAAGTCCGTGTTCACGTCGCCGTCCCACATCGCCGTCGGCTGGTTGTAGTAGCCTGTATCGCGGTTCTCGTAGTGGTAGGCGTCGAAGCCCTGCGTGACATCGTTTTCCCCGTCAAGGAACTTGAACTCGGAAAGCTGCACCCGGTGGTTCGTCGTCCCGGTGTTGGCCGTCCCGCGGATGTTGAACTTGTAGAACGGGTAGCCGACTTCGGCGCGGCCGACGAACGAAAGCGTCCCGCCCTGCACCGAGACATCCGCCGCGTCGGCGGCGAGGAGCGACAGCGTCCCCGTCCCGGCCTTCCAAAGGGTCACGCCCGACGGCAGCGCGAGGGGATACGGGTGAACGGCGTCCGCGTTGTCGCCGCCGATAGTCAGCGCGCAGGCCGCGGAGGTCGAGTTCGAAATGGCGCCGCCCCCGTCGTCGAACGAGGTGAACGCCGCGTCAACACCCTTCATGTCGATGGTCGCGCCGCGTTCGAGGACGAGCGACCGGAGGCATCCGCCATTGACGGTGGAAAAGGCGTTCCGCGGATAGGAGACCAGGTTCCCGCCGACGAGGCGGATGCGCCCGCCCGTGAGGAATGTCACGTTCGGCTTGTCCTCGTCCCATGAGCCTGCCTGCCAGTTCACGTCGCGATACTGCGTCGTGTTCTCAAGGACGAAGTCGCCGTCGCCGGACACCGCAATCGACGCGGAGGCGGTGCCGAAGTTGAACCAGCGGTTGATCTTGCTGTTGTCCTTGATGTAAATGGGGTTCCCGTTCTCGGATTCCAGGTAAAGGGTCGCGTTCTTTGAATTGAGGTGGAAGACATAGTAGTTCCATCGGCCCGCCTCGATCCGGCCGCCGACGAAGACGATTGCGCTCGACCGCCCCCCATCGGCTGAGGCCTTCCGAATTTGCTGGCATTCGATGACCGCCCCCGCCTCCAGCCGCACCGTATCGACGGAAGAGGACCGCTGCGTCGTCCCGCTCGGCCAAGAAGTGCCTTGGTCGAAGTTGAGGCCGTCACCGCCGTTGATTTTCACGGTCGCGTTGGTGATGGTGAGGAAGGCGCGCGTCGGCTCGGCGTTCGCGGCGGGAGGCGCCGTGTGGCCGTAGGCCATGCAAAGGTTGCCGCCCACCGTGAGGCCCGCGCCGGACTGGACGTTGAGGTGAGCCTGGCCCCCGTCGTAGCCGAGGTGGACGTCGCCGGAGAGCGCCAGCGAGGAATCCGGCGCGAGCGTGACGGAGGCGGCGCCCGCGATGTTTGTCACCACGACGAGGCTCGCCGCCGTGACGGCCACGCCCTCCGCAATGGCAATGTCGCCGTTCGCGACGATGGCGCCGCAGGTGGCGTTCGTGCAGAGCGAGAGCAATCCGCCCTCCACGAAAATGTCGTTCGCGGTCCCGGCGGACAGCGACAGGCTCCCGGCCCCGATTTTCCGAAGCGCCACGCCGGAGGGCAGCGGGGAGGAATAGGCCGAGTTCGAGCCGTCGCCGCCCAGCGTCAGCGTACACGCCGCGCCCGTGGAGTTCGAGACCGCGCCATCGACCGAGGAAAACTCCGCATCGACGCCCTTCATGTCGATTGTCGCGCCGCTTTCAAGGACAAGGGCGCGCGGCAGATGCGTCCAGTTCGCGTTCGTCACGGCGGCGAAGGCGTTCTGCGGATAGGAGGTCAGGTTCCCGCCGACAAGGCGGACACGCCCGCCCGTGAGGAACGTCACGTTCGGCTTTGCCTCGTCCCAGGAGCCGCTCTTCCAGTTGACGTCGGGATATTGCGTCGTGTTTTCAAGAACGAGTTCCCCTGCGCCGGACACCTTGATCCAAGCCGACGCGGTGCCGAAGTTGAACCAGCGGTTGATCTTGCTGCTGTTCTTCACATGAATGGGGCTCCCGTTTTCGGATTCCAAATACAGGGTCGCGTTCTTCGAATTGAGGTGGAAGACGTAGTAGTTCCATCGGCCCGCCTCAATCCGGCCGCCAGCAAAGACAATTGTGCTGGACCGGCCCCCGTCTGCTGCGGCCTTTCGTATCTGCTGGCATTCTATGACCGCCCCCGCCTCCAGCCTCACCGTATCGACGGAGGTTGACTTCTGGGTCGTCCCGCTCGGCCAGGAAGTGCTCTGCTCGAAATTGAGGCCGTCGCTCCCGTTGACCGTCACGGTCGCGTTCGAAACGGTGAGGAAGGCGCGCGTCGGCTCGGCGTTCGCGGCGGGGGCCGCCGTGTGGCCGTAGGCCATGCAGAGGTTGCCGCCCACCGTGAGGCTCGCGCCGGACAGCACGTTGAGGTGCGCCTGGCCCCCGTCGTAGCCGAGATGGACGTCGCCGGAGAGCGTGAGCGAAGCCCCCGGCGCGAGCGTGACGGAGGCGGCGCCCGCGATGTTCGTCGCCACGACGAGGCTCGCCGCCGTGACGGCCACGCCTTCCGCGACGGTGAGGCTGCCGTTCACGACGATGGCGTCGTAGGCGGTGTTCGCGGAGAGGGTCCGCGCGTCGCCCTGCCCGACGGCGAGGTCGGCGGCGACTTCATAGTAGAGGCAGCCGCCGAACGCCTGTCGCGAGGAGGCGGTGAAGCGGAGGACGCCCGTTGCGGCGTTGTAGGTAGCCGGGACTTCGGCACGTCGGTTGCCGGCGGTGTCGAGGGCATAGACGTGGAGGTGCCTGTTCACGCGAAGCGCGATGTCCGCCTCGCCGTCGCGGAGCATGAGCCGCGACGTGCCCCAGTCGAGAATGCCCGTGTGCCGGTGGGACTGGCTTGTGACTTGGCCGCCCCACGAGAAGCCCTCGCCGTGGAGGTCTGTGAGGTGCCAGACGAGGATTCGGGAGGCGTTCGTGAGGGAGGCGCCGCCAAGCGCCGTGGCGGCGACGAGCGCCGAATGGTCCCTGACGCTCGCCGAAAGCGCCCCGGCCTCGAACGACGAACCCGCCTGCACGAACGCGGCGCTCGTGCGCGGCTGCGTGACGACAATCTCGCCATTGTCGGCGTCAACCGCCACGCCGGAGGAGGCGGCTGTCGGCTGCGACGCATTTGACGCGGTCGCCGCGATTCCCTGCACGCCCGACGGCGCCGCCACGCCCTCGAAGGCCACGCCCAGCCGCGCCCGCCATTCGAGGCCGTTGCCCGCCCACGACGGGCTGGAGGAGAAGGACTTCTGCCCCCTCGCGTCTGACTGCATCGCGGTGGCGGAGAACGAGTTGGCGAAGGCCGCCGAGGGCGTCGCCTGGTCGCCGCGCAGGAAGAGGAGCGCCGGCAGCCGGTCGGTCGCCTGCATCAGCGGGTCGAGCGAGAGGTCGTAGCGCCCCGGCTCGGCGTTGACGCCGTCGAAAAGCTTTTCGCGGCCGTGGGCAAGGGCGAAGGTCCAGACGCCTGTCCAGTCCTGCACCGCTGCGGATGTCCCCGTGAGAAGCCCCGCCATCGCACGGTTGAAGTTCGGTCCGGACATCTGGCTCTCGCTCACGACGAACAGCCGCCCCCAGACGCGGTGGAAGACGGCGGAGGGATACATCCCCTTTGTGCTTTTCAGGGGGTTGTGGTTTCGGAAAATGTAGGTGATTGGCAGCCCCGTCTCGTCCCGCATCGCCTGGGTGGCGGAACTTGTGTTCTCGGTGTAGAAGTGGGAATCGACGTAGCCGCCCGCCGTTGCGCGCATTTGGAGGATGGATGGCAGCGTCGGCCCGTGGTTCTCCGTCGAAATCAGCGCCTGGACGCCCAGCTCGTCGCGCAGGAAGGCCGTCGCGCGGTTCGCGAAGCGGGCGCAGACCCACGCCCAGAAGGCCGCCTTCGCGCTGTTCTCCGGCGAGGGGTCCCACCAGCCGCCCGTGTCGGGGAACGACCCCGCCGAGGCCGTCGGGAAGGCGGCCGAGTCCTGCGCCCGCGCCTCCGCCAGCCACTGCGGCCAGAGGGCGCGGAATTCGGGAATCGCCTTGGCCTTGTCCCAGTCGGAATGCGGGCTGGACTCGTTGATCAGCACCAGCATCGGCATTGCCGGCTCCTCAGCGAGGCACCGCCCCGTGTGGGGGTTCACATGCGTGAGGAAGGCCCGCGCGAAGGCGCACCAGTTCGTGAAGCCCGCCTCCGTCGTCATCATCCGAAGCTTCGCCGACTGCGAGTCGGCGTTGCCGTCCTGGTCAACCCCCAGGTCGCGCCACGCGCACTTGCGCGAAACGAAGAGGTCGGTCGTGAAATAGATACCCTTGCGTATGCAGGCCGCCACCAGCGCGTCGAGGCGGGCGCGGCTGGAGGACGAATCCTTCGCCCACGCATCGTCGTGGTGGTGGAGGCGCACGGCGTTGTAGCCGAGGCGGACGAGACGGTCGGTCACCCGTTCGATTTCGTCGTCCGTAAGGTAGTTCGCCGTCTCGCAGAGGTTGACGCCGTAGAAGCGGGCCGGGACGCCGGGACGATTCTCGAACTCGGCGTGGCCGTTCCGCGAGACAAGCCAGCCGTATTTCCCGGCGGGGGCGTCGTGGAGGCCCTGCGCCGAGAAGTCCAGGGCACTCCCCGGCACGATGTCGCGACGGTATTCGAGCCGCACCCAGTCCGGCCCCTCGGCGACGGCCGAAACAATGGGCGCGTTGGTCGCGTCTCCAGCAAGAGCCGCATTTCCAACGCAAAGAGCGCAAAGGAACGTCAGTCTTTTCATTGCCCGAAGATGACACATGCGAAAACGGTCTGCAAATCGGCGCCGCCCTACCGGACGCACAACACCGTCGCAGCGACAGACCTGGTCGCAAGGCAGCCGTCGCCATTCACAAAGACGCGGCTGTCCTTGACCTGTTGGCCATCGCAATAGATGCGCCAGCTCGCGAGGTTGTCTCCGAGAAGCGTTCCGACATGGACGGGCAGAACGCACTTGTTCGGCCTTGCCACGCCGCCCATGAGATAGACCGCCCCGCCGCTTGCCGGGTTGAAGTTCACAAGCGTTCCGCCGCCCGCATCGAAATTGACCGAGAGGCTGGCGACCTCCGTTCCCGCCGGGAGCGTTAGAGTCGCGCCATGCGCGAGCGAAACCGGCACCCCGGACGCCGCCGTCACGGCCGACACCGTGATGTCCGCGCCGTCAACCGCCAGCGCCGCGCCGGACGCGACCGCCAGCGAGGCAATCGTCGCGGCTGTCGGCGCGTAGGCGCAGACGAAGTTCGTCCCGCACCATTCCCGCAGTCCAGGGTTCGCCAGACTGAATCCGTCCACGGCGTCAAGCTGCGTCCAGTTCACGTTGTCCGCGCTTCCGAAGACGGCCCAGCTCACGGGGTAGTTGTCCCGGCGGCGGTTCCAGTCGTTGCCGGTGTACCAGGTGTAGCCCGTCACCTTGCGCGACGGACAGTATTCCAGCACAGGCGCGCAGTTCGAGATGCTTGACCAGCTCTGGTCGCGCTGGTCGTAGAAGTCCGTGTTCACGTCGCCGTCCCACATCGCCGTCGGCTGGTTGTAGGAGCTGGTGTCGTGGTTCTCGTAGTAATAGGCGTCCCAGCCCTGCGTGACATCCGTTTCGCCGTCCAAGAACTTGAACTCGGAAATCTGCACCCGGTGGTTCGAAGTTCCGGTGTTGACTGTCCCGCGGATGTTGAACTTGTAGAACGGGTAGCCCATTTCGGTGCGGCCGATGAGCGAAAGCATTCCGCCTTGAATCGAGAGGCTGTCCGCCGTTCCGGCGAAAGCCGACAGATTTCCCGCACCGGCCTTCACGAGCGTCACGCCGGCGGGCAGCGAGGCGGGATAGCCGGAATTGGAGTCGTCGCCGCCGATTGTCAGTGTGCATGCCGTGCCCGTGGAGTTCGAGACCACGCCATAGACCGAGGCGAGTTCCACATCGACGCCTGCCAGATCGGCATATCCGCCCGCTTCAATACACAGCGCGGAGTTCGCGGCTGCTGCAAAGGACGACGCCGTGTCGGCATTGAAGAGCAGGTTCGCGTTTTTGGCGACCCTGAAGCCGCCCGTGTGGTTGAACACAACCTTCGAGTTCGACTCTCCGGCTTTCAGCGAAATCAGCGGCTTCGGCGTGGCCATGCGCCGCTGCAGCTGGAAGGCGCCAGTTCCTACGGTCGTGATGATGCTATCGGATTCGCTGCCGAAAAGGACCTTGCCGGAAGAGCCTCCATAGAAGTCGAAACGGATGGGATTCCCCTCGACGCTCTCGAGATAAAGACGCTGCCCGCCGTTCGGCAAGCGGATTGCGGCTGAGTTCCCATAGTTGAACCACTTGTCAATCCGCACCAGGCCGCCGTTGAAGAAAATACGGGCCCTTTGGTTTTTCCCGAAAAGGGCAAAGTTGGCCGGATACAGCACGGCGCTTGAACCGCTCAAGTGAATTGCAAGCGCTTCGCCGCCACTCCAGGTGTTGCGCTCTGAGAACTCAGTGCAATCGACCAGTGCGTCGTTCAGGACAAACAGGGCGGGGGGCAGGCCGTCGGAGGCCGCGCCCGAAATGTCCTTCGCCGCCCGAATTTCAGACGCCGTGAAGGTCGAGCCGGCGTTCATCGTGAACGTCGCGGGGGAGGCGTCGCCGATGATGCAGCGGACATCGCGGTCGCTTGGCGTCCACGACGGCATCGTGATTGTCGCGCCATCTTGGAGCGTGACGGTTGCACGATGCCCGGAGTTGTTCTGGCTCACAAATAGTTTGCCTGCGGTAAGCGTGATGCCTGCCGCGACGACGAGATCGCCGTTGACAACAACGGTGTCGTAGGTAGTGTCCGCGCTGATTGTCATTTGCGGATCGCCGTAGTTGACGGTTAGGTCAGCTGCTGGTGCCGCGAACGGGAGTGCCGCACACGCGGCGACCGCCACTGCGGCGGCTATGAGACGGAGGTTCTGCTTGAACATGGTGTTGCTCCTATGGTTTTGCGGATGGCCCAATGCGCACCCATGTCTTTAATGCTACCACGTTTCCCGAGGAAATAAAGTCGCTTATGGCCAAGAAATTTTGCGCAATTTTTGGCCATACCCCCTTGGGGGCCGTTTTCCCGCCAATTTCGTCTAAATCTGGCTCTTCCGCCACGCGGTCATCGACATGCCGGTGCGGCGGCGGAAGAGGGTGCGGAGGGCTGCGGCGGAACGGAAGCCGCACAGGGCCGGCAGGGCGGAAAGGTCTGTCTTCTCGCGCCGGAGCAGGACAAGAAGCCGCTCCCAGCGCATCTCTTCAAGGGTTTCGCGGATGGAGCGGCCGGTCTCCTCCCGAAAGCGTAGCTTCGCCAGCGAGCGCGAGCAGCCCATCGCGGCGACGACGTCCTCGACCGTGATCGGCGAGGCGTAGTCCGAGGCGATGAGGGCGAGGGCCCGCTCGACGCGCGCGTCCCTCGGGCGGACATACGGGATGCGGGTCGTTGCGCGGCGCGTCACGCCCGATGCGCCGTAGAGGTATTCTCGGCCGGCCGCTTCGCCGCGTATCTGCGCTTCAAGCGCCTCGGCGACGAGCCGGCCGCCGAGCACCCAGTCGGGGTGGACGCTGGAAATGGGCGTCGGGAAGCTCATGCAGAGGAGTTCGTCGTCATCGACGCCGACGAGCCGAATGTCGCGTGGGCTGTGCCAGCCCAGCGACTCGGCGGCAAGAAGCACCACGGCGGCGAGCTTGTCGGACACCGCGAAGGCCGAGACAGGCCGCGTCATTCGCCGCAGCGCCTCGCGAACCTCGCCGATTGCGGCGTAAGGGTGCTGCGAGTCGCCCAAAAGGCGCACGATGCGGCAGCGGAGGCCGTTGGCACGGATGCGTGCGGCAAAGGCGTGTTCCCGGATGGCCGACCAGTTGTGGCGCTTTTGGCCGAAGACGGCGAAGTTCCCCCCGCCGTCAAGCAGGGCCTTCGCGGCGGCTTCACCGAAGCTGGCGTTGTCGTGGCGGACGACCGTCGCACCCGGCGGTGGCTTGCTGGTGTCAATCCAGACCGACGGGGTGCCGTCCGGCGGGATGACGGGGCTGTTGTTGCCGATGTAGCCGCTGATGAAGCCGGCGGGCTTCAGGATCGAGAACACGCCCGCCAAACGCAGGCGTTCCGCTGCGGCGTCCTCGCGGTCGTCCGGGTCGACCCATGCGAAGCGCCAGCCCCGGCGGCGCCCCTCGCTAAGAAGCGAGAGGAAGAGCCCGTTGTAGCCTTCGTTGCCCCGCAGCGCATAGACAAGAATCGTCTTCATGGCCACGCGATGTTCAAGGGTTGTTCCACGTTGAAGATCAGGAAACGGCCTGCGCGATGACGGACACGCCGTCGGGAATGGCGGCAACGGTGGAGTCCGGTCCCATTGCCTCGGTTGCCATGGCGAGCGCCTCCTCCAGCGTGGAGGCGGCGTCCAGTCCCATTGCGCGGAGCATCGCATGGTCGCAGTCGTGCGTCACCATGATGACACGGTTGCGGCAGAGGATGCGCACAAGAATCTGCGCCTCCCACTGGTCGGGTTCGGTGGCCGTGCGCGGAACGGCCAGGATGCGGTCGAGCAGCGCGCGGGGTGACGGCGTTTCGGAGAGCATCTTGTAGAAGCCCTCTCCGCCGTGTCCGTCGCCGCAGGCGGCGCAGAGGATGATGACACCGCCTTCACGCACGACGGCCTCGCCGGCCGTCATTCCCTTGACGGACTGGTAGACGTTCTGGTCGAGCGGGTGGCCGCCGTTGGAGGTGACGACGATGTCGGCCCGCGGAACGCGGACGCGGCAGGCGTCGACAAGGAAGCGGCAACCCGCCTCATGCGCGGCGCGGTGGGCGCCGGCGAAGGCGCGCACGATGCGCTTGCCCTGCCCGATCACCACGTTGAGCACGAAGGCGAGCCGTGCTTTGTCGGCCGCGTAGACCATGTCGCGGTGAATGGGGTTGCCCTCGAGAATGCCCGTGCGTGCGTGGGGATCGGCGATGAACTCGGCGCAATGGTTGGCAAGAACGGTCACGCGCGACGCGATGCCGGGCAGCACCGACTTGCGACCCCCCGAGAAACCGGCGAAGAAGTGCGGCTCGATGAAGCCCTCCGAGACGAGCAGGTCTGCCTCCATCGCCAGGCGGTTCACGCAAAGGCGGCCGCCGGAGGGCAGGATGCCGACGTCGACGAGCGACGCCTCGTCGCGGCAGTCATGGACGACGATGCGCTCGCGCGAGACGATCTCCTCGCCGAGCTTTTCGACGAGTTCCTCGCGGCGGGTGCCGCGGTGGAAGCCCGTCGCCACGAGGAGCGTGATGTCGATTGACGGGTTGCCGCGCCGCAGCCGTCCC
>JAEEGL012495366.1_pt1 | contig 14404 bp, 5 predicted proteins | sample 9134231 | NCBI WGS metagenome assembly JAEEGL01 (sample SAMN16246548, study PRJNA631951) | gut metagenome | biome: gut microbiome; feature: rumen; material: fiber-attached | host: Bos | place: Iran: Karaj | collected 2018-10
AACATCATTATTCTGGTTGTCATTTATCTGATTGCCTTAATCGGTGTATTCGTACAATCACAGGTCGGTGCATATGTAACGCAGGGATACCTGAATAAAATGCGTAATCAGATGTTCCGCAAGATGCAGAACCTTCCGATAAAGTTTTTTGATACGCATAAAACCGGCGATATCATGAGTTATTACACGAATGATATCGATACGCTCCGTCAGCTGGTATCCCAGGGTTTGCCGACCTTAATCCGCTGCGGAATTATCGTTATCGGCGTCTTCTTTATCATGCTGTACTTCAGTCTCTGGATGACGTTTGTGGTAATCGGTGGCATCATCTTAATGACGATTGTAACGAGAGTATTAAGCGGCGGTTCCGCGAAATACTTCGTCCGTCAGCAGCAGGCACTCGGCCGCGAGGAAGGCTTCATTCAGGAGCACATGAATGGCCAGAAGGTTGTAAAGGTCTTCAATCACGAAGAAAAGTCCATCGAGGAATTCGATATATTAAACGAACAGCTCTACTCCGATGCATTCAAGGCAAATGCTTATGCCAACGCACTCGGACCTATCATCGGCAACATCGGTAACATTCTTTATGTTGTTGTTGCGATTGCCGGCGGTGCAATGTTAATCGCGGGAGTGAAGAATGTTTCACTTTCCGACATTATTCTGCCTTTGTTTACCGGAGCAAAAGGAGGACTGGAACTGGATATTTCTACGGTTATTCCGTTCCTTAACATGACCAAGCAGTTTACCGGTAACTTAAACCAGTTTACCCAGCAGATCAACATGATTGTCATGGCAATGGCCGGAGGTGAGAGAATCTTCGAACTGATGGATGCCGAGCCCGAACCCGATGACGGTTACGTAACGCTTGTAAACGCAAAACTGGATGAAAACGGTAACATCACCGAAACGAAAGAGCATACCGGAATCTGGGCATGGAAACATCCCCACGGCGACGGCACGCTTACCTATACAAAACTGGAAGGCGATGTACGTCTCTTTGATGTGGATTTCGGCTATGAGCCGAAGCATCAGGTGCTTTATGATGTATCCGTTTACGCAAAACCGGGTCAGAAGGTGGCATTTGTTGGTGCAACCGGTGCCGGAAAGACCACGATTACAAACCTGATTAACCGTTTCTACGATATTGCGGACGGAAAAATCCGTTATGACGGCATTAACATCAATAAAATCAAAAAATCTGATTTAAGACGTTCCCTCGGAATCGTTTTACAGGAGACAAACCTCTTTACCGGAACGGTTATGGAGAATATCCGCTACGGAAATCTGGATGCCACGGACGAGGAATGCCGGAATGCGGCAGCACTTGCCGGGGCGGATGATTTTATCCGCAGATTGCCGGAAGGATATGATACGATGCTGACCAATAACGGTGCAAACCTGTCGCAGGGCCAGAGACAGCTTATTGCCATTGCGCGTGCGGCCGTTGCGGACCCGCCGGTAATGCTCACCGATGAGGCAACTTCGTCCATTGACACGCATACCGAGGCAATTGTTCAGCGCGGCATGGACAAACTGATGGAGGGCAGAACGGTATTTGTAATCGCACACCGCCTCTCCACGGTTAAGAATTCGAACGTAATTATGGTGCTTGATCACGGTCATATCATCGAAAAAGGCTCGCATAAGGAACTGATTGCGCAAAAAGGCACGTATTACCAGCTTTACACGGGTGCTTTCGAACTCGAATAAAGAAATTTTGCCTGCCTGCCAAATATGGCGGGACAGGCAATTTATCATTGCAAAATACAGCATAAACCGATAAAATATATATGGTAATTTTTGTTTTTGGGGGAAAACGAAATTCATTTCGGAGGAACTGACGATGACTTTTACATACGAGCTCCGTATGGTTATGAAAAGGCTTTTGGCAGGCGATGTGGATGCTTTTCAGGGGTTCTACATCAATACGGTTAATGACATGTACTTCCACTGCAAGCTCGTAATCGGCAACGAGGACGAGACGCTGCGGATGATGATTAAAATCTACAAGGCGATGTTCATCCAGCTTGAACGTCTGGAAAGACCGGAAGATACCACGAAATGGTATAACAACATTCTTTATCAGCACCTTGTGGACTGGGTTAATGTCAATTGTGCCAACCAGTTAATCGGGGAAGAGAACGGCGAATACGACGAGTATCCCGGTGTGGAAGAGTATGTACGCGGTACCAATACACTTTTGGAATCCGAGGTGGCAAACCTTGCGGCAAGCTTTATCAATACGCTGGATTCCGTACATGCACTGACCGGTCTTGCATACTTCTATGACGGATTCGATGATCCACAGTTGGAAAAGTATTTACAGTGCGATTCGAAGGTAATTACCACCCGTATTAAATATGCGCGTAAGCAGATCAGTATCTACTCATTGGAGTTCTGCAAACTGAATGATTACGAGGGTGCGAGAATCGACAACAACCTTCTGCTTCTTGCGTATGTACTGATTTTCAACGATGTGAAATTAAACAACGTGGAAGGCCTGTACGCGGCAATCTGCGATGCGTTGCAGTAAATTGATTTAAGTGAATACGAATGACTGCTTCCCCGCTTCGGAGGCAGTCATTTCTTTTATGTATGCGCAGGCCCGCGTAAGGAAACTATTCTGCTTGCGCAGAAACGCGGGTCGCGCGCGAGTATGGAAGATAAAACTTCCATACTCGATTATGGGCGACCACAGTACGATTAGTGGGACGCATAACGAGGTATTCTGAATACGGTAGCAGGGAGAACATTTGGTACCGGGGTGCAAGGAATATCATGGACCTCCCGGAAGATTTCGAAAAGAAAAGGCGAAAAAATGAGTTTGCAGTTCGTGCTTGGCCCAAGCGGCCACGGGAAAAGTACATATGTGCAGGATTATGTAATCAGGGAAGCCGCGGCTCACCGCGACCGTGATTACTTAATGATTGTGCCCGATCAGTTCACGATGCAGACGCAGATGATTATGGCGGGCAAGAATCCGAGCGGCGGAATCTTAAACATCGATGTTTTAAGCTTCGGACGTCTGACGCATCGTATTTTTGAAGAGGTCGGAAAGCCGGACTTAATTCCGCTGGACGATCTCGGCAAATGTCTGATTCTTCGCCGCGTCATTACAGAGCATGAAGAGGAACTGACGGTTTTAAAAAAAGGAGTTCATACACCCGGGTATACCGAGGAAATCAAGAGTATTCTCTCGGAGTTTCTGCAGTACGGAATCCGTCCGGAGGATCTGGAGAACTATATCTGCAGGACAAAGAAGAGCGAGGCCGGAAACCCCGGTGCCGAGAGCAGCGGCGCGTCAATAATCCCGCCGGCCCTGTCTCACAAATTAAGTGACCTTCTCATCCTGTATCAGGCTTTCGAGCAGACGATGCAGGAAAAATATACCACCAAGGAAGAAACGCTTTACTGCCTCTGTGAGCGCATTCCGCGTTCGAAGCTTTTAAAGCGGAGCGTCCTGGTATTTGACGGCTTTACCGGTTTTACACCCCTGCAGGTGCGCGTCATCGGGGAACTTCTCCGCGTGTCGATGCAGATTATCGTAACGCTTCCGTACGAGGAAGGCGCAAAGGATGACCTCGGCAATCTTTTCTACCTGTCCGAGCGTACCATTGCAACGCTTTCCAAAGAAGCAAAGGATATCACAACGATTGAACCTCCGGTATATTTATCCGTGCACAACCGTTTTGAAAAAGTGCCTGCCGTTGCGCATCTGGAACGCAATCTTTTCCGCGCAAATTCGCAGGCCTTCGAAGGAAAGGCAGGGGAAATTCATCTGGATAAGTGTTTTGATGAAACGCACGAATGCCGTGTCATGATTCGTCATATTCAGGACTTAATCAAAGAACGCGGATACCGCTATCGCGATATGGCGGTGATTTGTCCGAATCCCGCACAATATGAAAAGATTCTCAAAGAGGAGTTTTCCAAGTACCGAATTCCGTATTTCATGGATACGACCACGGATTTAATCCGCAATCCGCTTGTGAATTACCTGCGCACCCTCCTCGGCGTCTTAATGTACGACTATGAATACAGGGATGTATTCGGGTTCCTGCGCTCCGGAATGACGGGTCTTTCCAGGGAAGAAATCGATCTTTTGGACAATTACTGCATCAAGTACGGCATTCGCGGAAAAAGCATGTGGAGAAAGCCGTTTGTTCACAAGGACGAGGAAACGCAGAATAAGCTGAATGAAATCCGCGAACGGTTTTTAAACCTGTTTGCACCGATTGAAGAAGTAAAGGCGGGAAAATTCGTTACCGCCAGAGAATGGCTGACCGCATTTTATGATGTGCTTCATAATGAGCATATTTCCGATAAACTCTGCGAGATGTCCGCTTTCTTCGAAAGCATGGGAGAAATCGACAAGGCACTTGAATACGAGCAGGTATACAAGTGGATTATGAAGCTCTTCGACCAGATTGTTTCCCTGATCGGAGACGAGGAAATCTCTCTGGAAGATCTTTCGCAGATACTGGATACGGGTTATTCGGAGATTCGTATCGGCATCATCCCGAAGAGTGTGGATGTTTTGCCGGTATGCGATTTGATCCGAAGCCGTTTCGGCAATATCAAGGCGCTCTTTATTCTCGGAATCAACGACGGCAATATTCCGGCGGACATCGGAAGCGGAGGAATCCTTTCCGATATGGAGCGCGAGATTCTGAAAAACTGCGACATGGAACTTGCACCCGGCAGGGACGAGGAAGGTTTCAAGGAGCATTTATATATCTATCAGGCGCTGACGAAGCCGACCGAGGAACTGTATTTATCCTACCTTGCCGTATCCGAAACCGGAGAGAGTAAAAAGCCGTCCTATCTGATCGGTGAACTGAAAACCCTCTTGCCGGATTTAAAGGAAACCGACGAAATAAAGAAGCGGAACACGCTTGCGTCAGGCAATATCCGGGATACCTTCCGTGCCCACAATTTACTGAGTAAAGAGGACCTTCTCGAGGAATTCGCGGGCCGCATCAATGATTATCTTCGCGGAATTTCTTCGGAGGAAGAAGTGCGTTATATTAAGGAACTCTTTGCGGTACTCTCCGCGGATGAGGACACGAAGAATAACGCACTCTGGACATTGCAAAGCGCATACATGCTCTACATCCCGCAGGCACTGGAAAGTTCACTTGCAAAGCGGCTTTACGGGGAAATTATGAACTGTTCCGTAAGCAGTCTGGAAAAATACGCGGGCTGTGCCTATGCACACTTCGTCAAATACGGGCTTGGCTTAAAACAGCGCGAGATTCATGCCGTCGCATCGAATGATGTCGGAAACATTACGCATGCCGCCCTGGAAGAATTCGGTAAGTTCTTAAAGAAACACGGCGAAGAGTTTGCGAGTGTTTCAAAAGAGCGTTCCGAAGAGATTATCGATAAAATCGGCGAGGAAATCTGTGACGGCTACAACGGCGGACTTTTAGCAGGTTTCGATCAGAACGAATATTTAAGAAAACAGTTGAAGAGAGTTCTGCGCCGAAGCGTGGAACGTTTAAAAGAACAACTGCGGCGCGGCGATTTTACACCTGCTTTTTATGAACAGAAATTTGAACGGCTTTGCAACGACGGACGTGCGATGTTAAGCGGTAAAATCGACCGAATCGACAGTTACGAAACCGACGAATCGGTTTATGTCAAAATTGTGGATTACAAGAGCGGTGACAAGGATTTCGAGCAGAAACTCTTCGATTGCGGCGTACAGCTGCAGACCGCGGTTTACTTAAGCGAGGCTTTAAAGAAATACCGTCATGACTACCCGGGTAAGGATGTGATTCCGGCGGCGATGTTCTATTACCGTATGCAGGATCCGCTCGTCAATGCATCCAAACTGGCCGGAAAAGATCTTGAGAAAGAGCGTAACATTATGCTCCGACCGACCGGACTTCTGGCCGGGGACGAAGAGATTTGTTCCCACTTAGAGCGTGAGTGGGAGGCCGGAAGGAGCGACGTAATTCCTGTAAACCGCAAGGAGGACGGTTCCCTTCCGACCGGACCGAAGAGCGGAAACAACGCGGTAAAGTCCAGAGAGGAACTCGAAGACATTCTGAAGACCGCGGATGAAAAAGTGGAAGAGCTTTCGAGAGGGATTGCATCGGGCGAAATCAGCGTTTCCCCTTTGATTTTTAAGGAATTTGATGCATGCGAATACTGTGCATATGCGGATGCATGCGGGTTTGACGAACGGCTCGGAGGTTACCGGCACCGCATTCCCGAAGGAGCGTCGGAAATCGACGATGAGGATTAAGCATGGCAGATTATACACCGACAAAAGAACAACAGCAGGTGATCGATATCAGAGACCGCAATGTCCTGGTTTCCGCGGCTGCGGGAAGCGGTAAGACGGCGGTTTTAACCAGGCGTATCGTCGGAAGGATTATGGAAGAAAACGGTCCATCCATCGACAGTATGCTCATCGTGACCTTTACGGAGGCTGCCGCAGCGGAGATGCGCGAGCGAATCGGCAAGGCCATCCGCGACAAATTAAAGGAAGAACCGGGAAACGAAAAACTCTTAAAAGAGCAGACAAAGGTGCATTCGGCGCTTATTATGACGATTCACGGCTTCTGCCTGTATCTGATTCGCAATCATTTTGACCGGATTGGGCTCGATCCTTCGTTCCGTGTGGCATCGGAAGAAGAGTCGGCGTTGCTTTTTGCGGACTGCATGGATACCGCGCTGCTGGATTTATGCAATGACCGTCCCGAAGAGTATGAAGCGCTTTTGGAACATTTTGCGCCCACGCTGTACGAGGATGATTTCCGGCAGATTCTGCTCTCCTTAAAGAATGCTGCGGAGTCAAACCCCTTTGTTGATGAGTGGTTTGAAAAGATGCAGAGTTTCCTGACGGGATTTGCGAAAGATCCCGCGACATCCCAATTGTACAAAGACGGTCGTGATTACGAAAACGGCGTATTGAAGGATTGTATCGCTTCACTGAAGGAAGCGTACCGCCTTTGCGAGGAACCGGACGGGCCGGCAAAATACATGCCGATGTTTGAAAGCGACATAAGGTATGTCGAATCGGTTCTTGCCGAGGAAGATTTTACGCAGAGGGAATTTCTGCTTCGCAACCCCGACTGGATGCGTCTGGCTTCGGAGAAAAACACGGAGCTTAAGAGCCGCGCCCAGGGCATTCGCGATGAGGTAAAGGAGCGGATAAAGGGCCTTCTTGCGGAGTTTTATTCGGTACCGTATGAAACGGCGGTGGAGGATGATGCCAAAAGTGCCGAACTGTTAATCAGGCTTCTTAATCTGGTAAAGGATATCGTTCGCCGTTACCGGGAAGAGAAGAGTAAGAAGAACTTAATCGATTTTTCAGACATGGAGCATTATGCCCTGAAGATTCTTCTGGTAAAGGAAAACGGCGATTATGTTCCTTCTCCGGTTGCGTTATCGTATCGCGAGCATTTTTCGGAGGTCATGGTCGACGAGTACCAGGACAGTAATGACGTGCAGGAGACGCTTCTTAACGCAGTGGCCAAATGCGAGGGAACATTCGGAAACCGTTTCATGGTGGGCGATGTAAAGCAGAGCATTTACCGGTTCCGCCTGGCAAGGCCGGAGATTTTTCAGAAAAAATGCAAAACCTACCGTCCCATTGAAGAAAAGGAAAACACCTCCGACATCCGGATTAATCTTTCGAAGAATTTCCGAAGCCGCAGGGAGGTCATCGACAGCGTGAACTGTTTCTTCCGCAATGCGATGTTTGAAGAAGTCGGCGGAATCAAATACGATCAGGACGCAGAACTCTACCTTGGTGTGGATTATCCCGATTTTGAAGGCGATACGGACCAAACCGAGCTGATTTATTTAAATGACGGGGTGTGGGAAAACTCCGGCATAAAGGAAAAAATCCGCAGGGAAGCTTTGGTTTGCGGCAGCAGAATCCTTCAGATGAAAGAGGAAGGATTTCAGGTTGCCTGCAAAGATTCCGACGGAAAATGGTCGCACAGGGATTTTAACCTCGGCGATGTTGTCATTCTGATGCGCAAGACCACGAAGCGTGCGAATATTGTCAAAGCAACGCTGGAAGAGATGGGAATTCCGACCGTGATTGCCTCGAAAGAGGGCTATTTTATGGCGCCAGAGGTAATTCATATCATCAACTGGATTACGGTTATCAATAATCCGATGCAGGATATTCCGCTTCTGGGAGTTTTGCATCATCCGACGGTCGGCTTTACGGAGAATGACCTTGCCACCATCCGCATCGGTAATAAAACCGAGCTTTTGTACGATTCCCTCCTTCGCTACGGGGAAGTCGGGGAGAATAAAGAAATAAAAGAAAAAATCGCCGGCTTCCTGGAGCGTCTTTCATTCTACCGTGCCGAAAGCGAGCGTACCAATGTATACGATCTTTTGGAAAAACTGGTGGAGCGCGAAGGTTTAAAGATTTATTACCGTGCGCTTCCGATGGGGGAGCAGAGGATTGCAAATTTAAAAATCCTTTTCCAAAAGGCCGAGGAGTTTACACAGGGCGGATATGCGGGGCTTTTCGATTTTGTCCGCTATCTGGAGAACGTAAAGAACCACGAAATCGATTTCGGTGAGGCCAATATCCTTGACGAGAATGCGGATGTGGTGCGGATTTTTACCATGCATAAAAGTAAAGGACTCGAGTTCCCAATCTGCTTTATCTTAGGATGCGGCGAGTCGCTGAAGGGAAAACGCGACCGTGCCGAAGTGGCGGTCGGAAACGGATACACAATGGCAACGGATTTTGCCGATACCGTGGAAAGAATCAAGCGCAAATCCTATGCGCGTTCGGTGATTCTCGCGGCGGAAGCGAAAGAAAAACGCGGTGAAGACTTAAGACTTCTTTATGTGGCAATGACCAGAGCCAAAGAGAAACTGATCATGATCGGAACCTGTCCGAAGAAACTTGCGGAGGGCGTCGGTGCATTCGGAAGCCCGAGACCGTTTCGTATCAGTGAGATTCAGGATGCTTCTTCATTTATGAAACTCCTGCTTCCCGAAGCGGAACGGAATCCGCAGTATTTTAAGGTAAGTGAATTTACATTTGAAAATGTGGCTCGTACACAAAAAGCGGAGGGACTCGGCAGAAGTCTTCTGCGTGAGGAACTTTTGAATGTGACACCGGCTCCGGCGGGCAGCTTTGAAGAGTTTGTATATCCGCATGAGAGCCTTGCAAACGTGTTTACCAAGACCACGGTTTCGGATTTGAAAAAAGCGGCTTATCTGGAAGAAGAGGAAGCGGGCGATGAGCTTTTCAAGGATGCCGAAGGATATGCCGAAAACGGACGCGGGGAAGAATATATTCCGCTCTTTATGAGAGAAGAAGAAAAGGTGATGTCCGGTTCGATTTACGGTACCGCGCACCACAGAGTCATGGAACTTTTGGAATTCGGAGCGTTTGATCCGGATACACTTGGTACGGATGATGCCAATGCGCGCAAAGAACTCATTTCCATGCGAGAGGGATTTGTGCGGGACGGATTCATTCCGGCCGAAGAGGATAAGCTTGTACGGAACGATTCGGTTTTGAAATTCTTAAAGACCAATCTTGCAAAGCGCATGAAAGCGGCGGAGAGCGCAGGGGTATTGTACCGCGAGCAGCCGTTCGTACTGTCGCTTCCGGCATCGGATGTCTGGAAGGAGGCGCCCGAATCGGAGAAGGTTCTGGTACAGGGTGTGATTGATGCTTATTTTGAAGAGGATGGCGAATTCGTACTTCTTGACTATAAGACCGATTCCAAAGTGGATGAGGCGGAATTAAGGAAGCGTTACAAGACGCAGCTTGATTATTATGCGAAAGCGTTGGAGCGACTGGAAGGAAAGAAGGTGAAGGAAGTATTGATTTATTCCTTCTTCCTCGGAAGAGTGATTTCGCTTTGATATTGAGGCTTTCAAAAGCCAATACAAACCAGGTCTGTTCGAGCACGGACAGATCGGAAAGTGACCATGCATAACATGGGCAACGGAACCAACGAACAGAATAAGAAACAGGGCAGCAGCACGTTCTGGTGGGACGTGCTTGTTGGCGTGCGTCTTTTTGCAATGTATACGGTGCTCTATTTCGGTCTGCTTCTGCTTTTGCCGGCTGTATTTCCATTCTTTCACGAGAATCTGCAGATTGCATCGTTTCTTGCAAACATCCTGGCGGGAAGTGTGGTCTTCGTATGCCTGCCGAAGGATATGAGGAGGGTGCGGTTCTTTGAACGTGAATCTGGCACGATAAAGACAAAGCAGTCGGAAAGCGGAGTCGGATCAGACGAAGCCGGAGCAAAAGACCTCGCAGGAAAACGGTTGCTTACCGCCCTCGGAATTATAATGCTCTCGTTCGGCGGAACGATTGTTTTAAATATTCTGATGGGACTGATTCCCTGGGGACTCTTTATCAAAGAAGAGATGCAGTATTCCTCGGATTACGCATTCTCCATTCCTCTGTGGCTTTCAATCATCGGAGTCGGCTTTGTCGTGCCGTTTTCGGAAGAGGTTTGTTTCCGCGGAGTCCTTTATCAGAGTTTTGCAAAGCATATGAAAGTGCCGGTTGCAATGGCGCTTTCCGCACTGATTTTTGGAATCTATCACTTTAATATCCAACAGGGAATTTATGCCTTCTTCATGGGACTTTTGCTTGCGGCGGTTGTGGAAAAAACCGGAGCGTTATCCGCAAGCATTCTCTTTCATGCCGTATCGAACCTGACGGTAACCCTGTATTCGAATATTCCCGAAGTATTGAAAGTTCTTGATACCCTGCCCGGTCTGATTGTAAGTATCGTATTGCTTGCGGCAGGAGTAATCCTCGTCTTCGTTCTGCCGGCGATTTCTCCGGGAGCGAAGAACAGGAATAAAAACTCCGGGGAAGAGTCCGGGGAGGGTGAAACATGACGGAAATCTCGGTATCGGTTCGCTCACTCGTGGAATTCCTCCTTCGAAACGGTGACATAGACAATACAAAAGGCGGTCGCAGCAGCGTGGATGCCATGCAGGCGGGCAGCAGGATTCATAAGAAACTCCAGAAAGCCGCCGGAAGCGATTATGAGGCGGAAGTGCCGCTCTGCCTTACCGTGCCGTTCGAAGATTTTATGCTTCGCGTCGAAGGAAGAGCCGACGGAATTATTACGAAGAAAACCGGCGTTACCATTGATGAAATCAAGGGAACCTATAAAGACCTTTTGAAACTGAATGCGCCGGATATTCTGCACTTGGCACAGGCAAGATGCTATGCCTACATGGTTTGTATAAAAGAGGATCTGGCGAAAATCAGTGTGCAGGTTACTTACTGCAATCTGGAAACCGAAGCGGTACGGCGCTTTAAGGAAACCTTAACCAGACAGGAAATTACGGAGTGGTTTACGGCTCTTTTGAAGGAATATGAAAAATGGGCACGTCTTGAGGTTGAGTGGAATGAAATTCGTACGAAGAGCATCGGCGGGATGATTTTCCCCTTTGATTACCGCAAAGGGCAGAAGAAACTGACCGAAAAATGCAAAAACGCATACGATAAAGGCCGTTTCCTTTTCCTGGAAGCACCGACCGGATGCGGCAAAACGATTACGACGCTTTACCCGGCAATCGAAACGATGGGAGAGGGAAAGGCGGAAAAGATTTTTTATTTAACGGCCAAAACCATTACCCGGACCGTTGCCGCGGATACATTAAATATTTTAAGACGGAATGCGCTTCGCATCCGAAGCATCGTGCTGACTGCGAAGGAGAAGATTTGTGTCTGCAAAGAACCCGATTGCAACCCGCGCGACTGCAAACGGGCCAAGGGGCATTACGACCGGATTAATGACTGCATTTATGCTGTCATTACGTCCGAGGAGGAATTAAGCCGGGAGCTGATTGAACGCTATGCGGAAGAATACCGTGTCTGTCCGTTTGAATTAAGTCTTGACTTAAGCCTTTTTGCGGATGTGATTATCTGCGACTACAATTATCTGTACGATCCGCATGTGTATCTTCGCCGTTTCTTTGCGGATGGACAGAGAAGCTCCTATCTGTTTTTGACGGATGAGGCACACAATCTCGTGGACCGTGCAAGGGAAATGTACTCCGCGACGCTCATGAAAGAAGAGATGCTTGCGCTGGCACGCTATTTGGAAAGCGAATGTCTGGGGGAGCAAAAATCGCCGATTCCGTTACGCTTTGCCCGGTCGATTATCGATTCGCTTAAGGAATGCGACAAGTCCTTCCTTTTGGTGAAACGCAAATGCGATAAAGGCTTTTATGTGTACGAGGATACGGATGCCTTTGCACCGCAGCTTCGGACATTAAACCGTTTTGCCTCGGTGGTACAAAGATTCCTCGAAGAAGAGGAAAAGCGCGGCGGCGATGTCCGTAAGGCAATTGTGAATTATTATTTTAAGGTCAGTCATTTCCGCGACATGTGGGAGTTGATGGGCGATGAGTACAAACTCTATGCCGAACTGGATTCGGACGGGAATTTAAGCGTCAAGCTTCTGTGCATGGATCCCGGAAGACTTTTGCAGGGCTGTCACATGCGGGGACGGGGCGGCGTTTTGTTTTCCGCGACAATGTCGCCGACGGACTATTACAAGGACCTCCTGGGAGGACGCAAGGAAGATCCCGTATTCGCGGCGGAGTCGATTTTTTCCAAAGAAAATCGCAGAATCCTGGTTGCGAAAGACGTGACCAGCCGTTATGATGACAGAACAAAAGAAAATTACGAGCTGATTGCAGGCTATATTTATAAAAGCGTGAAGGTACACGCGGGAAATTACATGGTATTTTTCCCTTCGTTTGATTTTGCCGAAAGGGTGTATAATGCTTTACATGAGCGATATGCACCGATTCTGTTTGATATCGTGATGCAAAAGGAGAATATGTCGGAGTCTGAGCGTGAGGCATTCGTGGCAAAGTTTCGCAAGTCCGCGGCTTCGGCAAATGCGGCAGCGTCAAACGGATTGCCGGCCGGGTTGAAAAAACCGGAGGACAGTCAGATTCAAATGCCCGGTTTTGGAAGCGATACCGGCAAAAAACGCGGAAAAACACTTCCCCTGACGAAGGGACTTGCGGGTATGAAGAGCCTTCCCGGAAATCCCATGCAGAGTCTTGTGGGCTTTTGCGTCATGGGCGGGATTTTTTCCGAAGGAATTGATCTGACAGGGGAGGATTTAATCGGCGTTATCGTGGCAGGCGGCGGAATTCCCTACCTGACAAGGGACCGTGAACTGATGCGCGAATATTTTGACGAAGACGGCGGAAAAGGCTTTGAATATGCCTATATGATTCCGGGTCTGAACAAGGTTTTGCAGTCCGCGGGACGTCTGATTCGTACCGAGGAGGACGAAGGCTGCATCCTTTATTTAGAAAAGCGTTTCCGGAGACCGGAGTATGACGCGATTTTTCCTAAGCATATGAAACCGGAGCTCGAAGTAACCGTATCGACCGTAACAAAGCATATGGCGGACTTCTGGGCGGATGCCGGATCTCATAGAAATTAAAACTACGGAGGTTTTACACAATGTGGGCTTATGAAAGCGTATTTTATCAGATTTATCCGTTGGGATTTGCGGGAGCACCCTTCGAGAATGACGGTGTGCTGGAACACCGCATCTTAAAGGTGATTGACTGGATTCCGCACATGAAGAAACTCGGAATCAATGCGATTTATTTTTCGCCGGTTTTTGAATCCGATACCCATGGATACAATACGAGGGACTATACAAAAATCGACTGTCGTCTCGGCACCAATGAGGACTTTGCAAAAGTATGCAAGGCCCTTCACAAAGAAGGCATCAAGGTGGTTTTAGACGGCGTATTCAATCATGTCGGCCGCGGCTTCTGGGCATTCCAGGATGTTTTAAAGAACCGCGAGAGTTCTCCTTATGTCAGCTGGTTTAACCGTATTGCATTTGACGGAAACTCCAATTACAATGACGGACTCTGGTATGAAGGCTGGGAAGGCAATTACGACCTGGTAAAGCTCAATCTTCACAATGAGGATGTGATTCAGCATATTTTCCATGCCGTGGAAGGCTGGATTAATGAGTTTGACATCGACGGCATCCGTCTGGATGTGGCATACTGCCTCGATTACGGATTCTTAAACCGCCTGCGAGGATTCTGCGATTCGAAGAAAGAGGACTTTTTCTTACTCGGAGAGGTGCTTCACGGCGAGTACGGCAGAATGTTAAACGAAATGAATATCCATTCCGTTACGAATTATCAGTGCTACAAGGGAATTCATTCATCGTTTAATTCCGCGAATATGTTTGAGATTATTCATTCCCTGCTTCGTCTGTTTGAGGATCAGCAGTGGGCGGTGGCACGAGGTGCTCATCTTTTAAGCTTTGCGGATAATCATGATGTAACGCGTATTGCAAGCATCATTCAGGATCCGAACTGTCTGCCGCTTGTGTATGCAATGGTGTTCGGTATGCCTGGTATCCCCTGCGTTTAC
>JAEEGL015171807.1_pt1 | contig 14404 bp, 4 predicted proteins | sample 9134231 | NCBI WGS metagenome assembly JAEEGL01 (sample SAMN16246548, study PRJNA631951) | gut metagenome | biome: gut microbiome; feature: rumen; material: fiber-attached | host: Bos | place: Iran: Karaj | collected 2018-10
GAATGATCACACGGCCGTCTTCCTCGGCCACGTCAAGCCCCTTGGTCGTGAACGTCACGCAAAAAACAACCGTCCGCGTGTTTGACGTGATGTCGGAAAAGCCGCCCACTCCGGAGTATGCCCCCGGGCCACGGTGAGCGTTCACATTGCCGAACCGGTCAACCTCCAGGCCGCCCATGTAACAGACATCCAGCCCGCCTCCATCATAAAAGTCGAACTGCTGAGCCATGGTGTACACAGACCCGGCGCCGATCATAGAGCCGAAGACCGTGCCGGAGGCGGGCAGACCGCCCACCGGGCCCGACTCAACGGTCAGCGTTATTTTGTCAAGAAGGCCGGCTTCTCTGGCGTAGCGGGGTACGTTTTCCGGGAAGCCGATCCCGATGTTTACTATATCACCGGCCTTGAGCACCTCGGCTCCCCGGCGGCCGATGATGTCGCCGATAGCTCCGGTTTTTTTGCCGGTGGATGTGAGTTCGTTGAGCCTGTCCAGTTTCCCCCGGAGATCGTCGAACTCCACCGCTTCGTTTCCGGTGAGGCACCTGAAAGCCGGATCTTTTTCCACTTCTTTTACTACGCAGACTGCATCCACCAGGCATGCGGGTATGTCCACAAGCTGCGGATGGATGTGCTCGTCAGTTATGTGATCGACCTGGACCAGGACCTTGCCCGAATGGGCTTTGGCAGCCTGAGCCAGGGTCAGCGCATCGCCCTTCAGGTACTCGTCCTTAAGGGTCACGTTTCCTTGCCTGTCGCAGGCGCTGGCCTTGATCAGCGCCACATTCACCGCGGGCATTTTGTAGTACATGAACTCTTCGCCATCCAGTTCCACCACCTGGGCCAGCGCCCGGCCGAACTCTGTCCCGCGGGACATGTTGTTTATGGCAGGACCTTCTTCTCTCGGATCCACGAAAAGCCCCAGCCCCACCTTGGACAAGGCTCCCGGCAAGCCGGCAGCCTGGGCTCTCAGGCCGTGGATGATGCCGCCCAAAGGCACGTTATATGCCTCGAAACGATCCTGCAGCACCAGTTCTTTGGTGGAGAGCATGGCGCCGAAATGGCCGCAGACCAGCCTGTCCATGGCGCCTTCCCTGATGTAGCTCTCAGCGTTTCCGTCCCTGTCCCACACCCCGAAACCGGCAGCGGAAACCAGGGTCAGGTGGGCGGGATGCCCCGTCTCCCTGAACCTGTGGTAGATGGCCTCGTGGAGCGCCACGGGATTCTCGACCCCGACAAAAGAATTGACAGCGATACAGTCACCGTCATTTATGAGTTTCACGGCCTCGCCTGCCGTTACGACATTAAGCATTTTGACACCTTTCCTGATATTATTTTTCCAAAAATATTTCCGAAACCTGCTGTGAAGTTTCGGAAATATGTTTTTTCATATTGAGTTTTAGCGTGCCCGGCACGGGATTTGCGCGTCCTTGCAAAAAACTTTCGCCCCGTCTTCCCGCTCCTTAGAACTCAGCGTTCTTAGGTGTTCTCGGGAACGGCTGCACGTCTCTGATGTTCTGGATACCTGTGAGGTACATGATCATACGCTCGAAGCCCAGTCCGAAGCCGGAGTGCTCTACGCCGCCGAACTTACGAAGATTCAGGTACCACCAGTAATCTTCCTTGTTGAGACCCAGCTCTTCCATACGAGCTTCCAGCACGTCCAGTCTCTCTTCTCTCTGGGAACCGCCGATGATCTCGCCGACTCCGGGTACCAGACAATCGCAAGCTGCTACAGTCTTGTCATCGTCGTTGACCCTCATGTAGAAGGCCTTGATCTCCTTAGGATAATCAGTTACGAAGATAGGCTTTTTGAAGATCTCTTCGGTGAGATATCTCTCGTGCTCTGTCTGAAGGTCGATGCCCCACTCAACAGGATACTGGAATTCCTTGCCGGATTTCTTCAGAAGGTCCACAGCCTCAGTATATGTAACGTGGCCGAAATCGGACTCCAGAATGTGGTGAAGTCTCTCCAGCAGGCCCTTGTCCACGAACTGATTGAAGAAAGCCATTTCCTCGGGAGCGTTTTCAAGTACGTAGGAAATGATGTACTTGACCATGGCTTCCATGACTTCCATGTCGCCCTTGAGATCGCAGAAAGCCATCTCAGGCTCAATCATCCAGAACTCTGATGCGTGGCGCGCAGTGTAGGAGTTCTCAGCTCTGAAGGTAGGTCCGAAGGTGTAGATGTTTCTGAAAGCCAGAGCGAAGATCTCGCCTTCCAGCTGGCCGGATACGGTCAGGTTGGTGGACTTGCCGAAGAAGTCCTCGCTGAAGTCGATCTTGCCGTCCTCGGTCCTGGGAATGTTGTCCAGATCCAGGGTGGTTACTCTGAACATCTCGCCTGCGCCCTCTGCATCGGAACCGGTGATGATTGGAGTGTGCACGTATACGAAATTCTGCTCCTGGAAGAACTTATGAATGGCGTAAGCCACCAGAGATCTTACTCTGAAGACAGCGCTGAAGGTGTTCGTTCTGGGTCTGAGATAAGCGATCTCTCTTAAGAACTCCATGGAGTGGCGCTTGGGCTGCAAAGGATAGTCGGGCGTGGATGTGCCTTCTACCCAGACTTCTTTAGCCTTGATCTCGAAAGGCTGCTTAGCGTTGGGGGTCAGGACCAGCAGACCTTTGACTCCCAGAGCAGCGCCTACGTAAGACTTGGCGATGACATCATAATTATCAAGGGAGTCCTCTTCATAAACGATCTGCACAGACTTGAAGAACGAACCGTCATTCATGTCGATGAAGCCGAACTTGTTGGAGTTGCGGTTATTTCTGATCCAACCCTTTACAAGCACTTCTTTACCGCCATACAACTCGGTGTTCCTGAATAATTCTCTTACTGTTGTTGTTTCCATGATTAGACTCCTTTTACAAAAATATTTCTTAAAAATGAATAATAGCACAATACTTGTGGTTTTTCAAGTACCAGCTTGAATCGACCGTCTCAGACCCGGCACAAATCCTGCCTTAAAGCCCGAACATGGTGCAAAAAACATGCTTCCCGGTCTCTGTCCTGAAGACATTCCTGAGCATTGCGCGGCGGGTCTCCTCCGTCGCTTTCTGGTCCTCGAACATATTCACGCAGGCGTCAGCCTCCAGAAGTATCTTGAAGTCAGCGCCCTCGATATCCGCATTATAAGTGTGATGATTTGCTATGAGAAGGCAGATCCTCTCGATGTCCGGCCGGCTGAAGCCCAGCTCGCCCAGCATCTTCTCAGCCTCCGCAGGCCCCAGCTCCTCCTGGAGCTTGCCGTTGGAGTAGCCCAGCTTCCTCTCGGCCACCCGAATGCCTATGTCATGGCAGTAGCCCACGTTCTCCAGTATAAAAAGCTCGTCCTCCGTGACGCCTTCGCCCTTGCCGATCATGATGGCGAAGCTCGAGACCTTGAGCATGTGCTGGATGCGCTTAGGGTCGCCTGCGAAATACTCCAGCATCCGGAGTTTAAGTGCCTCTGAAAGTTTTTTGCGGTCCATTTATTACCTCCGGTGCCTTATCAGAACCACTGTCTTGAGTGGTAGTACACGCTTCTTATGTATTCCATGTCGTCGGCGATGGTGCTGTCCATGTCGTCGTAGCAGGCCTTCATGTCGGCGCTCTTTTCGAGGCGCTTCTTAAGGTCGGTGCCTACAGGATTGGCCGCCAGATTGCGGGCCGTGGCGCGGTCCACGGTGTCCACCAGGGCCTCGGCCTTGCCATTGATCTTGGCCACCTGGGAGATGATGCCGCGCTGGCTCTCGCCGATCTTGTCCATGCCGCCGGTGATACCGGCCAGGTTGTCCGTGATGGCCTCCTGCTTCAGCTCTTTTTCAAAAAGATTGTAGGCGCCGTCTGTGCCGGTGAGATCCATGCACTTGCCCGCTTCGAAGTAGCCGCACATGGTGGTCACGGGCACCAGAGACCTGTACTTGGGATCCAGGACTTGAGTGGAGTAATAGTACTCCAGAGCGGCCTCCAGACGCTCCAGGCAGGCCTTGTTATCGGCCTTGGCCTCTGTAAGTCCCTTCATGGAGATGTTCTCCAGACGGGCTTTCTCATTCTCCAGGTTGGAGATTATATTTCTGTAGTCTTTCAGGTCCCTGTTGAGGGTCTCGAGGGTGGTCTTTTCCAGCTCTTCCTGCTCCTGATCGTACTTGATGCCGGCCTCGTCCTCGTTCTTCTCGTGCTCCGCCTTCCTGCGGAAGTAACGCACAGCCTGAAGGATCAGCTCCACCACCAGCGGCACGCCGATGATCCAAAGGATCTCAGGCAGGACGCCGATGGAACCCGACGGGCAGATAAGCCCGAAGATCCAGGTAAAAGGCGGGACCTTGACCATGCCGCCCAGGATGAAAATGGCCAGCATTACAGCCAGAAGGATGGCCACTACCACAGGATCGAAGGTGAACTTGTACTTGAAGACCTTCCTGCGGTACTCAAGCTTCTTGTAGTCCTTGATCTTCTTCTCCAGCTGCTCAGCCTTCTCGTTGTAGCTTGTGATGGCCTCTTCCTTAAGTGCGATCTCCTTCCTGAGATTCTCCTCGCGGGATGCCAGTTTACGAGATATCTCGCCCAGCTGATATTTCTCCCACTCCATGTTTGATGCGCGCTTCAGATACTCGGTGACCGCCACGGCGTTCTTCTCAACAGCCGCAGTGTATCTGGCCCCGGGCTGAGTGCTGTCGTCGATCTTCTTAGATGCGCCTTTCTTAAGGCCGGCAGTGCCTGCAGTACCGGCAGTCCCCTTGCGCACTACCTTCTTGCTTGTAAGGATCTCAGGTTCTTCGTACACACCGAAAACAGACGTCTTCGCTCCGCACTTGGAACAAAAAACGTCCTCTTCCGTTAATCTATTTCCACATTTTGAACAATATTTCATCATTAACCCCTTATTAATTCAAGTAAAATACTTTTGTCTGTACGAATTATACCACAGTATAATGTACAAATCCACAGGGAAAAATGAAATATATTACCAAATATTGCGATTAATTTTGCAGCCCTAAAAAACCAAAGAAGCGGCCCCGCAGGGCCGCCCCATCAACGATCACATTCTAATTTTTTGCAATAAGCTCCATAAGCTTCAAAGTGAGCTTGCAGGAGTTTTCAAAGGCGTCCAGAGGCAGGAATTCCGCTGATGCGTGGAAATTCAGGGCGCCTGTGAAATAGTTAGGCGTCGGGATACCCTTGGTGGATATGAAGGACCCGTCAGTTCCGCCTCTCATGGCCTTGGTCTTGGGCTCGATGCCAAGCTCCTCCAAAGCCTGATAGATGTAGTCGATGCAGACCTTGTTGTCCTCCGTCAGGGCATCATAGATGTTGCCGTAGATATCTTTCATCTCCAGGCTGATCTCAGCCTTGGGATGCCTCATATGAGTGATCTCCAGCGCCTTCTCCAGGTATGCCTTCTTGGCGTTGTATTTCTTGAGATCATGGTCGCGGATGTCGATCATGACCTTGGCATTCAGGCTGTCCGCAAAAATATCCGTAACCCAAAGGTAGCCCTCAGTGTCCTCGGTGTGCTCCGGAGTCTCAGCGCGGTCCAGAAGATTGATGTAATCCACAGCCACCATGCAAGGGTTCACCAGGTTGTTCTTCGATGACATGGGGTGCGCCGAAACACCTTTGATGGTCACCACTGCCTCTCCGGCATTAAAAGTCTGATAGACCACCTCGCCCTCTTCACAGCAATCGATAGTATATGCGAAATCCACAGGAAACTTGCTGAAATCCATAGATTTGGAGCCCCTGAGGCCTGTTTCTTCGTCAGGTACAAAAGCGATGTAGATGTCTCCGTGAGGTATCTCAGGATCCTCCTTGAGAACCTCCAGCGCCACCATGACGTTGGAAACCGCCGCCTTATTGTCGGCTCCCAGGACGGAAGTGCCGTCACTTATGATGATGTCCTGGCCGATATACGCCTCGAGCTCCGGATGCTCCTCGACCCTTATATAAAGCTGCTTCTCCTCATTCTGGCAGATGTCACCGCCGGGATAGTTCCTGATGACCCTGGGATGCACCTCCGGTGACAGATGCACGTCCACCGTGTCCATGTGGCAGCACCAGCCTACCTTAGGCACCGGGCCGTGACCCTCCGCAAGCCTTGCCGGCAGATAACCATAGACCACGCCGGTCTCCCCGATGGAAATGTCCGTCACATCCAGTTCCTTAAGGTCAGACGCCAGCTGCTTCGCCATTTCCCACTGCCCCACCGTGGAAGGAACCGTCTCCACCGTAGGATCACTCTGGCTTGGGATCGCCGAATATTCAAAAAATCTCTGCTCAAGTCTCTTTTTAAGATTCATGTTATCGTCCTTTCTGCTCTCCGGTTTTTGCAAAAAACTTTCGCTCAAGGTTATTATAAATCCGCCGCCGCGGGTTGTAAAGCGCGGCATAAAACAAGGGCCGGAATTAATTCCGGCCCTCGTAAGTTCGCTTATTCAAGAATTACTTCTTCTGCTCTTTTCTGCGGAGTGCCAGAAGCAGTCCGAGAAGTGCAGTGGTGAACATCAGCATGTAAGGCAGTACCTGTGTGGTGTCGCCTGTCTTAGGAGTCTTCTTAGGCTTGTGTGTATTGGTGATCTTCACCTTGTAGCCATCAGATGTCTCTTTCATCTTGCCGATCTTGGTCTTGTAATCAGCTACTTTCTTTTCAGATACTTCGTAGACGATCTCTTCGCCATCGCAGTACTTGTTCAGGTCTTCCCAGGTGTAGGTCCAGTCGCCGTCCTCGTTCTCCTTCACTTTGACCATGTCGGAGTAAACTTCTTCGTCGCCGGCCCATCCTGTGATGGTAAGGGTGATCTTGTCAGGTCTTAAGCCGTCCTTGTCATCCTCGTCGTTCCAGATCTTTTCTGCTGTTACGGAGATCTTCTCTGAAGGATCCTCTACGGTGAGTCTCATGGCGTCTCTGTCGAATACGGATGAGTCTTCGCCGAAGATCAGATCATAGATCCAGTTCCATACGTTCTTAGCCTTGTCGAGCTCAACCTTGACGAATTCCTTTTCAACCTCGATGGTGTAAGTTGCATCGTCAGGGATCTCGTAGCCTTCAGGAGCCTTGGTCTCGGTCAGGGTGTAGCTTCCGTCCTTTTCGATGTCGATCTTGACTGTTCCGTCTTCACCGGTGGTGTAAACTACGTCTTCGTCAAGAGCATCTCCGCTGAGTGTGAACTCTGCTCCGGCAAGTCCTACATCGTTACCGTCCACGTCTACCTTGAAGATCGTAAGGAAGGTAGGATTGAGGATATCCTTCTTTTCAAAAGGAGTGTTGGTCACGGTGGTTCCATCTACTGCAGCATCATATCCGTCGACAGGTGCCTCGGTCACGCTGTATACGATTTCTGTTCCGTGATCTTTGTACTTAGGAAGATCGGTGAAGGTGAACTTCCAGTCATCCTTAGCGGTGACTTTTACGCTGTCTACCTTCTTGCCGTCTGCCATGAGGTTGATGGTTACGTCAGGTCTCTCATATCCATTGAGTGCCTTGCCGTCTTCATCGAAGTATTCAGCATCATCCCAAACCTTCTCGCCTGTGATCTCCACAGTATCGAAGGTGTTGATGATGTCTGCGCTGTCAGCTTCTGCTACCAGCTGGCCTGCCTTGTTGTCGGTCACCTTGATGGTGATCTTAGCAGGGCTCTTTTCTACTACCCAGCCGCCGTCCAGGTTGTCCAGAACTTCTGTCAGGGTGTAGGTGTGTGTACCAGGCTTGGTGAACTTGAGAGCACCGAAGTCGATACCGTATTCACCGGTCTCAGTAGCGGTTACTGTAGCCTTGAGAACTTCTTCAGATCCTTCTTCCTGAAGGGTGAATTCGAAGTCAACTGACTTAGCCTTAGGAGGCATTGACTTAACGACCTTCTTAAGCTTAGCCTTGGTCTCAACCTCTACAGGATCTGCACTGTACTTGTTGGTGAAGGTAAGCGGCTTATCCGTTGTGGAATCAGCTGTTGCTGTGAGAGTTCCGTCGCCGTTATCAACAACTTTTACGGTCACAGTCTTTGTTGCTTCCGTATCATTGGTTACGCCCTTGATATCTCCGGTCTCAGTTACCTTGTACTCGTAGGTTCCGGGCTTGGTGTAGGTGAAGTCTCCGAAGGTTGCAGTATCTGCCTTCTCGGTTACTTCGCCTGTCATGGTCTCAGCCTCAGGAGCTCCCTTCTGAGCTTCAACTTTGATCTCGTAAGTCCATGTTTCAGGTCCATCGAGTTCTTCAGGAACTTCCATGATCTTCTTGACAGGGAATTCAGCCGTTGTAGGTTCTACGCTGTACTTGTTGGTGAACTGAAGCGGATTATCCTCGTCATAATCAGGTGTTGCGGTAAGTGTTCCGTCTCCGTTATCAACTACCACTACCTTAACAGGCTTGGTCGCTGTAGCATCATTGGTGACGCCGGGAGCAGATCCGGACTCAGTTACTTTGTAGTTATAAGTTCCGGGAAGTGCGTACTCGATATCTCCGAAGGTTACGGTGCCGCCATCCTTTGAAGGATTGGTCTGCTCTGTTACCTTAGGCATCGGTGTTCCTTCATCTGCTGTTAAGGTGAAGGTGAACTTGCCCTCGATACTGTCAGGATCAAGTCCTTCAGGAACTTCCAGAATCTTCTCTACAGGGAAGTTAGCCTTTGTAGGATCTACGCTGTAGGTGTTGGTGAATACGAGAGGTTCTTCTTCACTGTAGTTAGGTGTTGCTGTCAGAGTACCGTCTTTGTTATCAACTACGGTAACTGTTACAGTCTTTCCTGCTGCATCCTTGTCGTTTTCTACACCAGGATACGTTCCGGTCTCGGATACAGTGTACTTGTATTCTCCGGGCATATCATAGGTGAAGTCTCCGAAGGTTACGGAAGGTGCAGCCTTGGTTACGGTGCCTTCCATGGTCTCAGCTGCAGGAGCTCCATTCTGAGCGACTACCTTGATGTCGTACTTCCAATCCTTAGGTCCGTCAAGGCCTTCAGGAACTACCATATTCTTATCTACAGGGAATTTGGCCGTTGTAGGTTCTACACCGTAAGTGTTGGTGAACTTAACTTCCTGGCCCTTGTTAACGGTTGCCGTGAGGGTTCCGTCGCTGTTATCCACAACTACGATCTGTATATCCTGAGAAGCGTTCTTATCGTTGGTTACACCAGCGACCTTGCCGGTCTCAGTAATGTTGTAGTTGTAAGTACCGGGCTTAGCGAAGGTAATGGTTGCAAACTGAGCGGATCCTCCATCAGCAGCAGGGTTCTTGATCTCGCTTACCACATTGCCCTCAGCATCCTTAGGCATCGGTGTATCGATGCTTCCGGCTGCAGTATTGGTTCCCGCAGTAAGAGTGAAGGTGAATTCCTCTGTGATGTCATCAGGTCCATCAAGTCCTTCAGGTACTTCGAGGATCTTGACAACAGGGATGACCGCTGTTGTTTCGCCTACGCTGTATGAGTTGACAAACTGAAGCGTCTGTCCACCGTTCACTGTGGCTGTCAAAGTGCCGTCTTTATTATCGACAACATTTACTGTCACAGTCTTGGTTCCTACGGAATCGTTGGAAACTCCCTTGACCTCTCCGGTCTCTGTCACTGTATAGGTATAGGATCCGGGAGCTGTGTAGGTGATATCGCCGAAGCTTACTGTACCACCCGTCTTGTCAGGGTTGGTATATGACGTTACTGTCGGCATCGGTGTGTCAATGTCACCTGCAGCTGTGTTATCTCCCGCAGCAAGTTCGAAGGTGAACTTGTTTGCGATGTCAGGAGCTGTGAGTCCCTCAGGTACTTCGAGGATCTTTTCCACAGGGATCTTTGCCGTTGTAGGTTCAACGTTATAATTATTGGTGAACTGGAGTGGCTCTTCTGTTGTTGAATCAGCTGTTGCTGTCAAGGTTCCGTTCTGGTTATCAACAACCGTTACAGTTACAGTCTTTCCAGCTGCGTCCTCATCATCTGTAACGCCTGAGATCTCTCCAACCTTAGTCTCACTTACTGTGTAAGTATATGTTCCGGGAGCTGTGTAGGTGAAGTCGCCGAAAGTTGTTGTAGGCGTAGCCTTGGTTACTCTACCTGTCATGGTCTCTGCCACAGGTGCTCCGTTTACAGCGGCTACGTTGATGGTGTAAGTCCAGTCTGTAGGTCCATCCATTCCGGCAGGAACGCTCATGATCTTCTCTACAGGGAAGCTTGCTGTTGTAGGCTCTACCTTGTAGGTGTTAGTGAATGTTACAGGGCTTGCTGCTGTTGAATCAGCTGAAACTGAGAGGCTTCCATCTCCGTTATCTGTTACGGTAACGGTTACGGTCTTACCAGTTGTTGCTGCTGCATCATTGTCAACGCCTGCTATGGTTCCTGATTCTGTTACAGTGTACTTGTATTCTCCAGGTGCATTGTAGCTGAAAGGTCCGAAGGTTGCAGTATCTGCAGTATTGGTTACAGTACCTGTCATGGTCTCTGCAACAGGTGCTCCGTCTACAGCAGCTACGTTGATTGAGTAGCTCCATTCTTTAGGTCCCTTAAGTCCGGCAGGTACGCTCATGATCTTCTTCACAGGGAAGCTGATCTGAACGGGTTCTACGTTATATGAGTTGTTGAACTGAAGCGGTGTCTCATCTGTAGAGGAAGCCGTTGCTGTCATTGTTCCGTTTCCATTGTCAACAACTTCTACGGTTACAGTCTTACCGGCTGCCTGAGTATCATTTGTTACACCCTGTACAGTTCCTGTCTCGGAAACTGTGTAAGTGTATGTACCTGGAACTGTGTAGGTGAAGTCACCGAAGGTTGTCTTCGGAACTGCCTTGGTTACGGTACCTGTCATTGATGTAGCCTCAGGTGCTCCGTTTACAGCAGCTACGTTGATGGTGTAAGACCAGTCTGTAGGTCCTGCCATTCCGGTAGGAACGGTCATGATCTTCTCTACAGGGAATTTAGCTGTTGTAGGCTCTACATCGTAGGTGTTGGTGAATGTAGCAGGGCTTGCTTCGGTAGAATCAGCTGAAGCTGAAAGTGTTCCATTTCCATTATCTGTTACGGTAACGGTTACGGTCTTTACTGCAGGATTTCCTTCTTCATCCTTCTCATTTGTTACACCAGCGATTTCTCCGGTTTCTGTTACGGTATATGTGTATGTTCCAGGTGCATTGTAGCTGAAAGGTCCGAAGGTTGTAGTAGGTGCAGCCTTGGTTACAGTGCCTGTCATGGTTTCTGCAGCAGGTGCTCCGTCTACAGCAGCCACATCGATTGTGTAGCTCCAGTCTGTAGGTCCTGTCATTCCGGAAGGTACGCTTACTACTTTCTTCACAGGGAAGCTTACCGTTGTAGGCTCCACATCGTAGGTGTTGGTGAAGATAACATGTCCTGCATCATTGCCATAATCAATTGACGCAGTTAATCCACCCAGTAAATTATCCTCAACCGTGATGGTAAAGGTCTTCGGTGAAACAGTATCATTTGTAACACCATCAACTTCTCCGGCTTCCCTTACCTCATATTCATAAGTTCCGGGAGCATTGAATGTTATGGTTCCAAAGCTTACTGTACCACCATCGCTTGCAGGATTCTTAACGGTCTCACCACCAGCCGCAGGCATCGGTTCAGTGCCTGTTTTACCCTTCAAAGTAAAGGTGTATTCCTCGGTAATGTCCGGAGGTGTAAGTGTTTTGCCTTCGGGAGTTACCAAATCTTTGTGAACTGCAGGCGTCTGTGTGATAGTTCCATAAGAATATGTGTTAATGAATGTTACAGGGCTTGTTTCGGTAGAGTCAGCAGTTGCTGTCATAGTACCGTTTCCATTATCAACAACCGTTACAGTTACAGTCTTGCCACTGGCTGAGAGGTCATTGCTTACACCAGCAACTGTTCCATTCTCAGAAACTGTGTAATAGTAGATTCCCGGCTTAGTATAAGTGATTTCACCGAAGGTCACAACACCACCGTCTCCGTCAGGGTTCTTGTACGATGTAACTTCAGGCATCGGAGTTACAACTCCTTCTCCTGCAGTATTTTCCCCAGCAGTGAGAATGATATCATACTTTCTGGTAATATCAGGCCCGGTAGTACCAGCAGGAACTTCCAGTTCTTTCTTTGCAGGGAAGCTTACGGTAGTAGGTTCTACATTATATTTATTTTTGAACTCTACGTCTTCTCCTCCGTTTACTACTGCTTCAAGATTGCCGTCGCCCAAATCAGTAACAACTATAGTGATTGTCTTTGTGGCTTCGGTATCATTGGTAACACCAGGGGCCGAGCCGGTCTCTGTGATCGTATAAGTGTAAGTTCCGGGAGCTGTAAAGGTGATCGGATCATCTTCGCTGCCGAAGGTTACCTTACCGCCGTTAGGATCGGGGTTGGTGTAACTCTTTGTCTCAGGCATCGGTGTAGCGATATCACCGGCTGCAGTATTGGTTCCTGCAGCAAGTGTAAATGTGAACCTGCCTGTGATATCTCCAGGTGTAAGTCCGGCAGGAACTTCCAGGATCTTGTTCACAGGAATGACAGCCGTTGTCTCATTTACCTTGTACTCATTGGTAAAGGTAAGTTTATTACCGCCGTTTACGGTAACTGTCATTGTTCCATCAGCTGCGCTATCACTTACTACAACTTCAACAGTCTTGGTTGTAGTACCAACTGCGGACACGCCGTCAACTGTACCCGTTTCAGTTACAGTATAGGTATATGTTCCGGGTTTAGTGTATGTGATTTCACCGAAACTCATATCTCCGCCATCAGCATCAGGGTTGGTGTAGGACGTTACTGTCGGCATCGGTGTGCCTTCAGCCGCCGTAAGTTCGAATGTGAATTCACCTGTAATATCAGGTGCATTCAGTCCAGCGCCTACATTGAGGATCTTTTCAACAGGAATGCTGGCAGTTACAGGTTCTACATCATATTTGTTGACGAACTGGATGTTTTCTTTGTCAAAGGTTGCAGACAAAGTACCATCACCGTTATCAGTTATAGTAACTTTTACAGTCTGTGTAGTCTGACTGTCGTTAGTTACTCCGGGAGCTGATCCGGTTTCAGTAATTGTATAGTTGTATTCACCGGGAACTGCAAAAGTGATAGGTCCAAAGTTGATATCTCCACCATCAGCATCAGGATTGGTGTAGCTTGTTGTCTCAGGTACCGGTGTAGGGATGTTACCTGCTGCAGTATTTGTTCCTGCTGTTAAGGTGAAGGTGAACTTGTTTGTAATATCAGGTGCAGTCAGTCCTTCAGGAACATTAAGGATCTTCTCAACAGGGATAGTAACAGGAATTTCCTCTACTGTATAAGGGTTGTTGAACTCAAGAGTTGCACCGCCGTTTACTACAGCCTTAAGAGTACCGGTTCCATCATCAGTAACAACTATTGTTATAGTCTTAGGCTCTTTTGTCTCAAGAGTGATTCCATCAACGGAATCAGCATCCGGATCACTTGTCACTGACTCTTTGACAGTGTAGGTGTACGTTCCCGGAGCACTGAAAGTGATGTCACCGAATTCCACGGTTGCTCCGTCTGTTCCGCAAAGAACAGTGTTGGATGAAGGCATCGGAGTTACAACTCCTTCTCCTGCAGTATTAGTTCCTGCTGCAAGGGTAAATGTGAATTTACCCGTAATGTCACCCGCTCCGGAGTTCTGAGGAGTAATATTTTTCTTTACAGGAATTTTGGCATTTACAGGGCCTGCTTCATAGCTGTTGGTGAATGTGGGATTGTTGCCTGTTACTGTAGCAGCAAGCTTACCATCTTCGCCAGGTGCTACCACAACTGTGATAGTTTTAGCATCTGTAGCTTTGTTGGCATATGTCCAACCAGCAGGAACACTTGTATTTGTTTCCTTTACAGTAAATGTATATTCGCCAGCTACATTGAAGGTGATATCACCGAAGTCAAGAGTCTTCGTATCGCCAGCTTCCATTCCAGTTCCAGTAGTTACTGTTGCCGGATTAGGCATTATGATTTTTTCATCTTCAATTGCCTGTGCAGTTGCATCATCTCCAGCTTCAATGCTGAAAGTAAATGCTTCAGGAGCATCCCATCCAGTTACTTCTTTAGTTACCTGAGGAGTAATCTTGGTAGGGGTGTACTCATTTTTATATGTTACCTGAAATGAAGCATTCGGTGATACGATCTTTCCTTCAACCTTCATTCCGGTAACGGGAGCCGTATAAGTAGCCTGATATTTATCGCCTGATTTGGTATAGATTACACCGTCATAGGAATACTGATCGTTACCAATCGCAACAGCACCATCAGGAAGTTCTGCTACTTGGAATGTTGTTGTATCATCAATGGAGTCAAACACGAATCCAGGCTCCATGTCAGAAGACTCTTCTATAACATATGTTGAGCCTGTAGGAAGGTTTGTGAAACGCAGGTTCCAGCCATCCTGAAGTTTTACTGTAATAGTATTGCCACTGGGAATGTGGTAATACCCGTCAGTGTTCGGTCCTTCCAGGCCTGTTCCTGAAAC
>JAEEGL015979721.1_pt1 | contig 14404 bp, 6 predicted proteins | sample 9134231 | NCBI WGS metagenome assembly JAEEGL01 (sample SAMN16246548, study PRJNA631951) | gut metagenome | biome: gut microbiome; feature: rumen; material: fiber-attached | host: Bos | place: Iran: Karaj | collected 2018-10
ATGACCAGTTCCAGCACTTCTTCTCCCCCGCAATACTCTACGGCGGCATCAAAGTCGATCTCTTTGATCCCTGCCCATTTGTTGTTTTTCTCACCGTTGAATCCTGCGTCCATAGAAGTTACTCTCCCTTCTTTCGAAGCGTTTTGTTCTATCGCCGGTTCGGTTTCCGCTGCCTGACCTGCTTCGATGTCCGGACCGGTTTCGATCACCAGTTCCTTCGGAAGATACGTTTTGACGGTCTCCTCGAGCACCGCAGACGCGATCGGTTTGGTCAGATAATCCGCAAATCCCGCATCAATATACAGCTGTCTGCTCCCTGCCAATGCGTTTGCGGTCAGAACGATCGCGCTTGTATCTTTGTTCAGTGAAAGCTCACTGTTCCTGATCTTAGCAAGTGTCGCGATCCCGTCGGGATCCGGCATCATATGGTCGAGCAGGATCAGATCATATTTCATTTTGCAGCACGCCGCGAACGCTTCATTGCCGTTCATGCAGCAGTCGATCGTCACCTGTGTCTGTTTCAAAAACTGTCTGACAATGCTTAAATTCGCAGCATTGTCATCCACCGCAAGGATCTTGGCGCCGGGTGCCGTAAATGCGGAACGGTAGGCATGCGAAGGTGTCTCTTCCGGTTTCAGTTCAAGCGACAGCGGCTCGCTGCTTCGGACCGGCTGCGGCAGGATCACGCGAAAGACAGAGCCTTCTCCGTACTTTGATTCCACGCTGATGCTGCCGTCCATCGAATCCACGATCCGCTTTACGATCGCAAGTCCGAGACCGGTACCTTCTACGCTTCTGTTCCTGGACAGATCCGCTCTCGAGAAAGCATCAAACAGCGTTTTCTGTTCCTCTTCCCGGATCCCTTTTCCGGTGTCCCTGACCTCAAAACAGAGTCTGCAGGTTTTGGCATCGGCCGGCTCACCGGACACGCAAAGGACCACCTTCCCACGGTCCGTATACTTGACGGCATTGGTCAAAAGATTCAGCAAAATCTGTTTGATCCTGACATCATCCCCGTAAAGAACACGCGGAATGCCTTCTGCGATCTGCAGGTCAAAATCTAAGCCCTTCGCCCCTGCCCTCTCCCTGACAAGCGAGACCACCTGAAAAAGCAGCGATCCAAGATCATAATCCGCGGGTGTAATGTCGAGTTTTCCGGATTCGATCTTGGAAAAATCAAGCACATCATTGATCAGCGCCAGCAGCATCTTCCCGGCGTTCTGTACCTCTTTCGCGTAGCCACCGATCGTATCGTCGTGATTTTCACGAAGGATCATCTCGTTCATGCCTAAGATCGAGTTGATCGGGGTCCGGATCTCATGGGACATGCCGGCTAGGAACCTTGTCTTGGCGTCGGACAGTTCCATGGCTCTCTTCTTCTCGAGATCGGCCTCCCTGATCTCCTGCAGCTGCTGGATCACGACGCAGGCCAGCCAGAACAGAAGGCCTAACAGCAGCAGGATCCCGTCATTGTTCAGGTCCATCGTAAAGATAACGATGATCTGCATCAGGGCCAGAATGAAAAATCCGAGAAATCCGATCGCCGTATACTTGAACTCCGCAATATGTCCGTGCACGATGTCTATGATCAGGATCACAATGCAGGCTAAGATATCGAGCGCAAGTACGGTATCCACAAGCGGAAGCGTATTATAAAACGGGCAGATCCCCGAAAAATGCAGCGTGGAAAAAATAAGAAACGATGCGACGGAAAGCACCTGCAACCGCAGGTACCATTTCTCATGACGGTTTCTCTGCAGCGCATTCATATAGATCAGAAACGGCAACGGGATCAGCATGCACAACAGATAGGAAACGGTGCCGTCGATAAAGTTGTGTCTGAAAACAAGCGGATAGAGAAAAGAATCCGAGATCATCCATGCCGTTGTGATCAGCGCGGAAAAGCCGGCATACATCATGTCGATCGGGGTCTTCAGCCAGATCGAAAGAACGATGCCCGCGATAACGATCAGGGCGGAGATCGCCAAAAGCACGAGGTACATCGCAAATACCGCGCCATACTCATCCATCATAAACCGGTAGATCGTATCCGGCGGTCCGAGCAGCACTCTCGGATAGATCCGTCGTTCCGTGTTGCTGCGTTCTCTGGTCAGTTCCAGCATTTTCCCGGCATCTTCTTTCGGAATGGTCAGCATCAGATAGGTAGCCTTCACGATGCCGCCCACCAGATTGACATCCCGCTGTCTGACAAACTCCGTCCGCACTTCATCATCCACTTTGACGACAAGGTCATTAAAATAGAGAAAGCAAAGCTCATAGTCCTGCGACATCTTTTCGGGCAGGCGGGTCATGAGCCTGTAGGGGATGCCGTACGCGGGGTCTTTTTCATAGGGTTCTTGAACCTGAAATGAACTGCCGTCGGGCATGACCACGGTCCAGTCTTCCAGGCTCAGCGGTTCTTCGCTTGCAAACCCGTAGGAATGATCATAGAGATTGTAGGAAACATAAAAAAACAGCGACGCGAAAAACAGTAGCAGAAATACTGCTTTCAGAATGGTCACTGCCCTTGTCTGCCCGGTCTGTTGCTTCATGTTCGGATCCTGTCCTTTTTCAGATCGCCATGCGGCTTTTTTCTTATTTTCCATGCTATCACATAATGATTTTTGCGTCAAAATCTTCGGGCTTTTGAGCCCTTGGGGACGGGGTCAGTGGTTCATTTGAGCCCTTGGGGACGGGGTCAGTGGTTCATTTTCATGCTTCTCCTCCCCGTTCAGCCGGGGGTCCTCACCAGACGGTGAAGACCCAGCCTGCTAACGGTGACAGCACAATCATGATCACGGAAAATGTGAAAGAGCTGATCGAGATCAGCGTCGCGCGCTGCGAGGAGGAAAACATATCCTGCAGCTTCACATCCGTTCTGACCTGCAATGCATCATCCGCCACGGCGCTGATAAAGCCGCCAAGCGTCATCACGAGCGCAATGCCCGTGTGCTCCAGAAGGATCCCTGTCAGAACGCCGAGCGTCCCAAGCAGAAAGATCACGGCATACCTGCACTTTTGCATTTTCAGGATCAGTTTGGAACCGAGGATCCCGCCCATTTCCATAACAAACAGCGCGATTCCGAGCCAGTTGTCGCTAAGCCCGCTGTCCCTGAGTTTGGACTGCAGGAAGAACAGCAGTAAAATGTCAAACGCGCCGACAAAGGAATTGGCAAACATCAGGGCTGCCGCTTTTTTGTTCCTCCATAAGAACTTTAAGCTATCCGCGAAAGTTCCTGCCATTTTTATGAGAATGCAGTGATCTTTCTTTTCGACTGTCGTTTCCCGGGCCGTTGTAGGGATATCACCGATCCCGGCTGCTTCGCTCTTCCCCTCATCCGAAGTCCTCTCATCCGTATGACTGACCTCTTTGAGACCGAAGATCACGATCAGCGCAAGCACATGATTGACCACGCTGATCAGATAAGCTGTTCTGTAGCCAAGCAGCAGCGCCACACCGGCTAAAAGCGTGGAAAGACCGCTCGTGATGCGGTAGATGATCAGCTGGTTCGAAGAATAACGTTCGTACAGTTCTTCTTTTTTTACCAGTTTCAGGGAATCGTAGGCCAGCGCATCGCCCGAGCCGGACGCAAAATTATAGCCGAGCGCATGAAATATGAAGGAAACACAAACCCCGCCAAAGCCGTTTGTCAGTGCCATGATCAGACAGCCCGTGATCGACGATAAGCAACTTAAGATCAGGGAATTCTTGCGTCCCACCACATCCGCGAGTGCTCCGGAAGGAATCTCAAAGAGCAGACTCGTCGCGTGAAAGATCGTTTCCGCAAGACCGATCTGTACCAAGGTGAACCCTCTTGCCGCCAGGATCGCAACCCAGGCGCCCGTAATGGACAATTCATTTAATAATGAAGATAAATAAAGTCTGTTGATCTGTTTCTTATAATTAAGCATAAAAAAACCTCCCTATCGTTAAACTGCAACAATAATAAGGAGATCGTGCAAAAGACTGAAAAAAGGCGCACTATCCCCTTAGCGGGGATCAATGTAACCTTTCATCAGTTGTAGATTTGTTGTTTTCCAGAACATTTTTACACTTCCGAAATCTTTTTTCTGTCTCTCATTCTATCTGTAAACAGCAGTTCTGTCAAGTTTCGGCAAATGGTCCCTTGGGGACGGGGTCAAGGGGCCATTGTCGACTTCGAAGGTTTACAATGAACCACTGACCCCGTCCCCAAGGGACCACCAAGTTCATTTACATTATGCGTTTGGTTTGTTACAATAGAATCGTGTGAAGTGGGAGGAGGCCGAATCGGATGAAGAAATGGAAAACCCCGAAGATCGTGCTGTTTGTTCTGATCTGTATCGTCATGAATCTGGGCGGAAAACTGCTTGCTGTGAAACTGGAATTGCCGCTGTGGGCCGATTCATTCGGTACGGCGCTGTGCGCTTATATCGGCGGGCCGCTGTGCGGGGCGATGGTAGGGCTAACTTCCAACCTTGCCTACGGTCTGATCAACAGTCTTTCTTTCGCTTATTCCCTGACAGGCATCGCGCTTGGCATCGTTGTCGGGCTGTCCGCACGCTGGAGATGGTTTGACCGCTTCTACGGTTTCATGAAAGCCGCTTCCCTTGCCATGCTCACCGCGCTTCTCGTCTCCGTTCCCATCGATGTGATCCTCGATGGTGGCTACACAGGCAACAAATGGGGCAACGGTGTCGTTGACTACCTTCTGAATAAAGAATGGCCGCCTCTGATCTGCACGTTCATGGGGCAGCTTTCGATCGAATTCGCCGACAAGGTCCTGACCATGGCGGCCGTCTATATCGTCATCCTGATCAGGCGCTGGCGCAGGGAAAACATCAACCGGAAACTGGAAGCGGAAAACAGTCACATGACGCTTGGTGTTCTCTTTGTGACAGGGGCCTTAGCCCTGTCCCTGCTCTTTCCCGTAAATACAAAAGCTGATGCCGTCCTGACACCGGATTACAATGATTATGTACAGAATGTCTACAGCAGCAACAACGGTCTGCCGTGCGGCGAAGCCAATGACATCGCGCAGACCAACGACGGGGTACTCTGGATCGGAACCTATGCCGGATTGTACCGCTACAACGGGCGGGAATTCCACTGGGTGGATGAGTATGAATCCATCAAAAATGTAAACTGTCTCTATGTGGATGAGGAAGGTCGACTCTGGGTCGGTACCAATGACAACGGGCTCTCCATCGTGATCCGCGAGGAGGTCGTCAATGTGCTCGACCAGACAAGCGGGTTGCCGTCCAATTCCGTCCGCTGCATCGTCCGCGCAACAGACGGCTATTACTATATCGGAACCACCGGAAGCATGCAGATCCTGATGATGAACAACGGGTTGAAGCCCGCAGGCACGCTTTCCGAGATCAATTACGCCGACAGCATCACGGCCGATGAGGACGGCCACATCGCCACCATCTCTTCAGACGGGCGCCTCTTCCTCATGAAAGGCGGCAAGATCCTGTCTTCCCTTCAGCTGTCCTATGAGCAGGAGCAGTTCAACTGCTGCGCCTTTTCTCCGGAAGGGCTTCTGATGGTGGGGACTTCCACCAACCATATTTACTGCTATGACATATCGGGTGACGATTTTGAGCAGAAAAATATCATCGCCTGTCCGGAAGTGAAAAGCATCAACAACCTGAATTATCTGCATGACGGCACCCTGTTCATTTCCACCGACAGCGGCGTCTCCTATATGGACAGGACCGGATATCACCGTTTAAATACCAACGATTTCAACAATTCGATCGACAACATGCTCTGCGACTATCAGGGCAATCTCTGGTTCACATCCTCAAGGCTGGGGCTTTTGCGTCTGGCAAAATCACCCTTTAAGGATGTCTACGGCTCCATCGGCATGGAACGCCGCGTCGTCAATGCCATTGTCTTCTGGCAGGACTGCTATTATATCGGCACCGACACCGGACTGGATGTTGTCGACCGCTCCTGCAGAAGCAGGATCGATAATGCATTAACAAAAAAACTGGAAGGCAAACGCATCCGCTGTATGTATGCGGACCGTGACGATCATCTGTGGGTATGCACCTACGGAAGCGGCCTGATGGAATACTCTCCTGACGGGGAATCCTGGTCATACAACGCGGAAAACGGAAGTTTCGGTAACCGCGCGAGGATCGTAACGCAGCTGAAAGACGGCACGATCCTTGCCGCAGGGGATACCGGCATCAGTTATATCAGAGATCATCAGGTCAGCAATACGATCAGCAATGAAGACGGGCTGATCAATTCCATGATCCTGACCCTGACAGAGCAAAGTGACGGCACGATCCTTGCCGGAACGGACGGTGACGGGATTGCCGTATTAAAAGACGGCGAAGTAAAAGACATGCTTACCCGCGAGGACGGGCTCAGCAGCGGTGTCATCCTGCGTACGATCAAAGATCCGAAATCCGAGGGCGTGTTCATCGTAACCAGTAACAGCCTCTGCTACATGAATCCTGACAAGTCCATTCAGGTTCTGGACAAATTCCCGTATTTCAATAACTACGATATCTGGGTCAAGGACGCAGACACACTGTTCGTTATGTCCAGCGCCGGGATCTATGTTGTCGGGCGCGACGATCTTGTTGCGGGCGGTGAGATCGCCTGGGAACTTCTGGATGCCAGAAGAGGTCTCGGAACCTCCCTGACCGCCAATTCCTGGAATTATTACGACGGCATCGGCGAGCTCTTTCTCCCCTGCGACACCGGTGTCTATATCATCGACGTGGACAAATATAACAGCGATGTCCGTTCCTATCGGATGCAACTGGCTTCCGTCAAAATGGACGGCGTGCAGCAGCCGCTCCCGAGAGCCGGTGCGATCACGGTCGGACAGGGCGTGGAACGTGTGGAACTTGCCCCGGAGATCTTAAACTACACCATTCAGGAACCGAATGTTGGTTATTATCTGGAAGGCTATGACACCCAGTGGACGAATGTGCCTCAGAACAGCCTGAACAATATCATCTATGTCAATCTGCCGGCAGGAAATTATATCTTCCATCTGGCGATCTTTGACAGCTCCGCGGAACGGGTTTTGGAAGAACGCAAATTCGATCTCGTCAAGGAAGGCGAGATCTACGAGCAGCCCGGTTTCACGTTCTACATGCTGCTGCTCCTCTCTCTGATCATCATCTGGTTCACCTGGCTGGTCGTTCAGAGGCAGCTGAACAGTCAGCAGATCAAGATCAACATGGCCAATGAAACGGTAAAGGCCATCGCAAACGCAGTCGATGCCAAGGACGTCCGTACCAACGAACATTCCCAGCGTGTGGCGGACTATTCCGTTCTGATCGCGGAGGAAATGAAATGCTTCAAATGGTGGCAGCGGCGGAAATTCCTTTCCAATCTGCGCGGTGCCGCCCAGATGCATGATATCGGTAAGATCGGTATTCCGGACATCGTGCTGAATAAAGTCGGCAGGCTTACGGATGATGAATATGCCAAAATGAAATCCCATGTAACAAGGGGCGCGGAGATCCTGAAAGACTTCACTCTGGTCGATCACGTGGAAGAAGGAACCCGCTATCACCACGAGCGCTATGACGGAAAAGGCTATCCGCTCGGCCTGAAAGGGGAAGAGATCCCGCTCTTTGCAAGGATCATCGGCGTGGCCGATGCATTTGATGCCATGACCAGCAACCGTGTCTACCGCAATCACATGGATACGGACTATGTCATGAACGAAATGAAGCGTGGGCGCGGCACACAGTTTGATCCAAATGTCCTTGATGCCTTCCTGCGTCTGGTCGATCAAGGCGTGATCAATGTGGATGCGCTGTACTCACAAAGAAGCGCGGAGATCCAGCAGGCGGATCACGAAGCACAGGATGAGCTTGCAAGGCGTGTCGAAGAGGATAAAAAAATCCAGGCACACGAGATGCAAAGCGAAAATGAGAAAAAGAATAACGAAACATCGTCCGATGGGGAAGGAGGCCAAAAATGAAACGGATCTATCTTGCCACAGCCATTACCTGTCTGGTCGTTCTGGCTGCCTTTGCCGTCATCTTCCACTTTGTCAGTAAGAACGGCGCAAAGGAACATCTGACGGTCGGTTTTATCTATGACAACGACGAAAGCACCCCGTATACCTACAACTTCTCTCTTGCCAAGGATGCGGTGGAAAAGAAATACGGTGACCGGGTCACGATCTACACCTGCAGCAACGTGCTCGATGAGGAAATGGAGGAACCCTTAAGAGAGCTTGCGGCCGATGGCTGCGACATCATCTTTTTCAACGGCTACAGTGAACTGGTGCGGGAACTGGCGCCGGAGTATCCTGAAATCCAGTTCTGCCAGACTTCCTACATGGATATGAGCGATCAGACGGTGCCTGCCAATTATCATACTTTTAAAGGGGAAGCCTATCAGGGACGTTTCGTCAGCGGTATCGCCGCCGGCATGAAGATCAAACGGATGATCCTTGACGGGGTCATCAGTCCGGAGGAAGCGCTTGTCGGATTTGTTGCTGCTTTCCCGACACCCGAAGTCATTTCCGGCTACACGGCCTTTCTGCTGGGCGTCCGCTATGTGGTCCCGCAGGCCGTGATGCGCGTAAAATACACCCACACCTGGAGCAGTTATGCCCAGGAAAAAAGTGCTGCCGAGCAGCTGCTTGACGAGGGCTGCGTGGTCATTTCACAGCATACGGACACGATCGGTCCCGCCATCGCCTGCGAAGAAGCCTTGGAAAATCGCGATGTATGTTTTGTCGGTTATAACCAGAGTATGTCGGAGGTTGCTCCGGGCGCGTCCCTTGTAACCTCAAGGATCTGCTGGGAGCCTTATGTGCTTTCCGCTGTGGATGCAGTCATGCTCAATAAGGATATCGAATCTGTCGTGACCGGTCATATTCACGGCACGGATGTGTCTGCCGGCTTTGAGAAAGGCTGGGTAGAAATGATCGACCTGAACCTGCAGGCCGCTGCCCCCGGGACTCAGGAAGCCATGGATGAGGTGATCGAGAAGTTCAAACGCGAAAATGTCGATTTCGTGTTCCGCGGTCATTACGAAGGCGTGAACCCTGATGATCCTTCCGATACGATCGATCTGGACACGCCCTACATCGAGAACAAGGATACGTCCTATCCGCTGTTCCACTATATTTTGAATAAAGTGATCACAGTTGAAGAATGATCCTATGGACCGTTTCTTCCATGTTCAGACCCGCTTCGGAAACGACCATGTCCGCATATTTTTCATACAGCGGTGTCCGCTCTTCATAAAGGTCGGAAAGACTCTGGCCATTTCTTAACACGACGCCGCGCTGTTTTGCGTTATGAAGCCTTTTCTGCAGGGTGGGAAGATCGATCTTAAGGTAGACGACTTTCCCGATCTCTTTCAGATGCCGCATGGCTTTTTCACTGTAGACAACGCTCCCGCCGGTCGCGATCACGCTGCCGTCTGAGAGAAGATCCGGATCCGTGATCCCAAGTTTTGAGCAGACCTCTTCTTCAATAGCAAGAAAACCGCTCAGCGACTCTGATTCGATCAGTTCGCTGAGCTTCTTTTTTGTTTTTTTCTGGATCAGAAGGTCGGTATCGACAAAGCCCATGCCGAGGATCTTGGCAAGGATCACGCCGGCTGTGCTTTTGCCCGATGTCGGCATTCCGATCAGAACGATATTTTCATGTGCTTCCATGTTTTATTTTCCCGTCAGTTCCATGTCGATCAGCAGTTCCACATGGTCCTTCTTCACGCCGACCTGCACATCCTTTGCGATGCTTGCGACGATCGATTTTTCCAGCTCATCCCAGGCTGTCTGCTCTTTTTCGCCTTCTTCCCCCTCGGAAAGAGACTTCTTGTACTGGTTTAAGGACCAGGAAAACATGATCTCGGAAGGATTACCGCCCATGGATGCCACATCCACATAGCCTAAGCCGTATTTTTGCTGCAGCGCCATCACGTTCTCGTAGTTTAAGATCCCGTTTTCGATGATGTCCCCGAGCTTTGCCATAAACCCTTTTGCATAGGCATTTTTACCCTGCGACAGGGATAAGAGTTCTTTCTTCTTGTTGATATCCATGAAAGAGGATGCCAGAACATGCAGACGGCAGTTGCTCTTACCTGCCTCGATCCAGAGCATCGCGCTGTAATTGCCGGTCATCGCTTTCAGCATTCCAAGCGTCTCCTCGATCAAAAGACGCACATGCAGGTTGTCTTTTTTTTCAAAAGAGCACTCATCCTTCATGAAGCTGTCCACTTTCCTAAGCATTTCCGCGTCCATGGCGTTCGTGCTGCTGATCAGTAATTTTTTGGTTTCCATCCTATACTGCCTCCCATTTCATGTTTTTTTGTCCGGTAAATTTTCTGCTCTCTTCCATCTGCATCGGCTTGCCGAAATAATAGCCCTGGGCTCTCTCGCAGCCGACCTGTTTGAGAAATTCGTAATGTTCTTCGCTTTCCACGCCCTCGCAGAGCGGTTCCAGCCCCATACCTTTCGAGCCGTTGATGATGTAAGCCATCAGCTGTCTGGTCTTCGGATTGTGATCGGAATTCCGCAAGAAGATCAGATCCAGTTTCAGTACATCGAAGCTGTAATCCGCAAGCGAATTCAGAGAGGAATATCCGCTTCCGAAATCATCGAGCCATACATGATAGCCCAGTTCGCGCATCCTGTCACACTCGGCTTTGATATAGCCGACATTATCGTTTAAGGCGCTCTCCGTGATCTCAAGATCCAGAAGATTCCTTGGCATATCGTATGCTTTTCTGGTTTCCTCCACGATCCCGAAGATATCGCAGAGTTCAAAATCAAGTCTGGAAATGTTGACCGAAACCGGAACCACGGGCTGCCCTTCCTTGTTAAGCCTGCAGTAATCCTCGCAGACGATTTTGATCACATAGGTATCCACAAGATGGATCAGATGGAACTGCTCGAGGGTATCGATAAAATCACCCGGAGAAAGCATTCCCATCTTCGGATCGATCCAGCGGACCAGCGCTTCATAGCCGCAGATCTCGCCGGTCTTCACCCTGATAACCGGCTGGTAAAAGACCTTGATGTACCCTTTTTCGATCGCCTCGTCCACATGGTCCACGACATACTGCTGTTTGCGGAGCTTTTCCCGCAGCATTTCATCATAGACACAATAATGGATATCATGCCTGTTTTTGATGCTGTTTGTGGCAAGCCTTGCGTGATCGCAGGCAAGCCCCACTTCCGCCCTTCTGTCGTCTAAATAGTAAATACCGGCCTTGATGCGGACCTTCTTGTTCACGTCATCGGACAAGAGCATCTGCCTGTAGACCGTCTCCACTTTTTCAATGATCTCTTCTTTGCTTCCCGATGCACAGACGAAGAAATGATCATCGGAAAATCTGGCGATCGTTGCGCCGGGAAATGCATTACGGATCACTTTTGCAAAATCACACAAAAGCTCATCGCCGAGCTTGAATCCGTGCCGCTCGTTATAGAGTTTGAAATTCGGGATATCAAAATGAATAAACGAAATATCCTGTCTTCTTGCGCCGGGTGTCGACAAAAGCCTTTGGACCTTCTGGTAGAAGAAGGACATGTTGAACAGGCCCGTCAGGCTGTCCGTTTCATGATTCACGGACAACACTTCCGCTTCCGCAAAGGAATTCCGGTTATGGTTCAAAAATTCATTCTGGTCAACATCAACGATAAAGACATAGAAGAAACTTTTCCCGTCCGTCCAGTGCAGAAGATGGCCGAAATCTTCGATGTAGCGGATCTCTCCCTGCTTCGTTAAGATGCGGTAGCGCACATAGTCATGCCGCTTCTCTCCGAAAAGTGTCTGGGCCTGGATCTGATTCTCGATCTTGTGCAGATCTTCCGGATGCACCATGCCCTTGAACGTGCCGCCCACGTGATCGATAAAATCCGTAAAGGATTCGCAGCCGTAAAGCGCCACTACATTCTCATCGGCAAAGACGATCTTCTCGTCCCCTTCGGCCTCGTAGATAAAGAATCCTCCGGGCAATCCCGTCGGGATCCTGCTGCCATCGGGCAGTTCCAAATATTTACCGCTCAAGCGCCCCACCTTTCCAAACAAAAGGTTTTCTTGTGAAGATCACCAACAGCAATTTCTTCTCTTAAATACGCATAAGGAGATTCCGATACTTTGGAACCCCCTTATGTATTATATTACAGATCATTCTTAATGCAAAGATTTTTCTGTGACAGTGTTTTTGTTACAGGATCGGATCTACATTATCATATCGCACGCCGCAATCCGGATCAAAGTACATTACCTCTTTAAATCCTGCGTCATTTGTGATCGTCTGCTTTCCGGTAACCGGCATACCGTTCTTTAAACAGATCTCAACCTGAATCTCGTTCGGATCAACCCCGGCATAATAACGGAACACGCCGTTTAATGCTTTCCCGTTCGCATCATATATACCCTCCAGCACTCCGTTCTTCTTCCAGCGAATCGTTGCATTAAAAGAATTCGTTCCGATCAGTTTAACCGACCTTGCACCTGGCATTGTCGTTTCAGGTACACACCACTTGCCGGCTTTTTTGCAGAACAGAACTATCCCATTATATTCCAGTAAGGCTCCATAGGAATTCAGAATGTCTCCGTACGATGCAGCCGCATTGGCCAGAACGGAGCCGTCCGTTCCGGAAGAAACATAAAAATCGGTTATACCGGATGCTTCGTAGATTTTTTTATACATTGCCAGGATGCGGCGGTCTGTGTCTGAGAGGGACGTATCAAACTTTGTGATCTGTTCATACTCGACTGACATCAGTTGTCCGTCCCAGCACACATAATATTTCTTACCGATCTTCATAAGCATATATTCATAACCCGAATTAAATTGCTTGCCGTCTGCCAGGATGTAGAAGCCGCCGCTGTCGCGTGGTTTTTTTAAGACCCCCGTCTGCGGAAGAGAATTTTTGCCGATGATCACGACCTCTCCAAGCGGGAATACGATCCCGTCATTGACGACCTTCTTACCATCCGCCACATACCGGAAGCATTTGATGCTGCCGTCCGAATCATATTCTGCATAGATCGTCTTCTTTCCGTTGAGGTCAGTAAAAGCAAGAAGGTCACCATAGTTAACCGGGCAGTATTGCTGTCCGTCTCCTTGATAGGCATACCATTTTTTACCGGTCCGTCTGACGCAACTCGTCTGTTTTGTTCCGTCTGCAGGGTCAAAATAGTACCAGGCCGAATCAATCCTTGTCCGGCCGGTTGCAAAAGTACCGTCAGCTTTTATGTATCTTGTTTTAGCATAATCCGTCCAACCTTCTTCCCCGGAGATGAGCATACCGTTCTGGTCCAGACAATAGAGTCCTCCATCTAAACTTACATTGGTATTCAGGATCAGCGAGCAGGGCGGGGCATCCGTGCACTGTGCGGGTCTGAAGAACATCTCCTTCGTGTCATCGGTCTTCACTTTATGGATGTTGCCAATGGCATCCAACAGAACCTTTCCGTCTTTGATAAGCGGATAATACTTCCTGCAAAAGTCCCGTTTACCGCTTACGGCCGCTCCGGTTTTTTCGTCAAAGTAGAACAGAAACTCGCCTGTGTATTTACTTAACGTTGTACCTGTTGATACGTCCTCAACTTCCGGATTGTTCATTACAATCCAGTCACCGTGTACGATCCGGTTGTAATCTTTGTCTTTATAGACAGCATAATACTTGCCGTCGATCAGATACAGTTTTTGGGGATCCTTAAGGCGCAATCCGTTCGGATTTACATAGTAGGTCCATGCGGTGTCTGTTTTTTTATTGACAATACTATCCCCGGTCCAGTTTGTATAGAACCATCCCGTCTTGTATGTTCCATCCTTCCGGAGCACACCCACCAGGTCAGAACCGTCCTTAACGAGAATATCCAGATTCGGGGTTCGCAGGGACCCGTCCGGATTAATCGCATATCTTTTCCCATTCAGGAGCAGATCACCAAACATATGTATAGTCCCGTCTGAATAGAAATAGTATTTTTTCCCGTTATCCGTTTTCCAGCCTGTCTGGCAGACGCCGTTTGCATCTACGTAATACCTGTAGCCTCCGGTTCCCTTTATTCCGGCATCTTTATAATAGATCCTTCCGGGGAATCCGGTACCTTCGATCGGTGTATTGTCTACCAGATAGTATTTTCCCTTCACAGCGATCTGTACGTCCTTGTCCGTATCGATTTCCCCGCTCTTAAATTCGCCGACCTGAAGCAGTCCGGTATTTTCATCGAAATAATACCGGTTTCCGTCTATCGTCTGAAAGCCCTTTACGAGTTTTCCGTTTTTGTCAATATAATAGTAGCCGGCTTTCTTCTTATTTGTGACATCGTTTGTACGGATCCAGGTCTCTTTCAGTGTGTTCGTTTCGCCGTCATAGAATCTTATTCCGCCTTTCTCGAGCTGTTCTGCATACGCCGGGGCGGAGCCGGTATTATCCTGTTTGCAGATGTAAAATACCAGACC
>JAEEGL017343996.1_pt1 | contig 14404 bp, 11 predicted proteins | sample 9134231 | NCBI WGS metagenome assembly JAEEGL01 (sample SAMN16246548, study PRJNA631951) | gut metagenome | biome: gut microbiome; feature: rumen; material: fiber-attached | host: Bos | place: Iran: Karaj | collected 2018-10
CGAACTGTCTGAGGGATTCCAGAAAAATCCTCCGTTTCCTTGTACCGCTTTTCCGTTAGCATCGATTCCTTCAAGTTTAAAGTTTTTGGTAACATCCAGTATGCATCCTGCGTAATCCATATATAAATATTTGGATTTCTGAGTATAGTTTCCCTTTACGGTAAGGTGACCATTATCTCTTAAGAATACATTTTCTTCAGCTATAACTGAAACAGGTATTGTTAACGTATATCCATTAAGATCTAATTCGTTATTTATATAAATTTCTGTCTCATCTGTAGTAAGTGTAAAATTCCTTTGAAGTTTTCCGTTAAAATACTTCTTAACCTTTATGTTTTTATTGCTTCCGCCTAATCTGCCAAGGAATGTTCCTGCAACAATATCTATTGTCTGTTCCTTGGTACCGTCAAAGTTAATATTTACATTGGTTAAGCTTTTCCCAACTTTATCAATAAGGTTTCCCTTAAGATTTATGGTTCCTCCGTTTCCTGCACCACTGGAGGTGTTAATAACGAAATTTCCGCCTATGTTTCTTATCGAAGTATCGTCCGGATTCCAGAAAAATCCCCCGTTTCCCTGAACAGCATTTCCGTTAGCATCGATTCCTTCAAGTTTAAAGTTTTTGGTAACATCCAGTATGCATCCTGAGTAATCCATATATAAATATTTGGATTTCTGAGTATAATCTCCTTTAACCGTAAGTTTACCGTATTCTCCGAGATATACATTTGCTTCTGCAATCATATTACCGTTGACGGTTAATTCATACCCGTTAAGTTTTAAATCTTTCGTAACGTAAAGATCATCGTTTACCGTAGTATTCCCCGTTAACGTTATCTCATTACTCCATGTAGTTTTCGCGCTTGCTTTTAACGGAATAATAAGCAAAATAAGTGCGAAAACAATCATACTCAGTGATAGCTGAGTAATCTTACTTTTCTTCATTTTTTCACCCCATTTCTCATAGATTTTTAAAGAATACACGTAAATACCTCCTCCCTTTTTTAATATAAAAAACCTCATACAGCACAAAATGACTTCGTACTGTACGAGGTATTATATTTTTTTATTATTTTGAAAAAAGTCCGCGTAAATGAATAAAAATATAGGCAGAAAAAACAGTATTAATCATAACGCCAACCCCCAAACAAATCTGTTTAAATTATAGCATTTTCAAAAATCCTTGTCCATCACAAGAAGGGGGTTATGCGGTTCAAAAAACTACTATATATAGTAATCGTTTTTCCCTCTGTTTTCGGCTTGATTTTTTAGTTTCTGATGAAAAGTTTTTACAGTCCCGAATTAAGGTATGCTTCCTGCTCGGGTGTGAGTTTGTCGATGTACTTTCCGAGGAAGTTAAGCTTTCTTGTAGCAACATCCATATCGACTTCCCTGGGAACGTCGATGAGCATTGATCCAACCTGACCGTTCTTCTCAACAAGATATTTTGCCGAAAGTGCCTGGATTGCAAAGCTCATATCCATGATTTCTGCGGGATGTCCGTCGCCTGCTGCCAGATTGACAAGTCTGCCTTCTGCGAGAACGAATACCCACTGTCCCGTAGGAAGTTTGTATCCCTGAATGTTCTTTCTCATTTCCTTGGATTCAACAGCATTTGCCTTAAGCCATGCCATGTCGATTTCGCAGTCGAAATGTCCTGCGTTACACATTATTGCGCCGTCTTTGATTACAGCGAAGTCTTCGTCGTCGATAACCTTGTTGCAGCCGGTAACCGTGATGAAGAAATCGCCGACTTTTGCAGCTTCCTTCATGGGCATTACATCGAATCCATCCATAACTGCTTCGATTGCCTTAACGGGATCGACTTCGGTAACGATAACTCTTGCGCCGAGACCTTTGGCTCTCATTGCGGTACCCTTGCCGCACCATCCGTAACCTGCAACAACGACAATCTTGCCGGCAACGATGAGGTTCGTGGTTCTGTTGATGCCGTCCCATACTGACTGGCCTGTACCGTAACGGTTGTCAAAGAAGTGCTTGCAGTCTGCGTTATTAACTTTTACCATCGGGAATTTGAGTTCTCCCGCTTTGTTCATTGCTTCAAGTCTGATGATACCTGTGGTTGTTTCCTCACATCCGCCGATTACGTTCGGAATAAGGTCCGTAAATTCGGTATGCATCATGTGAACGAGGTCGCCGCCGTCATCAATAATAACGTTGGGCCCGATTTCAAGGACGCTTCTTATGTGGCGGTTGTATTCCTCTTCGGTGCAGTCATACCATGCGTGAACTTCGATGCCTGCTTTTACAAGTGCTGCCGCAACATCATCCTGTGTTGATAAAGGATTGGAACCGGTAACATACATCTCTGCTCCGCCGGCTTTCAATACCTTGCAAAGGTATGCAGTCTTTGCTTCAAGATGTACGGAAAGCGCTATTTTCTTGCCTGCAAAAGGCTTTGTCTTTGTAAATTCTTCTTCAAGTGTTCTTAAAAGATCGCAGTTTCTTTTAACCCACTCGATTTTTTTCTCTCCGCTTTCATATAAATTAACGTCTCTGATTTCACTTGCCATTCTTCGGTTTCTCCTGTTTTTGTATTTTTCCAAAATGCTTAAGGCTTGATTCCTGTTTCGCATTTATGACTTTTTCTTTTAGTCTTTTGAATTCTTTGTTTCAAAATTTCTTTAAAGGTTTTTTTCGGAATGATAAATAATCATTCTTTCAGCTCAAACTCCAGCTCTTTTCCGGTTTTCGGATGTCTGAATTTAAGCTTGTATGCCTGAAGTTTCAGATTCTTTATGCCTTTCTTCTCTGTCTCTTCCTTAGACTCTGCATCCCCGTATTTCGTATCGCCCAGTATCGGATGACCTGCATTCGAAAGCTGAACCCTTATCTGGTGATGCCTTCCGGTTATAAGTTTAATCTCAAGGTTTCCCTCTGTAACTTCCTTATACTCAAGTACCGCCTTTTTCGCATTCGCTGCATTCGGGCTGTTTTCTTTTACTATAAAGGATTTGTTCTGCTTCGCCTCCTTGTAAATAAGGTCCTCTAGCCTTCCTTCTTTCTTTTCGAAAGAACCGAAAACCTCAGCTTTGTAATACTTTTCAATCTTGCCTTCGCTTAAATCTTTGGATAATTTTGCGGCGGCGTTCTTATTGAGTGCGAAAAGAACGATTCCGTTTACCGGCTGATCGAGTCGGTTTATTGCAGAAATCTGCGGGTTTTCGATTCCGCGCTCTTTTAAAATCTTTTTAATTTCACTCTCGCAATCCTTCGTCGCGATGTTTTTCGTCTCAACCGGAATTCCGGCGGGCTTATTTATCACGAATATGTCCGAATCGCTGTATATTTCTTCTATTTTGCCTGTCATTTTTCGTTTCGGCTACATGCCTCTTTTTTTCAGTTTCGACTGCTGCCCTTTTCTTTTATCCGCAGGTTTTCATGCTTTTTGACTGCTGCCATTTTCAAGGTTTCACGCTTAACAACAGCCTTTTTTTATTACATCTTAAATCTGTATCCAACGCCCCAGAGGGTTTCGATATAAATCGGATGGCTTGAATCTTTTTCGATTTTTTCTCTGATTTTCTTGATGTGAACCGTTACGGTCGCGATATCGGTGCCGGCCGGCTCTGCTTTCCAGATTTCCCTGAAAAGATCTTCTTTTCCGAATACCCTGTTCGGATTCTCTGCAAGGAAAAGAAGCAGATCGTATTCCTTACCGGTAAAAGGCTTCTCATCTCCGTCAAGAAATACTCTTCTTGCCATTTTGTCGATTTTGAGTCCGTTGACTTCAATCTGATCCGTGTCGCTCTTATGGGAAGAACCTACGAGTCTGTTGTATCTTGCCAGATGAGCTTTTACTCTGGCTACGAGTTCACTCGGCGAAAAAGGCTTGGTCATGTAATCGTCCGCGCCGATTCCGAGAAGCTGAACCTTGTCCCAGTCTTCCTTTTTGGCGGATACGATAATGATGGGAATGTCTTTTTCTTTTCTGATTTCTCGGCATACGGTCTGTCCGTCAACCTCGGGAATCATAAGGTCAAGAATTACAAGATCAAAGTCCTCTTCAAGAGCCAGTTTCAAACCGTCTCTTCCGTTTAAAGCAACTTCAACGCTGTAATTATTCATCTCAAGATAATCTTTCTCGAGTTCCGCTATCGCAAGTTCGTCTTCAACTATCAGTAATCTCATGCGTTATCTCTCCTTAGTCCTCGTCCTCAAAATCACCCAGCATGCTTATAACTTCGTTGTAACCTTCAATGTTCTGCTGAATGGTCTCTTCGTTTTCTCCGGTTTCCGCATTTATTGCTTCGACATCCGTTTCCGTCTTTGTTTCCTCATCCGAGTAACCCATATTCTCGATGTCGATATTGATTTGTTCGGGTTCCTTGGTGTAATCCGCCATTATTTCGTCGGTGTACTTTCTAAGTGTAAAATGAATCGTAAGTCCTACCGAGCCGTCAACCGTTGCCCAGATTTTTCCACCATGGTCCTCGATGATTTTCTTGGCAATTGAAAGACCGATTCCGTTACCGCCCTTGTCGGAGTTTCTCGAAACGTCCGAACGGAAGAATCTGTCGAAAATCTTTTCGCAGTCTTCTTTGGGAATTCCCATTCCGTTGTCTCTTACATCAACCTGAATGTAATCGCCCATATCTTTTAAGCGCATTCTGATAACGGATCTCTCGGGGCTTTTGTATTTGACGCTGTTTGAAATAATATTGTGAATTACTTTACTGAGCTGTACGGGGTCCGCAAGAACCGCGGTGTTTTTCTTTACCCTGTCATCGTAAACGAATTTAATACCCTGTTCCTGAAGATCGAAAATCATCTCCGATGCGCAGTCTCCGAAATATTCCTCCACCGAAATTCTTCCGAAGTTGTAGGTTATCTCTCTCGCATCGATTTTCGAGTAACCTGTAAGCTCGTTGATAAGCGCATTAAGCGCATTGGCTTTGTTGTAAATTGTCTTGATGTAACGGTCCATTTTCTCATCGGTATCCGCCACACCGTCCATTATTCCTTCGACATAACCTCTGATGGAAGTAATGGGTGTCTTAAGGTCGTGAGTAATGTTCGCAATAAGTTCCCTGTTCTGTTTTTCCGCCAGGTTTCTTCGGTCACGGTTTTCCTTAAGCTTTATTCTCATGGATTCGAAATCCTTGAAAAGTCCTTCGAATTCAGCCTGCTTGGGCTTGATAAGACTTGTGTCGTAATCGCCTGCTTCGATATTGTGAAGCGCTTTCTTTAGCTGATTGATGGGCTTGATAAATCCGTACATGAGCCAGTTCGAAAGAACAATTCCGGTCAGAATGATTACGCAGGTTACAACAATAAGCAGCGTAATGAGCGATTCCTTCGACATTACGATGCTTGTCTGGTTGTTAATCGTCATCTCCTCGAAAATTACGAAGTCAAACACGTAACGAAGAATCGCATAACTTCCCAGCACCAGGAATGTCGGCACTATGAAAAAAAGAACAAAGGTTATGATAAGTCTGGTATTTAATTTCATTGACTTTCCTTTTCCGACTTAAGTCTCTGTCTCAGACTCTTAAAAAAATCCGTAAGCATTTCGGAGCATTCTTTTTCAAGCACTCCGTTTATTGTTTCAACCTGATGATTGAATTTTTCAACATTGAAAAGATCGATTATCGATCCCGCACAGCCGGCCTTCTCGTTCTTACAGCCGATGACCACGAGCGGAAATCTCGCCTGGACAATGGCTCCGGCACACATCTGACAGGGTTCGAGCGTCACATAGAGCACGCAGTCTTCAAGGCGCCAGTCGCCTGTTTTTTTGCAGGCTTTGCTGATGGCGGTAAGCTCTGCGTGGGAAAGGGTATTCTTGTCGTTTTTTCTTCTGTTATACCCTCTGGCAATTATTTTTCCGTCCCTGACTATTACGCAGCCTATGGGAACCTCGCCGATGGCAGCAGCTTTTTTCGCCTGCTCCATGGCCTTTTTCATAAACTTTTCGTGATTATAATCGAATTCAGTCTGTTTCAATCTCTTCAATCCGTTCCGGTTATTTATGACATTCTCTCTCTTCTGAAGATAAGGAATACTCTGTATCCTTTGGGCTCGGTATGCATTCTGTCGAGTTCCCAGCCGTCAGCGGCATGTTTGTTAATCTTCTCTTCGAGAGTTTCGAATTCTTCTGCGCCGAGGTGACCTGTTCTGGGTCTGTCACTCTCGATGTTCAAAGAATCTATGAAATCTACTTTGTATTCGTACTGCTTGTTTGTAAGTCTGTCGAGTTTTGTGTTGATTGATGAAACCCAGTTTACAAGGCAAACATCAAGCGCATCCTTGAGTTCGGCTGTTGTGGCCTTATCGAAAATACACATTTCAACAGATCTGTTCTTTTTAACAATAATGGTATCGTAACCCTGGGAAGTTTCGATAATTTTCTGTTTTGCGAGTTCAACGTTGTCGACTCTTCTTCTGTAGCCCTTTTCGTCAAGGTATGCGAATGCTACCAAAGTAAGGTTGTCATCGTTCATCTCCAAGCCTGTATCGATGAGTTCCTCTGTTTCATCGATGTATGAAGACTGGATGCGTGTGTTTTTTCTGATTTCATCCAGCATCATCTGTTTTAAGTCTACCATTTCTCTTACCCTCTTTACTTTATAATTTTTACTTTTTTCAAATTTTTTATTTACATCACATCATTTGTGATATAATCATTTTGTTATCTACAAAGTATAGCGTTTACTTTTCGGATAAACACAACATACTGTGTAAAAACAGGAGGCATATTATGGTTATTCACGGACTTAACAAAACTACTCTTCTGGACTTTCCCGGTCATCTCGCGTGCACTGTATTTACGGGGTACTGCAATTTAAGATGTCCTTTCTGTCAGAACGGTGAGCTTGTTCTTTGTCCCGAATCCCAGCCTGCCATTCCCGAGGAGGAATTCTTTGATTTCCTCGATAAGCGTAAAAAGCGCCTCGAAGGCGTTGCTATTACGGGAGGCGAACCTACGGTTTCACCCGATCTTGTTGATTTCATCAAAAAAATTAAAGATCTCGGTTTTCTCGTTAAGCTCGATTCCAACGGTCTCAGACCTGATATTTTAAAATACCTGATCGATAACTCGCTGGTTGATTATTTTGCAATGGATATCAAATCTTCGAAAGAAAAATATCCCGTTGCGTGCGGTCTGAATCAGCTGAATCTTTCCGCTATTGAAGAATCTGTGAAAATACTGATGAATTCACCCGTGGAATATGAATTCCGCACTACCGTAAGCCGCGAACTTCATACCGAAAAAGAATTTCGTGAGATTGCCGAATGGATTAAAGGATGCAGTAACTACTATCTTCAGTCTTACCGCCCTTCGGACGCTATCTTGGCAAATATGATGGATGATAATTTCCGAAATTCATTCCCTGCTTCTTTTACTTCCTACAAACCCGAAGAATTAAAAGTCTTTTGCGAGCTACTTAACTCTCTCGGTGTCAATGCCCATTTAAGGGGAATTGCGTAATTTCCCTAAATCTTCTCATGCTCTTCCATGAACTTTACGTAATTAACGACCATGAGAGCAATTCTGAATGTGAGTGCGTCGTTAAATTCCCTCACGTCAAGTCCTGTGGACTGTTTTAATTTTTCTATTCTGTAGCCTAAGGTATTTCTGTGGATATAGAGGTTTCTCGCTGTTTCCGACACGTTGAAGTTGTTGTCGAGAAATGCGTTGACGGTGCTGATTACTTCATCATCCACATCATCGGGCAATTCGTCCTTGAACACTTCCTCGATAAAAATCTTGCAAAGATTAACCGGAAGCTGATAGATAAGTCTTCCGATTCCGAGCGAACTGTAGGACATGATTGTCATGTCCGAGTAGAAAATCGCTCCTACGTCCAGTGCCATCTTGGCCTCCTTGTAGGACTGCGACAAAAGTCTTAAATCTTCTACCACGGCACCGTAAGCTACCCTTGTTTTAATCATAACCTCGTTGTTGAGAATCTCTTCGACACATCTCGCAAGTTCCTCGATGTTGTCAAAATCTTCCTCGTCTCCGAGGGTATGAATTAAAATCACGTTTTTGTCATCCACACTTACAACAAAATCCCCGTCTGCCGAAAAAGCACTCTTTATCGCCATAACGGCTTCGACTGCCTTGTCACGCAGAACCTCGATAACGTAAACGATTCTTTTGCTGTTGTGAGGAATTCCAAGTTTTCTTGCGCGATTGTAAATATCAACCGAAAGCAGGTTATCAAGTAAGAGGTTCTGGAAATAAATCGTGTTGTCGAACTGCTCTCTGTAAGCCACCAGAAGGTGATTGAGTTCGTTGGAACAGATTTTACCGTAAATGTAACTGTCTGCGGGGTTTCCTTTTGCTGCCAGAACAAATACCGTTTCCTCATCGTCTTTTACTTTAAAAAGCGTTGTATCGCCGATAATCTGACTGTCGGCTTTAGATGAAAAGAATTCGGTCATCTGATCGATGGCGGGAACTTCCTTGCTCGTGGCAGCCATTATAAGTCCCTGGCTGTCCACTACAAAAAAGTCCGTTTTGGATACCTCTTTGAGTTCTTCTATACTTGTCTTAATTACCTGTTTGGTTATCATCGCGACTCCTGTACAAATTGAAATTATTTAAAGAAAGGGAACCAGCTCTTCTTGTTGTCCTCGGGTTTGCCCCATACTTCCTCGGCAACTTCCCACGCGGACTTCTTGACTTCCTTCTTCTCGGGACTGTTTATGCTGCCGTCTTCGATGCCCTTCTTTTTGGTATCATCAGCGGTTTCAGCTTTACCCTTATCTTCGCCCGAAGTTTCGTCCTTGCCCTGTTTACCCTTTTCGGGTGCTTTGTCCTTGGCATCCTGGGACTTCTCAGGCTGTTTCTTCTTATCTTCGGCTGACTTGTCGCTTTCTTTGTCTTCAGGCTTTGTTTTTTCTTTGTTATCCGAAGCAGGTTTTGCGTCTTTGACTTCGGCCTTTGTGCTCTTTTCGGCTGCTTCGGCTTTTGTTTCTTTGGCCTTTTCGTCAGAAGCCTTTGCTCCCTTTGAATCACCCTCGGCTGCCTTTGCTTCTTTGGGCTTGTCGGCGTCAGTCTTTTCTTTCTTGGGTGCCTTCTCACCTTCAGCTTCCTTCTTTGCATCAGCCTGAGCGCCTTCAGCGGACTTTTCTTTCTTCGGCTTTGCTTCCGAAGCGCCCTTTTCATCGGCATTCTTTGCTTCTTTCGAAGCTGCTTTTTCGGATGAATCCGGGGCTTTTTCGCTCTTTGCCTTAGCCTTTACCTTTTCGTCTTTTTCGGCACCTGCGATTGCAGCCTCATCGGCCTTTTCCTCTTTCGCATCCTTCTGAACTACGTTGGCACTCTTAAGGTTTTCATCCCTTACTGCCTTTTTCTCAGGATTTGAATCTGTGCTTTCAGCAGGTTTCTCCTGTGCTACGGGAGTTCTCTTTCTGCCAATTTCACTCATTACAGCCTTGTAAACGCTTGCCGATTCGGGAGGAAGTTTAACCTTGAGTTTGCCTTCTTCCGCATTGACGGTGATTGTATTGAATGAAAATCCGTCCTGTCCGGTGTAAGCGATTCGCTGCATCTTGGTGTTTTCGAATACACCGATTCTCCAGACATCGACTTCCTTTTCGATTTCGTAACTGTTGTTGTTTACCATGACAACAATCTGCTCGTCTTTATCGAATCTTCCGTAAGCGACGTAGTTGTAGTCTTCGCCGAGATTCATAAGCGAACCCGTAAGCAAAACGGTATTCAACTTATGCACTCTGATCATCTGCTTGTGGAACTCGATAAGTTCGGTATCTTCATGTCCCCACGGATAAGTTCTTCTGTTGTCGGGATCCGTGAATCCGCAGAGTCCGGCTTCGTCTCCGTAATAAATCGTGGGTGCGCCGGGCCATGTCATCTGCATTACAACGGCTTCTCTGAAAACTGCCTTATTTACGCCTTCTTCAGCCGCTTTCGAGCCGAGTGTGTGCATTCTGCCGACTTTTCTGTTCGTTCTGGTTAAGAATCTCGAATGGTCGTGGTTGCTTAACTCATTCATTGCAACCTGAAGGGACGAGTTCGTGAAGTTGGTGCTGTGGTGAGTCATCGCACCCCAGAAGCTCTCTGCATTTCCTAAAAGATCTTCTCTGTAATCGTCACTGTGCTTCTGCATACCGGTTAAGAACCAGGTTACGGGTTCCATGAACGCATCGTAGTTCATGACGGTATCCCATTCGTCGCCGCCGAGCCAGTCTCTTGAATATCCGTAATGCTCTGCAATAATGATTGCATTGGGATTTGCAAGTTTAACGGACCTTCTGAATTCTTTCCAGAATCTGTGGTTGAATTCGGGGGAATGTCCGAGGTCAGCCGCAACGTCGAGTCTCCATCCGTCAGCATTGTAAGGAGCGGATACCCATTTACGACCTATTTTCATGATGTAATCGGTTAAATCCCTGCTGCCTTCGTAGTTAAGTTTGGGCAGTGTCTCATGTCCCCACCATCCGTCGTAACTGGGATTGTAAGGCCAGCAGTCTTCCTTGTGGAAGCGGAAGTAATCCTTGTAAGGGCTTTCGTTTGAAATAAATGCACCCTTCTCGTAGCCTTCCTGGCCTTCGTATATTCTTTCCCTGTCGAGCCATTTGTTGAATGAACCGCAGTGGTTGAATACGCCGTCGAGAATAACTTTCATGCCTCTCTTGTGCGCTTCTTTTACGACCTTTGCGAAAAGTTCATTGCTGGCTTCGAGGTTCTTTTTGTTCGTAACTCTGCATTTGTATCTGCTTGCCTGGCGGTTTTCTTTTACGCCGTCCTGCAAAAGCTCGCCTTCATCCACAACGATTTTTCCGATATGGGGATCGATGTAATCGTAATCCTGAATATCGTACTTGTGGTTTGAAGGAGATACGAAAAGCGGATTAAAGTAAATAACATCTATGCCGAGGTCTTCAAGGTAGTCCATTTTGTCAAGAACACCCTGCAAATCTCCGCCGTAAAATTCTCTGACGCCCATCTGCGCGGGATATTTTTCCCAGTCGGTAACCTGCTCGCTGTAGCCGTCGAGATATGTGTATTCGTTTGTAAGAACGTCGTTGGATTTGTCGCCGTTATAGAATCTGTCCACATAAATCTGGTACATAACCGCACCCTTTGCCCATGCGGGTGTTCTGAAGCCGGCGATAATACGGAAATTGTAGTAATCCTGAATTTCTTTGGTGATTCCGCGTGAATTGTAAAAGCAGACCACTTTTCCCGAAATAATTCGGAAACAGTAGCCGAAAACCTTTTCTTCAATCGTAATTGTGCAGGAATAATAATCAAATAACGAGTCGGTTTCGGTTTTGATCATTTCAACGGACTTATCCTTTGATACAAGATAAATCGCATCGACATTATTCCTTGCAGTCCTGAATTTGATGGTAACTTTTTCTTTCAGACGCGGTTCCGCAGGGGAAACATAATCCTGCGTGGTATCCGAGAACAGAGCCTGCTTGTTAAGCATAGGTCTCGTTGTAAGAATATATTGAAATCTCTCTTCGAGTCTGTTTCTTTCTTCGATGTTCATAACGCACCCCGTAATAAATACATACACAGATATTTTATCTCTTTTACGTCTTTTTTTCAATAAAAAAAGGCTTGTAAAAGGGCATTTTCATACAATTGTCACATATTAAAAAAAGCCGTTGAAAATGCGATATCCGTCTGTGATTGCGGGTATAAATCAATGCGATTAAAAGGTCTTCTTTTTTCGGGATTTAAATTTTTGATTTTTTCAAAAAATAAAACAAAAAAAATCCCCCATAAGAGACTCCGTTTTTTCCGTTTTCTGCTTAAGGGGGATTGTCAGTACAGTTTAATTATGTTTGTAAAAAATTACAGTCTTTCCTTCTTCTCGATATCGAGGAAATACTTGTATGTATCGACTGTGATTTCGCCGCATGCTTCTTCGTCGCAGGCAATGATTGCCGCGTTATGAAGCTGAAGTGCCGAGCATGTCCATTTCTGGCTTACGCCGCCTTCAACGGTTGCAGCAAGGGCTCTTGCCTTGTTGTGACCAGAGATAAGTACAAGAACTTCCTTTGAATCCGTTACGGTTCCGATACCTACGGAAAGTGCCTGTGCGGGAACCTTCTCGGGATCGTTGCCGAAGAATCTGGAATTTACGATACGTGTATCTGTTGTAAGGTCTCTTACGCCCGTACGCGATGCAAGTGATGTGTAAGGCTCATTGAAAGCAAGATGTCCGTCAACACCGATACCGCCCATGAAGAGGTCGATTCCGCCGTAAGAAGCGATCTTCTTTTCGTAGTTTGCGCATTCTTCTTCGGGATTGTCTGTCATGCCGTTTAAAATGTTGATGTTTTCGGGCTTCATGTCAACAAGGTGGTTGAAAAGATTGTCGTGCATGAAGTACCAGTAGCTCTGGTCATGCTCTCTGGGAAGTCCGAGATACTCGTCCATGTTGAAAGTAACAACATTTGCGAAAGAAACCTCGCCTGCCTTATTCATTCTTACAAGTTCCTTATATACACCGATGGGTGAAGAACCTGTGGGAAGACCGAGAACAAAAGGTCTGTCTTCCTTGTGTGCGTTGATTTTTGCAGCGATGTAATTTGCTGCCCATTTACACATTTTGTCATAGTTATCCTGTATAACAACTCTCATCTTAAAAAATCTCCTTAAAATTGTCCTTAAACTATTTGATGAGAGAACCTCTGTTACAGTTTTGATTCTGCTTTTTGCTTTCTCTCTTACGATTCGGGCAAATGCCCCGACCGTGACAGTATCCGCCGAATATTTCGATAACTGCCAACCTCGTCACCCTTTACGGGCCCGGCGCTAATAACGTTTCTTTCCTCCGTCAGAAACGAAATTTTAATTTATTTAAACGCTTCGGACTCCTTTTTTGGGGGAGTCCGTAACGTTTTTTACTTTAAATTACATAAGCTCTTCAAGCGGTGAATATTCGTATCCGTGAGCAAGTGCAACGTTCTTATTCGTAAGCTTGCCTGCATATGTGTTTACGCCGGATTCGATAACCTTGCTCTCTCTGCATGCTGCCTCAAGGCCCTTGTTTGCGATTTCAAGGCCGTATTTAAGAGTAGCATTTGTAAGCGCGATCGTACTTGTTCTGGGTACCGCACCGGGCATATTTCCTACGCAATAGTGAACAACGCCGTCCTGAATGAAAACGGGATCGTCATGTGTTGTAACATGTGATGATTCGCCGCATCCGCCCTGGTCGATGGCAACGTCTACGAATACAGAGCCGTTCTTCATCTCGGGAAGATATTTAGCCTTAAAGAGCTTGGGTGTCGAACCGCCGGGAATAAGTACCGAACCGATAACGAGATCCGCATCTTTAAGTGCTCTCTCAACATTACTGTCATTGGAAACAAGTGTCTGAATGTGTGCACCGAACATGTTGTCGAGTTCCTCGAGTCTCTTTAAATTAACATCGAGAATAGTAACGTTTGCGCCCATTCCGACTGCTATCTTGCATGCGTTCATACCAACGGTACCGCCGCCTAAAATAACAACATTTGCCTTGGGTGTTCCGGGAACACCTGCGAGAAGAATTCCTTCTCCTCCGAATCTTTTTTCAAGGTATTTTGCACCTTCCTGAATGGAAAGACGTCCTGCAATCTGCGACATGGGTGCCAGAAGAGGAAGTGAACGGTCAGTTTCCTGAAGCGTTTCATACGCAACAGCCTTAACCTTTCCGGCAAGAAGAGCATCTGTCTGCTCCTTATCCGCTGCAAGATGAAGATATGTATAAAGAATGAGTCCGTCTCTGAAAAGAGGATATTCCTCGGGAAGCGGCTCCTTAACCTTAACCATCATGTCAACAAGCTGCCAGATATCCTGGGCATTGTCGATAAGAGAAGCGCCTGCTTCAACATACTCGCTGTCCGCAAAACCCGATCCGATTCCGGCTCCCTTCTCAATATAAACATGATGTCCTGCTGCCACATACGCTCTGACATTGTCCGGTGTCAGACCGACACGAAACTCATTGTTCTTAATTTCTTTAACACAACCTATTTTCAAAATATCACCCTCCAAACTGTTTAATCTTCCTGAAAACTGTATTTCCGACTCGCAATTTTTTTCAATTCGGCGAATTCGTCGTGCAGAGCTCTCGAAGCAAAGCCGAAGCGCTTAATTCGCTTCGAAACTACTCTCTCCGACTCGCCAATAATTCTCAATTAGGCGAATTTGTCGCGCAGAGTTCTCGAAGCAAGGCCGAAGCGCTTAATTCGCTCGAAATTACTCTCTCCGACTCGCCAATAATTCTCAATTAGGCGAATTTGTCGTGCAGAGCTCTCGAAGCATTAGCCGGGCACTTAATGAGAACGAGTTTCCAATCTCGTCCGAAGCGTATGTCTGAGCGCAGTTTCGCCCATAAGCGAAACAAGCGAGTTCGCGAGGGCGAGTCGGTTTCAGGAAACGAAGTTCGAATTTAGTGCA
>JAEEGL010512622.1_pt1 | contig 14403 bp, 10 predicted proteins | sample 9134231 | NCBI WGS metagenome assembly JAEEGL01 (sample SAMN16246548, study PRJNA631951) | gut metagenome | biome: gut microbiome; feature: rumen; material: fiber-attached | host: Bos | place: Iran: Karaj | collected 2018-10
ATTTGACGCGCTTGAACAAATCTTCGTTGAGCATGATGTCGTTGGCATGTTGGGTGAGGATGGGACTCATCTTCTGTGCCAATTCGTCCATCTCGTCATTCGTGTTTGCACTCAACATGTTGAAGAACACGGTAGACACACGCTCTAACAATTCGTAATACTCATCGCCCTTCTCACGGTCCACCCTGATAATGGTGTTTTCAAACGTGGGTTCTTCGGGGTCGTTAATGATTTTTGCCGTTATCTCGTTGTCTCTGTTGATACCTTCCATGAAGGCTTCTTCATAGTCTTCTAACTTGATTTGGTTGAAAGGTATGGTATTGTGCGGTGTGTTATAAGGTATAAAAAAAGGGTTGATGCGTTCTGTTTTCTCTTGACAATTTTCACTCATACTAACTATATGTTTCAATGATAATATGCAAAAATAACAAATAAAATCAGATAAGAGCCATTATCTTCTCTATTTTTAACGAATCTTACATAATTAATTGTTCAAAAGCGGGAATCTCGATTAATCCACGGTGCAAAATCAACAATTTCTCTCGTTCCATTTTGTTCAATGCCCTTGATATGTCCAACCTACTATCATTCATTTCGTGGGCAAGTCTTTCCATCTTTATCTTGAGTGTCTTTCGCCCTACGGGACGAATGCAATGCATCTCGATGAAACGTGAAATGCGCTTATCCAATTCCTTGGATTGTATGTGCCAAGGATTACGTTGTTGTTTCTGACTTTGTGTAGAGAGGATGTTGAGGAAATTGATTCTGAATATCTCTGATTCCTCGGATAATTTCACTACCTCTCCCTTGTCAATCGCCAAGATGCTGCATTCTGTCTTGGTGGTAAAGGTGCGTGAATAGCGTTGCGATAATCCGAAAATGTGTTCTGGTTGTAGGATATTGGGAGCGGTAATTTCTTCTGTTAACAAATACCCATGATCATCGGCTTCGGTAATGACAAATAGTTCTCCGTCTAACAAGAATCGCAAGGATGTGCATACATCTCCGTCTTTCACCACGGCCTTTCCTTCGGCTATCTTGTGAAAACCAAACTTTCTTTGTCCCACGATGGTAGCCAAATCGTTCTTGCTCATTCCTTGAAACAAGGGTAGTTCAAGAAGTTTGTCGAATATGGTGTACTTGTTACTCAATCACTTTACCTTTCATGGATGGTGAATACCACACGGCATTATGTCCTTTCTGGTCGGAATAGATGAAATATGCCATGAGCTCAGGATGCTGTTCGAGGATTTTCATCGCACCGTCGAGACCTAACACCATAAATGATGTGGCGTATGCGTCTGCCGTGGCGCAATCAGAAGCCAATACCGTGGCTGATAGGATGTTGTGTTGCACGGGATAACCAGTCTTAGGGTCGATGGTATGAGCGTATTTCTTTCCGTTCTTATAGTAGAAATTACGATAGTTGCCACTGGTAGCCATTGCCATGTCGGTAATATTGAGGATGGTTTGCAATTCTTGGTTGGTGCTCAAACTATCATCGGTAGGTTTGGTAACGCCAATCTTCCACGGTATTCTTTTTTCGCTGATGCCGCTCGTTACCACCTCGCCGCCTATCTCTATCATGAAGTTCTTGATGTCTTTGTTTCTGAACAATCGTGCAACGATGTCGCAACCATATCCTTTGGCAATCGCACTACAATCGAGTGTCGTTCGCGGGTCTTGCTTTACTATCTTGTTGCTTTTCAAGCTAATTTTGTCAAATCCCACGATTTCCTTGATGCTGTCAATCACTTCCTTGGTGGGTGATGTGCCGCTCTTGAATCCGAATCCCCAAGCGTTTACCATCGGAGCAACCGTGATGTCGAATGCGCCGTGTGTTTCGGTGGATATTTGCTTAGCCAACTCAAAAACCTCCACAAACATCTTGTCGGGCTTAACCGATTCGTTGTTGTTGATTTTCGTGATGATGGATTTCTCGTTGAAGGGCGATAGCGACGCGTCTACTTGATTCAAGGCTACAAGTATCTCTTTGCCCAAATCCTTGTCGTGTTGATAGGTGATATTGTATGTCGTTCCAAAGATGAAACCTTTGTTGTTCTGGTACGGCATGTTGTGTTGTTGGCGAATAATCAATACCGTGCCAACAATCAGTAAAATCAAGAAAGGCAATTGCCATGTTAGGGATTTCTTTTTCATGTTCGGTTAGTTGGTTATGGGTTTATAGTTCGATGGTGATGTTAAACGTTCCGCCCAGTCGCATGTTTCCTTGCTTGCCATAGCCAGGCACATACCATGTGTTTCCTGCATCCCCGTCGTTGTGGAATAGTCTTCGCTTGTATCTCGCGCTCCATCCCAAACGGAAACACTTCCAGACCTTTGCGTCAACGCCAACGACAAATTCCAACCAATGGTAATTGGCTTTCACGTCGTGCATCTGAAACTCTACGTAGTCGCCCCATACGGGGTCTTTAAGGTCAGGACTGAACACGTCGAATTTATACGACGTGAATGCATATCTTAATCCTCCGTACAGACGATGTATGTCGTGCTTGTTTTTCATGATGTTGAAGTCGCAACCAATCCTTCCATATGGTGCACCTGTCTTATAGGTCAACTTCGTGATTTCATCGTAAGCGTTTGCCTTTCCCCATCCCAATTCTATGATGGGAAAATACTTGTCCTTGAGATTCACGCGTAGTGCTCCTTCGTATTGCCCGTAATTGCCGAATGCCATTTGCGCCAGTCCTACGGCATCTAACGAAACCGAAAATCCACGAAAAAACGGGATGGTATCTACCTCTTCGGTAAATATCTTCTTTTTCGTCTGTGCCTGTAAGCCAATGCTACAAATGAGCATCAAGCTAATACACATTATCCTTGAAATAGATATAGAAATGGGCTTTCGATGCATCGTACGTTACATTTGCATTGTTGATTACTATAGAGTCTATCCGATGGTGGGTATGCTCAACGCCTGTGATGGTATGGAAGAAGGAGGGATTGCAATCTACCGACTCGAAATGGTTGTAGTCGAGTTTCTTGATCTTGACGGTGTCTAATGTCTTGCCAAGCTTGCTTTTTATCTCAAAGAAAAAGATGTCTTCTGCTCCATGATAACTGATGGGCAGGCTGAAACTATCCACGTCTACGTCGCCGTTGATGACAACGGAGTCTATGCCTGTTATGCGTGGCGTGGATATGCTTAAGGTGTCTTGAAGCAGAGTGACACTTCCTTCCAATTTATAAGCGGTATAGACGCGATGTTTTAGCGGACAATCGATAGACGAACACGAACTGGGAAGAATGAATGTTAAAACGAATACGAAGGCAAATGCACAAAAAGAGAGTGGGCGAGACCATCTGTTCGTCTTTCCATTTCCTTTCCTTGTCTTGTCAACGATGTGAGGGTTGTTCATCTTCTTGTTCTTTGTCGTCATTAAATAGTCTTTTCTATCTGATAGTCATTTCTGTTGCTCGATGAACGACTGATGAGGTCGCCCAAGAATCCTGCCAAGAACAATTGCGTTCCAATCAACATGGTGGTCAATGCGATATAGAACCAAGGAGAACTGGTTATCAATCGTTGGGGAATGCCGTTGGCAAGGCAATACAATTTGCCTGCGCCAATGATAACCACCGCCAAGAAGCCAATGAGAAACATGATGGAACCCAAGAAACCGAATACGTGCATTGGTTTTTTGCCAAACGTACTCAAGAACCACAACGTCAGCAAGTCTAAATAACCATTGACGAAACGATTCAATCCCATAAACTTGGAAGAACCATACTTGCGTGCCTGGTGATGAACCACCTTTTCGCCAATCTTGTCAAATCCCGCGTTCTTGGCTAAATAGGGGATGTAGCGGTGCATCTCGCCATATACCTCGATGTTCTTCACCACATCCTTGCGATAAGCCTTCAATCCACAATTGAAGTCGTGAAGGTTCTTGATGCCGCTCACCCTACGGGCGGTCGCGTTGAATAATTTCGTGGGAAGGGTTTTCGAGATGGGGTCATATCGCTTTTGCTTATAGCCAGAAACCAAGTCGAATCCGTCTTGCGTAATCATGCGGTACAATTCGGGAATCTCGTCGGGAGAGTCTTGAAGGTCTGCGTCCATCGTAATGACTACGTCGCCTTGAGCCTCCTTGAATCCGCAATACAAGGCGGGACTCTTTCCGTAGTTCCTGCGAAACTTGATGCCTTTCACGCTTGGCGATTGCTTTTTCAAGTCTTCTATGATACTCCATGAGCGGTCGGTAGAACCATCGTCGATGAAAATTACCTCAAATGAAAATTGATTCTCTTCCATCACACGGGCAATCCATGCATACAATTCGGGAATCGATTCATCCTCGTTGAAAAGGGGTACTACAATTGAAATATCCATATATAGTCAAATCTTTTATTTCTTTGTTTTGGCTTTCTTTACGCAAATCATTGCGATGAAGATGCTGATGATAAAACCTATCGATATGTTTTGCATCATGAACATAAACGACCATTGGATGGGTCCTAATGTGCTCATGCTCTCCAAGGCTTCCTTGATTTCCTCGATGTTCATACCATATTGTTGGTAGATGGGTGTCAGCGTATTCACGGCTGTTCGCATCATATTGAGGAAGTTGCCGTGGTCGAGGAACTTGAAGTAGACATATTGCGCAAACATGAAAATAAGCGAGGCGTAGAAAAAGGTATATACGGAATACATATATCCGCGGCGGAAGGAGATAATCCCGTCTAATGCATACTCGCGAAACGAGACCAGTCGCCATCCCACGAAAAACGGTGTCGCTATCATCAATAGATTGCCGATAGACGAACCTGTAGCAAAAACGATGCAAGCAAAACTGGCAATCCACAACAACGACAAGAATGCTCCATCTTGTCGCGCGAACGCCTTCACTTGCATAATATCTTCGGGTCTTACCATATAGTTTTTCCTAATTAGGGTGCAAAGTTACGCATTTGTTTTGAAAATATCGCATGATTCCTTGCAAAATTGTTTGATAGAGCGTCTGAATATGGGTTATCATTTAGGTCTTACAATACATTTTGCGAAATCGTTTATTCGATGGAAGTCAGGGACGGTTGAGGTCATCGGGCTCCATGATAGGAAATGTGGTTCGCATAGTTTATCGCCACATTTGTAAATATTACAATTCATGGACATACCCGATAGGTTTCCCAATTGATGCATGAAGAAGGTGGAAATAGGGATAACCAAAACCAATTGCCAATGATACCTCCCCTTTTGCAAGGGAATCTCCTTGTGTTCAAGGGAAGACCACCTTTTCACTTGGTCAAGTATGTCTTGCGAAGCTAATTGTCTGTTCTCCCTTCCAGTGCCGACGCCAATCAATAAGGTACCTATGCAATTGCACTCTATGTTGTAATACATTCCATCGTTCTTGGGAGCGATAAATAACTCACAACAGGAATCTTCCCAAACGTGTCCGTTGTCTGTAAGTGCCATTGCTCGGATGCTATTCTCATCAACATCATATTGTATCATCACGTTGTTTTCAGAATAGGCAATCCTGAACTTTGCTTGAGGTTTGTATGGATAATCAACAGCCCAATTGTGGCAATCGATGGCATTCCATTCTACGCCTTCCTTGTCTAAAATACTCGGCACTTCACTTGCGTCAGACGGATAAGTAACTATGTTCTTGATAATTAGTTCCATGATGATTAGAATATGAAATGGTTGATTATATGTTTTATATTGTTGTGTGGGATGAGACTTTTATTTTTACTATGCAAAATTACTGCTATTTCCCACAACTACCAAAAAACGGCCTTCCGTATGGCGTAAAAATCTGTTAACAAAACAGGTTGTTCGTGTTAAAAAAGCTAAACCATATATTTAGCATGAACAAACCATATATTTAGCAAGGCTAAAGCATATATTTACACTTCGCAAACCTATCGTTTGTAGAATGGAAACAGTAGGTTTTGTTTGCAGTCAACTTAGGAATACAATGACAGAAAAGACTTGATGTAGCCTTTAAGCGAACGAACGAACAGTTGAACAGTTTTGTTTGAGAAAATGTGAGTATAGATTTATTATTATATATATATTATAATATATATATTAATAAAAGTTTAAGCGAACGCAAAAACGGAAACTGTTCAACTGTTCGTTCGTTCGGTAAAGCAGAGTGGGGAGTTTCTTCTTTACGTTTATATGTGTAAAATCCAATATGCTACGTTCTGTCGGATTCGTTATTCGACAGCATTGAGTACAAGGATTTCCAATCCGATTCTCGCATTACAAATGCTAATCATTACGTACGAATTACAAATTCGCCCTAACAAGGTGATTTTTTGCGTAAAAAACAGTCCACGTCTTGCCGTATTCTCGTATTTTTTCGTAACTTTGCATATTAGTTAGAACCTCGTCAACCATGCTATTCCAGAAAACCATTGTCAATAAATACAAGCAGGCATTGCCCAAGGAAACAACTGCGCAGCCTTGGCAAACCTTCCAGCAATACTTCCTCAACAAGGACATCCAGCAGAACATTCTCCAGTCGAAAGAGGAGCAATTCCAAGAGGGTTTCCTCCGAGAACTCTTCGTGAAGGTGCTGGGCTACACGCTCAATCCTTCGCCCGACTACAATCTCATCACGGAGAAGAAGAACGAGAACGACGCGAAGAAGGCTGACGGTGCCATCCTGCTTGACGGCAAGGTGATGGGCGTGATAGAACTGAAAGACCATAAGACCACCGACCTCTCGAAAGTGGAACCGCAGGCATTCAACTACAAGAGCCAGCATGTGGGTACGCGACTGGTCGTTATCTCCAACTTCGAGAAGTTGCGCCTGTACATCGACAATGCCGTCGAACACCGCGAATGGAACCTGTTCACGCTCACCGAAGACGACTTCCGCGAACTCTACCTCTGTCTGGCGTGGCAGCAGGTGGTGAATGGTACGGCGGTGAAGATGAAAGCCGAGTCGGTATCATCGGAAGACCAGATCACCAAGGCGCTCTATCGTGACTATTCGCAATTCAAACGCGCCCTCTTTGCCGACATCTTGAAGAACAATCCCGTGCGCGATGGGGAGGACGAAAAGGAATGGCAGCTGCTGCTCTTCAAGAAGACACAGAAACTGCTCGACCGTATGCTTTTCATCTTCTTTGCCGAAGATTGCGGATTACTACCTCCCAACTCAATGGTGCAGATTATCGACCAATGGGAGCAACTGAAGGAAATCGACGAATACCGCCCCTTCTACGACCGTGTGAAGAAGTATTTCGGTTACATGAACACGGGCTTCAAGGGTAAGAAATATGAGGTTTTCGCCTACAATGGCGGTTTGTTCAAGCCTGATGAAGTGCTCGACAACATCAAGATTACTGACGACCTGCTTGCCATGCATTGCCGAAAGCTTTCTGAATACGACTTCGAGAGCGATGTTGACGTGAACATCCTCGGTCATATCTTCGAGAACTCGCTCTCGGAGATTGAGGAAGTGACACAACAAATCAGCAGCGGCAACGCTCCCGCCACCTCCAAGCGCAAGCAAGACGGTGTGTTCTACACCCCTCAGTATATCACAAAGTACATCGTTGAGAACACCGTGGGCCGCCTCTGTGCCGAGAAGAAACAACAGATGGGCATTCGTGAGGATGAGTATTTCTCCGACCAGCGTCGCCAGTTGCAGACCAAGAAACGCCTGCTCGCCCAGTTGCAGCAATACCGCGAATGGCTCCTGCAAATCACCATTCTCGACCCCGCCTGTGGTAGTGGTGCCTTCCTCAATGCCGCCCTCCGATTCCTGATGGACGAGCATAAGCTGATAGACGAGATGGAGACGAAGGTAAGCGGTTACACGCTTGAGTTTCAGGATGTGGAAAACAGCATCTTGGAGAACAACCTCTATGGTGTTGACATCAACGAGGAGAGTGTGGAGATAGCCCAGTTGGCTCTATGGTTGCGTACCGCCAAGCCCCACCGCAAGTTGAATACGCTCAGCGGAAATATCAAGTGCGGTAACTCGCTCATCAGCGACCCCGCCATAGCTGGCGACAAGGCTTTCAACTGGCAAGAACAATTCCCGCAGGTGTTTGAACGGGGAGGATTTGACGTGGTGATTGGGAATCCGCCGTATGTTCAGTTGCAAAGCATGGGAGCCATGAGCGATGTTTATGCCCAATGTGGCTTTGAGACCTATAACAAGAGTGCCGACCTCTATTGCTTGTTCACTGAGAGAGGCTATAATCTGCTGAAGCCTGGAGGATTGCAATCGTTCATCATGCCAAACAAGTGGATGCTCGTATCGTATGGTAAGGAGTTGCGCCGCTTTATGGCAAAGAGCAACCTACAGCAGATTATCAACTTCGGTGATGTTCAATTCTTTGAGGGAGCTGCTACTATTGTTTGTATTTTTGTTACTAAAAAAGGTGGTGTTTTAACCGATGTAGAAGCCCTTTCATTAAATCATAAAACCTACAAAGGCGATTTTGCAAATGAGGTAAAAGGAGGGATTGAACTCTATCCGCATGAAGAGTTTGGAGAAACAGAATGGAGTATTCAACCACGTGCGCACCTCAACATTCTAAATAAAATGAAGAATGGAATCCCTTTAAAAGACATGCATATAGAAATTAATTGTGGAATAAAAACAGGGTTTAATGATGCATTTTTTATTGATGAAGAAACTAAGAAAAATCTAATTGCGGAAAATGCAAATAGTGCTGAATTGATACATCCTTTATTGAGAGGTAGAGATTTGCGTGCTTGGTTCACCTCTAATGATGGACAATATATAATAAATCCTCATAATGGTGTTCCTAAGAAAAACATTCCACCTATAAATGTTGAAAATTATCCTGCAATAAAAAAACATTTAGACAAGTATATCAATCAATTAAGAAAACGGGGTGACAAAGGAATAACACCATATAATATGCGTGCTTGTGCTTATTTGAAAGAATTTGATAAGCCTAAAATATTGTATAGCGAAATAACTGCATTTTTCCCATTTATTTATGACAATAAAGGGCTAATGTGTAATAATAAGATTTTCTTTATTACAGCACAAGACGATACTATTGATTTAAAGTTTCTTACGGCTATTTTTAATTCAAAGTTATGTAAACTATGGATTTGGTATAATTGTCCTGAATTGTTAGGTGGAACACGGGAAATTAGAAAGGTATATTTTGAAAGATTCACCATTCCTTCAATTTCTAAAGAGGTACAGCAACCCTTTGTAACTCTCGCAGATACGATGCTCACCCTTAACAAAGAATTGCAATCGAAGCGCAGCCGTTTCCTTCGTCGCTTGTCGGAGAACGTGGAGGGCGTGAAGATAACGTCTGCCCTTCAGACATTCGACCTGCTGGACTTCAAGGCATTCGTGGCAGAGTTGAAGAAGCAGAAGATAAAACTTTCGCTCACGCAACAAGACGAGTGGGAAGACTATTTCAACCAATACGCCGAAGCCTGCCAGCAACTAAAAACGCAGATTGCCGCCACCGATGGCGAGATTGACCAGCGCGTCTATGAACTCTACGGCTTGACGGAAGAAGAAATCAGTATCGTTGAAGGAGTGAATTAACGACATAAAATCACGGTTTATGGATAGAGATACGTTGATTTCATAAAAACTGAGAAAAGCATAAAACAAGAAGCCATCGGTTCATCTTCTGAAACTGATGGCTTCTTATGATTTGATATAAATAGGTGTGGATTAAATAACCTCTATTCCTAATTTCTTGCAAAGGTCGAGGCTCATTTCCTTGAGCTTGAATTTTTGGATTTTGCCTGACCCAGTAAGGGGGAACTGGTCAATGAAGAATACGTACTTGGGAATCTTGTAGCGGGCAATCTTTCCACGGCAGAATTCCTGTACGTCTTCGGGTTCCATCTTCACGCCTTCGTTGAGGATGATGAAGGCTCCTACGGCCTCTCCGTATTTCTTGGAGGGTACGGCAGCTACTTGCACGTCCTTGATACCTGGCATGTGATAGAGGAATTCCTCGATTTCACGGGGATAGATATTCTCGCCACCACGGATAATCATATCCTTGATACGACCCGTGATGCGATAGAAACCGTCTTCGTCCTTGATGCCTAAGTCGCCTGAATGCAAGAAACCGTTCTTGTCGATGACCTCTGCGGTGGCTTCGGGATTCTTGTAGTAGCCTTTCATGACGTTGAAGCCTCGACAACACATTTCTCCTTGTACGCCAACGGGACATTCCTCGCCAGTCTCTGGGTCAATCACTTTTACTTCCACAAAGGGATAGTCGCGTCCAACGGTGGTGCAACGTTGCTCGAAGGAGTCAGCCAGACAAGTCTGCGTCATTCCTGGCGATGATTCGGTAAGTCCATAGACACTCGTGATGGTCATGTACATCTTCTCCGATACGCGTTTCATCAATTCCACGGGACAGAGCGAACCAGCCATGATGCCCGTGCGAAGACACGACATGTCAAACATGTCGAACATGGGATGATCTAATTCGGCAATGAACATCGTAGGTACGCCATAGACGGCGGTACACCGTTCCTTATGGATGGAAGCCAATACTACAAGTGGGTCGAATTTCTCCACCATGACCTCCGTACAACCATGCGTCAAGCAGTTCATCGTAGCCAGCACCACGCCAAAGCAATGGAACAAAGGTACGCAAACGCAAAGTTTGTCGTCTTGCGTGAATCCCATGTTTTCACCCGTAAAGTAACCGTCATTGGCAATGTTGAAGTGGGTGAGCATCACACCCTTTGGAAAGCCCGTGGTTCCCGATGTATATTGCATGTTGCAGACATCGTGACAAGTCACCTTGCTCTTCATGTCGTTGAGTTCCTCATCCTCGATGTTTTGTCCTAAGAGCAATAGTTCGGCAGTATTATACATACCACGATATTTCTCCATACCGATGAATACCACGTTCTTCATGTGAGGGAATCGCTCGCTATTCAAGTGCCCGCGCTCACACGTCTTTAATTCGGGCAACATGGTATATGTCATGTCTACATAGTTACAATCCCACGTACCATCCGTGATACAAAGCGTATGCATATCGGAGTCCTTGCAGAGATACTCCAATTCGTTTTGCTTATAGTTGGTATTTACCGTAACCAACACGGCACCGATTTTCGCCGTGGCATAGAGGAATGTCAGCCAATCAGGTACGTTCGTTGCCCAAATACCGACGTTAGAACCCTTTTTCACGCCGATGGCAATCAATCCCTTTGCCAAGTTGTCCACGCGCTCATTGAACTTACTCCACGTGAAGCGCAAATTACGGTCAGAGTAAACGATATATTCTTTGTCAGGGGTGGTTTCTGCCCAATGTTCGAGCCATTGTCCAAGCGTACGCTCTGAGAGCGTATAGCCAGCACTTCCCGTTTCGGCAGGGTAAGTGCGTCGTCCTACAATATTATTTTCCATTGCTTACGATAATCTACTTGAGAAAGTATTAGAATGGAATATACACTACGGCAAGAATCTTGGCAGGTTTGCCAGCCACGCCATGTACGTGATGCTTCACGATAGAGTCATAGAAGATGCTGTCTCCAGCCTCAAGCGTATATTTCTTCTTGCCATATTCGATTTCGAGTTCACCCTCAAGTACATAGATAAACTCTTCGCCTTCATGGGCAGAAAGCTTGTATTCGAGTTTGTCGGTTGGGTTGACGTCAATGATAAACGGTTCCATGTGACGTCCAGCCTTTTGTTGTGCCAGTGGGTGATATTCCATGTGTTTGCGTGTGTCGGTGGCACCATTAGAGAAACTAATGCTACTTTCGCGATTACGGTCTGCCGCGCGTGTAATCACGGGACCCAACGAGTCGTTATCATCCATGAATGTACCCAATCTTACGCCTAAAGCCCTTGCTATCTTAATCAGCGGACCTAACGACGGTAGGTTTTGGTTGTTCTCGATGGAAACGATTTGTTCGGTAGAGAGACCGCTACGTTCTGAAATTTCTTCGATGGTCAAGTTTTTAGATTCTCTAATTCCCTTAATTTTGAATCCTACAATGTTGTTATTATCAGACATAATAAACCAAAAATATAAGTAATCTATTGAAATTTGGGTGCAAAGTTACGCAAATGTTTTGAAAAATGACTTAAAGAGCATGAAAAGTTAGTTAAAACATGAAATATTTGTCTGAATAGGAATTATTTTGCCGTTTTTGATGGCAAAATGTCGAATGTCAGTGAAATGTCAGTATCATGTCAGCGATTGTTTGCGGCCTGAGAAGTAGGCTTTGCGTATCTTTGCGGCATGAAATCATATCAACTGATTAATAATTTGATGGGGTGGCTGGTGTTTGCCGTAGCCGCCACGGTCTATTGCTTGACGATAGAACCCACCGCTTCGTTTTGGGATTGCCCAGAGTTTATATTGAGTGCGTATAAGTTGGAAGTCGGTCATCCTCCTGGTGCTCCCTTCTTTATGTTGGCCGCCAACGTCTTTTCTCAGTTGGCGAGCGACTCCACGCAAGTGGCGCGAATGATTAACCTGATGAATGCGTTACTATCAGCCTTATGCATCACGTTCCTTTATTGGAGTATCACGCTTTTGGTAAGGCGCATCTACAAGTCGGTCTTTGTCATCGTGTTATCGGGATGTGTGGGCGCATTGATCTATACCTTCAGCGACACCTTTTGGTTCTCTGCCGTAGAGGGCGAAGTATATGCCTTCTCGTCGGCATTCACCGCCGTGGTGTTTTGGTTGATGTTGAAGTGGGAGAATCATGCCGACGAACCCCATAGCGACCGCTATATCGTTTTGATAGCCTACATGATAGGTCTTTCGATTGGCGTTCATTTGCTCAACCTCTTGTGTCTGCCCGCCATCGTATTGATTTGGTATTATCACCATGAGCCAAAAGCCACTCTATGGGGTTCAATGAAGGCATTGATGATGTCGTTCTTGCTATTGGCAACCATCCTCTATGGTATTATCCCTGGCTTTGTCAAGGTGGCAGGATGGTTTGAATTGTTGTTCGTCAACGTGTTTGGTTGTCCGTTTCAAACGGGCGTTTGCGTCTATATAGTTTTATTGTTTGTCCTTTTGTCATGGGGAATCTACGAAACCATCCGACGCGGTAAGCGATTGTATAATACGTTGCTGCTCTGCTTGTTGATGATTGTCATCGGCTATTCAAGTTATGCCGTCATTCTGATTCGTTCGACTGCTCATCCACCGATGGACCAAAACTCTCCAGAAGACGTGTTCACCCTTTCGAGTTATCTCGCCCGTGAACAATATGGTCACCCGCCATTGATGTATGGTCAGGCTTATACGTCGCAACCTGAATATGAAGTGGACGGGAATGTCTATCGTCCTAAGATGAAGCATGGCGAGAAGATATACAAGAAAAAGCCCAAGGAAAAACCTACCGACCGCGACGAATACATTGTTACGGGAACACAAGATAAATATGTATATGCGCAAAATATGTTCTTTCCTCGAATGTGGGATGCTACGAAAGCCGACGCATACGAGAATTGGTTGGGCGAGGTGAAGGGAAAGATGGTAGAATATCAAGTAGGTGGTGAGTCGATGATGATTAAAGTGCCCACCCAATGGGAAAACCTGCGTTTCTTTCTCAGTTATCAATGCAATTTCATGTATTGGCGTTACTTCATGTGGAACTTCTGCGGTAGGCAAAACGACTTACAAGGACAGGGGGAGGTGGAACACGGCAATTGGATAACGGGTATTCCGTGGATTGACAATGCCCGTTTGGGCGACCAAAGTATATTGCCCGATGAATTGCGCATCAACAAAGGCCACAACGTGTTTTACGGTCTTCCATTGTTGTTGGGATTCCTTGGCTTGTTGTGGCAAGGATTGGGAAGGGGTAGGAGAGGAATCCAACAATTTTGGGTGGTATTCTTCTTGTTTTTTATGACTGGTCTTGCCATTGTGGTGTATCTCAACCAAAATCCCATGCAAGTGCGTGAGCGCGACTATTCATTTGCAGGTTCGTTTTATGCTTTCGCCATTTGGTGCGGAATAGGTGTTGCCGCCATTTATGCGATATTGTCAAAATGGTTGGGTAAGATGATGAAATCGCAGAAGACCAACCTCTTTATCTCACGTGCAGTGACGTTATTGACTATCTTGATTCCCATACAGATGGCTTGGCAGACATGGGACGACCACGACCGTTCGCATCGCTATGCTTGTCGTGATTTCGGGTACGATTACTTAATGTCGTGTCAAGACGAAGGTAATCCCATCTTGTTTTGTGATGGTGACAACGATACATTTCCTTTGTGGTACAATCAGGAAGTGGAGAATGCGCGAACTGACGTGCGCGTGTGTAATCTGAACTATCTTCCCACCGATTGGTATGTTGACCAAATGCGTCGCCCAAAGGAACATGCGCCAGCTTTGCCTATTCCGTGGAAAAGAAAAGATTATATTGGAAGTAAGCGAGAGTATGTACCCGTTCGTCCA
>JAEEGL010525746.1_pt1 | contig 14403 bp, 13 predicted proteins | sample 9134231 | NCBI WGS metagenome assembly JAEEGL01 (sample SAMN16246548, study PRJNA631951) | gut metagenome | biome: gut microbiome; feature: rumen; material: fiber-attached | host: Bos | place: Iran: Karaj | collected 2018-10
ATTCTCCCTTCTATATATTTTGACCGTTTCCACGATATCTTCTTAAAAAATTTGCTCTTTGTGCATTCAACTAAATAGTTAATAATAGTTGGTGACAGCTTATCTACTAATTCACAATTCTTCAAATCCAAATCGCTATAGCTTTCATTAGAAAACAATTGAACTGGTAATGGATACATGTGATGAACAATCCCAGCTATTATTATTTTAGCTTCTTCCTCGTTATCAAATAGTTCCGGATACCATGTATACGCATTAATTACTGCTTCGAGAGGATGTCTGAAGCCATGCTTATTGAAGAAATGCTTTTCATTCACCTTTTTTGCGTTTTGATAAGGTACTGTATATAAATCGTGAAGCATTGCAATAATTACAGTTAATCTTATATTGACCCTCTTCCTGCATTTTATCGCTAGCTCATAACTAACAATTGCGTCTTCTAAAATATGTTCTCCCAAGGATATACTACCATGGTGATAAAAAGGCTTTTTCATTCTTTTTTGGAACTCTTTATGGATAAAAATTGGATAAATAATTTCATTAATTGCCAAAATATCATCATTGCTTAAATGATATTTTTGATATATATTATATAATTTTTTGTCAATTATCTTATCCATATTTACTCCTTATTAATGGTGTCCCAGATGGGAATCGAACCCATAATTGGGCTTTAGGAGAGCCCCGTTATATCCATTTAACTACCAGGACATTAAAGGCACAGCCTTTAAATATTATCTAATTCATCAATATATTTATTAATGCTTTTAATTTTTTTATTAACCTTTTCTAAATCAACTTTTTTATCTATAAAATCATTATTAATTTTGTATTTTTCCTTAAATAATTTTATTTTTTTGTAACTATTATTAATATACTCTGGATCTATTTCACAATTATTTACCATCTTAATAAGTTTATTATATAATTTAATATCTCCCTTTTGATACTTAATAATCATCATATTATTTCCGGCTTCAATACTTTTCTTAACATTACTTTTTGTTCTTCTAAACAATCTTAGTGAATTCATTCTCAAATCATCTGTTATAATTAATCCATTGTATCCTTTATTCAATAGAAGTTTGTTAATAATTTTTTTGTTTATTGATGCTGGAGCATTACCATACCCTCTTACTTTTAAATGACCAACCATTATTGCGTCTGCACCATATTCAATAGCCTTATAAAATACATTTATGTCTTCTTTTTTTAGTAACTTAACATTTTTAATCTTTGGTAAGAGAAAGTGACTATCTCTATGCGTTAATCCGTGACCAGGGAAATGCTTTATAACTGAAATAATATTATTTTTTTGCATTTCTATCATAAATGGTATACCATATTTAATAATGTCTTCAGTCTTTCCATAACTACGATTTCCAATCGCTTTGTTTTTATTATCTCTATAAATATCTAGTACTGGAGCAAAGTTCATGCTAACACCAGTTCTTTTCAACAAATATGTAGTTACTTTATTTACATTATCTACAACTTTCTCATCCTTAGTACTTGCTATTTTTAATGCGTTATACATTTTTTCAACATCTTTAGGAAATCTATTAACTCGTCCATTTTCTTGATCAATTGCAATAAATAAAGGCATTCCATCTTTATTAAATCCTTTTATCTTATTTACAAAATCTATCATAGTATCCAAAGACGTATAATTGTTTTTATATAAAACTACTCCTCCAACTTGATAATTCTTAATTAATTCAATTATCTCATCATTTAAGTCATATACGTCTAATCCAAGTATAATCATTTGCATAAATTTATCTTTTAAATCTACTTTTTTATTCATTATTTCAACTCCATATTAATTATAATACTTCAAGCAAATTAATTATATCACACAAAATAAAAGAGAACAATTAAGTTCCCTAGTCTTTTGCTTTAAAAATGAGAGTAAAGACAAAAGATAAAATTACAACACTTACTAAAGCAATTCCTGATGAAGAAAGAAGTCTAAAAAATAAACCGAGTATGCCAGATTCTTCATAACCAGCTATTCCGGATGAATATAACATATGGCCGAAATTAGATATCAGTACTGTAGCACCTGCACCGAACGTTTTTATAAGTTTATCATAAATACCAAAGTATGATAATAATACACCAATTACTGTTAAACCACTAGTTATATGTCCGGGAGTTAATTTAGTATTATCAAGAATCACTTCACATAATAGGCAAACTAAACCAGATAATAAAAAAGCCTTTAAATAAATCATAGTACCTCCAAACTTACTGCGTGAGCAATTGCTGGTACTGGAATATGTTGATTTACTAACGTTGTACTATGTAGAGATCCTGTCCCTAGTATTAGAATCTTCTTATACTTTTTGCTTAAGAGTATTTTGTTAAATAATATTAAAGGAAGACATGTTGGACCTGATCCGCCGGCATATACATCTTGACTATCTAAATATAATTCACAGCCAGCATCTAGATATTTATTGAACTTTATACCATATTCTTGGAGAGCATACTCTTTAAATATTTCTTTTCCAACACATCCTAAATCCCCAGTTAGTATTAAGTCGTAGTAAGATACATCTCTTTTTAAATCTCTTAGATGTTCATATAAAGTACTTGCAGCAGCTGGAGCCATTATAGCGCCCATATTATTAACATCTTTTATACCCATTTCAATAACCTTGCCAATTGTTGCTGATTCTATTTTGAGTTTTCCAGTATTTTTAGATAGCAAAGATGCTATCGCTGCAGTGGCAGTATATGTTTGAGTCTTCTTCCTTGGAAAACCATATTCAATTGGATATCTAAATTGTCTTTCAACAGATTTATTATGACTACTTGTTAATGTAACAACTTTTTTTATTGATTTTTCTTGCAAAAAATTTGATGCTACTATTAAACTTTCAACATATGTTGCACAAGCACTATATATTCCTAATAAAGAAATTGAATTATTAATACAACTATATCCTATTCCAGATATTTGATTTAATAAATCTCCTCCTATAACTAAATCAACATCTTTTCTTCCAATATAATTCTTCTCAAGCAAACAATCTAATACTACTTTTTGCATTTTTATCTCGGCTTGTTCGAATGTCTTCTCACCAAAATAGTAATCATCCATTATTAAATTTAATTTTTTAAGTTTACTTTCGCCTTCCATCGGACCAGCAAGTACGATATTATCATTTATATAAATATTGTTATATTTAATACTAGCCATATAACATCACCTTCAATATAATTAGAAAAAATGAACTAATTATTCCATATACAATTACTGATCCCGCTAACTTAAACATATTTGATCCTATTCCAGTTATTAAACCATCTCTTTTATAATCCAAAGCAGCACTTTGAACACTATGAGCAAACCCGGTCGTAGGTATTATCAAGCCACATTTTGCCTTACTAACCCAGTTATCAAATTTGCCTATTGCAGTCATAAATGATGTAAATAATATTAAAATAAAGGATAACCATGCAAAAGAATCTGTTCTGGATATTCCAAACGATTCTATGAGAACATAGATAATTATTTCTCCAATTAATCCAACTAAACCTCCAACTAAAAAAGCAATTAATGAGTTTTTAATTCTCTCTTCTTTGGGAGATAATCTTTTTACTAATTTAAGGTATTCCTTTTTATTCATATAACCACCATTATTATTATGATAAATATGAACTATATTATACCTACATCGTTAAATATTCTCGCATCTTATTAATTCCCTTTTTCTCATATCTCGATACCATTACTTGAGTCATTTTTAATTTTTGAGCAACCTCTTCTTGAGTTAAATCCTCATAATATCTTGATACAATAATATTTTTTTCATCTTCACTTAAGACCTTGAAACTATCATCAATTATTAATTTTGTATCTATGTCGCACTCTTCACCGCTTATACATTCATATGCACTTCTTTCATCATCCGAATCATCATCTAAGCTCATTATTTCTTTGCCACTTAAACATGCACATTCAATTTTATAAAGTGGTATATTTAAATACTTAGACAATTCTACATTTGATGGGATCCTTGCATATTTTTGAGCAAGCATATATCTTACTTCCTCAATCTTCCTATATAGTTTTAAAATATCTTTACTTACTTTTATAGATTTATTATGAGCTAGTAAATACATTTCTCCATATATATAGTCGTGGGCATAAGTAGAAAATTTTGCAACATCATTTATATTATAGTTCTTTAACGCTTTAAATAAGCCAACTACTCCAGCTTGATACAAATCGTTTTTATCAACACCATAGAAATAATTTGCTATTTTCCATATTAGTCTTTCATTATCTTTTAATATCTTCTCCTTATTCATTTTTCACCTCTAACTTAATTAGACGAAAAAAATATCATTACTTACATTCACCTACCTGCATTATAAATATAAATCTTTTTTATAACTAATTAAATAGATTCGACAAATGATGTCAAAAAAAACGACTATTTCTAGTCGTTTTAATATTTTATCTATTAAATATAAGTCATTACTGTAAACAATATTAGTAGTATTACTAATAATGCTAAAGCAAATACCCAAATATGTTTAATCCATGTCTTGTAGTCAATATCTAAGTAAGATAAACCAATTACTAATAAAGCACTTGTTGGTACAAATAATCCAACAAATCCATACATTGAAGTAAAGATAATATGAATTACATCAACATTTTGACCAAATGTGCTAATGAAATATCCACCTACAACATAGCCAGTAAATCCTAAATCAGTATGGAATACATTACCAATAAAGGCAACTAAGCTTACTAAATATGGATTAAATTTAGTTGCGCCACTAAATATCATATTAGTAAGTGTTGGTAAATATGCACTAAAGTATGCAGCTACCATAATCATATATATTCCAAGGAATAACAATATTGGTTTAGCTAACTTTTTAAATCCTTCTAAATATGATGCTACAAATTCAGAAAGTTTTACTCTACTAATAATTGCAACTAAAACACTTAAGAGCACAAGGAATGCTGAACCAGCAAATAAATCCCAAGCACCAAAAGCAGCTGCTTTAGTACCTAATAACAATTTGAATAATGCAACATCACCCAATTTAAGGCCAATTAACCATGTATGGAATTTTCCAAAGCATGCTATTTTAAAATTAGTTTCCCATCCAACATATCCTAATACGATAAATACAAATGCTACTGCTAGAACAACTAATACAGGCCATGCTTTAGCCCTTTTATCAGCCTTTTCTACCATAAATGGATCAGATTCTATTTCATTTAATTTCTTATCATCAAGAACCTTCTTAACATGTAAAATGTTAAAGAAACTAAATAATAAGTATGCAACTACTAATAATAATACACGATAAATTAATACATTATCTGTTGTAGTTTGAGTATAATAGTTGAACCAATATAATCCTTCTCCACCATATGTAGCACCTAAAGTTCCAATTAATATAGAACCAAATGTTACAGCAAATGCAGTTATCTTATCAAGTTTCATGTTTAGAGCAACACTAATTACAAATGGTACAAATACAAGTGCAGCAAATGTTTGTGAGAAAAATGAAGCCATTAATGTAAATAGTAATGAAACTATAAGAGTAAATAATAATTCCTTTCCTTCAAATTTTTCAGCAACAGCAACAACTAATTTTTTATAGTTATCACTTTTACTTAATACAGCATAAAATGCTCCTAATGCTAGTAAGAATACAATCTTATCACCAGCAAAATTTACGGCATAGTATAGTAAATTTGGAATATCAGTTATTCCTTGTTCATTCATGCCATAACTAATATATTCAGCACCATTGAAGTTTCCATATTCGAATACCCAAGTAAGTGCAACAGATAATAAAATAAACATTATTACCCATTTACCAAGGCTATTACTTTTTGATTTAGTAATAATTAGGTAACTACCAAGTATTGCTGAACATAATACTGCTATTAAGCCAATAATTTGACGGTTATCTTTAAGAATTATCCATAGAATAATTAAAATTGCATAAACTGCTAAAGAAACAAATTTTAATACTTTATCATTTTTTGCATTTCTAAGAATTAAAAAACCACCAAATAATGTCAAAATAGCGGCAACTACAAGACTAACAATTTGAACTGTTGTCATCTTTCCTATCTCCTCCTAATAATGATTATAGCACCCAAAGCAAACAAAAAAAAGCATTGTTTACACAAATTTGACACATAAACAATGCTTTTATCTTAATCTATATTGACTAATTCGTATTCTCTTGTTCCTAATCCTAAACCTTCTGCATATGGAAGTATCTCCCTACCAAGTTGTCTATCAATTCTTTCTCTAAGAAAATGTGCGCCACTATCAGTACTATTCCATACCATATCAATGAACGCTTGATCATTAGCAACAGGATCTAAAGATGCAACTATTCCTAAATCTTCCATTACTGGATTTCCTTGATTACAATCACAATCACAATCGACAGATAAGTTATTCATAACAGTTATATATACTATTTGTTTGTTATTATCCACTAGATAATCTCTAACTGCAGTAGCAGCTTCTGCCATACTTTCAATAAATTCAATTTGTTCATATTTTACTCCCCAACATGTATCTGGATTTTCATCCTGTCCACAACTATGTATATATGCTTTACCATTACGGGAAGCAATACCAATAGACTGATTCTTAAGATTTGCACCAAATCCTCCCATTGCATGTCCTTTTCCGTGAGCAAGATTTATAATACTATCATAATTTGCAAAATTAGCACCAATAATATCATATTTAAGATGCTTACCTTTTTTTACAGGGATTTTTATTTCTCCATCTTTATCCATAATATCTACATTAGCAAACGAAGTAAATCCATGTTCTTTAGCAACTTTTATATGCTCCTCATAATTGGTTCTTTTACCTGGATATGCAGTATTACATTCAATAATTGTTCCATCTAATTTCTTGACTAATGGACCTATTAAATTTGCTTTTAAATATCCTTTTGATCCAGCTTCACCGGTTGATACTTTTACTCCAACACGGCCTTTTAAGTCCACTTTTAAAGCATCATAAATTTTAATCAAAGATTCGGCACTAATTTTTTTTGTATAATATACTTTGGCTTTTTCCATAATAAACCTCTTTTCTATAAAAAAGTATATCATAAATTTTTAAAAATTAGTTGTATTTTCATTCATGTTATGATATTATATTTTTGTTCAAGAAAACGGCGATGTAGCTCAGCTGGCTAGAGCATCCGGTTCATACCCGGCAGGTCGTGTGTTCGAATCACACCGTCGCTACCATTTTAAAATCAAAAATACTTATTTAAGTATTTTTTTTATATCATAATTGACAAATAGAATAAATATAGTATAATAAATATGCAATTTGATTGGCAGTTGTTTTATTTAATTATAATGTGTTTCTTAAAAATAAAGTAACTTAGACTGCCTAAGTGAAATTAATTGAAACTCCCTATAATAAAAGTAAGACATAACTAATTATTTGTAATATGTAAGAAAGGAGATATATATGGCAAGATATACAGGTCCAGCTTACAAACAATCTAGAAGACTTGGCTTTTCTACGCTTGAAAATGGTAAAGATTTAGCTCGTCGTCCATATGCACCAGGTATGCATGGAAAAGATAAAAAGAAAAAATCTTCAGAATATGGCGTTCAATTACAAGAAAAACAAAAAGTTAGATTTATGTATGGCTTAACTGAAAAACAATTTCACAAAGTATTTGACAAAGCTCAAAAAATGCAAGGAATTGCTGGTGAAAACTTACTTATGTTACTTGAATCAAGACTTGATAATATTACATATCGTTTAGGATTAGCTAGAACTAGACGTGGTGCAAGACAATTAGTTAATCATGGACATATTTTAGTTAATGGTAAAAAGGTTGATATTCCTTCATATAGAGTTATGCCTGGTGATATTGTATCAGTAAAAGAAAATTCATTAACACATGTTGCTATCTTAGATGCATTAGAACAAAAAGTTGCAGTTCCAGCTTACTTAGAATTTGATCAAAAGAAAATGACTGGTAAATATGTAAGGGTTCCAGAAAGAAGCGAATTAAATAGCGACATTAATGAACAACTTATCGTTGAGTTCTACAATAGATAATATTAAAACCGATAAAAATATCGGTTTTTTTATGCCTATCTTTCCCCTTCTTCAAGCATCTTAGTTATAAACAGACCATATCCAGTTAAGGGATTATCTACTATTACATGAGTAACCACTCCTATAATATTACCATTTTGCATTATTGGTGACCCACTCATCCCTTGAACTATTCCCCCAGTTTCCTTTATCAATCTATCATCGACTATCTCAAATGTTATATTTTTAGTATCACTATTAATATTTATACCAATAATATTTATTTTAAACTCCTCTACTTTATTACCATCTAAAACAGTATAAATATATGCATCTCCTATTTTTATATCATCACTTACCATAACTAATTCATAGTCATCTATATTACTTGCATATTTTCCAAATATACCATGATTAGTATTTTTAAGAATATTGCCATATCTAGTATTGTAATAGTACTTTGCATTCTTACTACCAGCATATCCATCACTTGATTTGTCAATTGATACAATTGTGTTTTTAAATATGTTCCCATCTTTTATTTCTACTATTTTAGATGATCCATTATGAACAATTTCATGGCCAAGAGCTCCATATATTAGTGATTCTGGATCAATATATGTTAATGTACCAATACCCATAATACTATCTTTAACATATAAGCCTGTTTTATATATACCATTATCCTCAATTAATTTTAAAGTTGTATTATATATATTATTATATCTTTTATATTCTATATTTACTTCCTTATTATTTGCATATTTTTCTATAATATTTGTTAATTCATTTAAATTATTAACTGGTGTATTATTGACTTTTTTAATGTAATCTCCAACCATTAAATCGCTTTTATTATATTTACCATTTATTTGGTAAAAACCAACTACTAAAACACCATCAGTATTTACTTCAATTCCAATAGTATTACCTCCCATATAAACATAATTTGAATATGCGAGCACATTCAGAGGCATACATATTATTAACAATAATAATATATATTTTTTCATATTATCACCATTATTATTATGGGTAATTATCTGTATAATAAAAAGCCAATAATTGGATATCCAATTATTGGAATTAATCTAACCATTTTTTTAGATAGTTTAAATTTTTTGTGCCATCAATTTTTATTCTTGGGACCTCATATATGTCACAATCTTTAGTAGCATATCTACTTGGAGTAAATCTAAATGCCATTTTATAACCACTTTCTTTTAATACATCTTTGATAATATTGTTATAATCACCAAAAGGATATGCCATAACATTAAAATTATATTTACTATTATTGTTTATATCATCTATTAATTCTTCTCTATTTTTACTTTTTATTGCGTGCTTTTTATCTTTAGTATAATAATGTAAATTATATGAATGACTTTCTATTTCAAAATTAGGATAATCATTTCTAATTTCATTAATTTTGTCTAATCCAATATATCCAGTATTATTCTTATCATAATCATCTGTTATTTCTTTTATCCTACTTCCTACAACAAAAGATACTGCTTTTAAATTATATTTTTTAAGTATTGGATATACTAAATAATAATCTTCATAAAAACCATCATCAAAGGTTATCATAACGCTTTTTCTAGGTAAATCAATTTCATTATTTAACCATCCATATAATTCATCTGTACTAATTGTTTTATACCTATTATCATATATATATTTCATCATACTTTCAAATATATCTACACTACCAACCCATACATTTTCTTTATATTTTGATTCTTTTATATCACTTGGTACTAATCTATGAAAAGTTATAATTGGTATTTTAGTTGCATTATCAACTTTTTTATTATTTAAATATAAAATAGAAGAAATAAGTAATATTATTATAATTATTAATACTATTAAATATTTCTTCATATTATTCACTTCCGACATTATTATAACATGTTTTATAAATGTCATTCAATTTTCTGCCAATTAAAAACTTGCTATTCAATAGCAAGTCTTTTTTAATAAACTAATACTTAAATCCCCATACTCTTGTATCTGATCCAGTAGCACAATTACTATATTTTAAGCATGTAGTACCTGTAGCATTAGTACTTAAACTATAACCAGATGTTGGACATTTTGCATTACCGGCCGCTATACCAGACAACTCACAATCTCCATATGTAGTACATAAACATTTACCACTAAATGTTATATTGTTTTTTACACACTTACCAGAATATTGATAATTATTACATTCCGAAATACATCCATAACGACATGTATTTGACCCAGATATTACACCATATGTATAAGTATGACTATCTGTTTTGCTATTTCCAGCTTCATCTGTACATGTTACTGAATAAGTATAATTACTTGTACCAGATAGTGCATGATTTCCACTTGTTGTTCCACTAAGTGGACTTCCACTTCCTCCATTCGAACATGTATATGTTGCTGTTTGACCACTTATGTCAAATGACACTGATGGTTTTGTTTTATCTATTCTAAAGTAATATGCACTACTCCAATCTCCCGGATTTCCTAAACCATCTACTGCTCTTATACAGAATGTCCAATCTCTATCTGTATCATATGTATATGAACTACTTAGATTACCTGATTTATTTTCTGTACAGTTTGTTGAATACTCATAATGATCTACACCTATTCCACTATCAGTTGCACTAAAGTTACCCCACCATAATGTTTTGTTTGTCCATGTGTTTGCGTTTGTTCTAATTGTTCCCGTCGAAGAATCATATCTAATTGTTGATGTTGCAACAGTTGGCCCTTCTTTATCTATTTTTGATACAGCTACATTACAATTTGTCTCATTTCCAAGTCCATCTTTTATATATAATGTATATGTTCCATTTGATGATACTGTTTTTGTTTTGGTTGTAGTACTGTAATTATTTTTATTATCCCAGGAATAATATACTGTTCCTTCTCCTGTATCAGTTCCACTTCCTGTTAATGTTTGATTATTCTTTGTCCATGATGTTGGATTTCCACTTATACTGCAGCTTGGTGCATCTTTATCTATTTTTGATACAGTTACATTACAACTTGTCTCATTACCAAGTCTATCTTTTACATATAACGTATACGTTCCATTTGATGATACTGTTTTTGTTTTGGTTGTAGTACTGTAATTATTTTTATTATCCCAAGAATAATATACTGTTCCTTCTCCGGTATCAGTTCCACTTCCTGTTAACGTTTGATTATTTTTTGTCCATGATGTTGGATTTCCACTTATACTACAGCTTGGTGCAGAATTATCTACTTTTGATACTGATACATTACAACTTGTTTCATTTCCAGCTCCATCTTTTACATATAATGTATATGTTCCATTGGATGAGACTGTTTTTGTGTTATTTGCTCCTGATGTTGATCCATAACTTCCTGTATCCCATTTATAATATACTGAGCCTTCTCCAGTATCAGTTCCACTTCCTGTTAATGTTTTACTTGCTGTCCATGTTGTTGTATTTCCACTTATATTACAACTTGGAGCATTTTTATCTATTTTCGATACATCAACATAACAATTATTTTCATTTCCTGCTCCATCTTTTACATACAATGTATATCTTCCATTTGATGATGCTGTTGTTGTATTATTGGATCCTGATGTTGCTCCATAATTTCCTGTATTCCATTTATAGTATACTGATCCTTCTCCAGTGTCAGTTCCATTTCCTGTTAAAGTTTTATTACTATTAGTCCAACTTGTTGGATTTCCACTTATATTACAACTTGGAGCATCTTTATCTACATAAACATTTGCAGTTACATTACATGTCGTTTTATATCCAACATTATCTTCTATTTCGTACTCTGCTATTGGAGCTGTCTTTGTTGTTACTTTATATTCCTTACTTCCTGTTTCTATTACTTTACATCCACTTGATGCATCATCACATCCCCATCTTATTGTTCTATTACCGCTTGTCCATGATGTACTTTCTCCCCATATTCTACATTCTGGTGGCGTTGTATCTAATACTATTGAATCTTGTGATTCACTTATATTTCTTGCTCCATCTTTTAAATATAAATATACTATTTTTGTTCCATCAGTATTTCCTAGATTAAATGAAGGCACTGTAAACCATCCCTCTGTTAACTCTGGTATTGGACTCCATTTTCCTTCACAACTTCTTGAATCACTATCTAATGAAAGACAATACTCAATTACATCCTCATCTTCTATTTTAATATGTACTTCTTCATTTACTTTATTTGTATATTCTTGATCTACTGTACTACCTACATAAAATGATCCATCACCTATTACAGGTGCTGAATTATCTTTATCAAAATATAATGTACAAAATGCTGTTCTAGTACTATTCATATATGCAGTATTTGTTAATGCATCATATGTAACTAGATTTCCTATATTATTTCTATCTCTATCTACACACTCTGCTTTACTAAATCTATATCCATACTTTGGCCATTCCTTACTCTTATATTCAACATATTTGCCAGTTCCTTTTTCAACCATTATTGCCAAAGTTATTTTATTATTTTTTGCATCTTTATATACTTTTTTGTCTTTTTCATACATAAAAAAGATAACACTTCCAACAAGTATTATTAAACTTATTAATAAAATTGTTATCTTTCTAATTTTCATAATTATATTATATTATATTTTCATTATATTTTGCAACCTTCTTATTACTTTCTTTTCAATTCTTGATATATATGATTGACTAATACCAAGCATATCTGCTACTTCCTTTTGAGTATATTCTTCCGTATTATTAAGGCCATATCTTAGTGTCATTATTTCCTTTTCTCTCTTATCCAATAATTCAATTTCTTTATTTAATAGTTCTTTATTAATATTATCTTCTAATTCTTTTGGTACAATATCATCTTCTGTACCTAAAATATCCTCTAAATGAAGTTCATTACCTTCAGCATCATAATTTAACGTTTCCTCTAAACTTACTTCAATTTTCTTTCTCTTATTCTTTCTTAGAAACATCAATATTTCATTAGCTATACATCTAGAAGCATAAGTTGCAAGTCTTATATTTTTATCTATCTTATATGTATTAATACCCTTTATAAGTCCGATTGACCCAATAGAGACTAAGTCCTCAATATCAAATCCAGTATTTTCATACTTCTTAGCAAGAAACACTACTAATCTGAGATTATGTTCAATTAATTTATTTCTTGCTTCTATATCTCCTTTTTTTGCTTTTATTAAATATTCTAATTCCAAATTCTTATCAAGTGGTGGTGGTAACTTATCAGTTGCACCAACAAAAAAACATTCTCTATACTTTCTTTTTAAATACTCTATTATCTTTTTAAACATTTTATTCCTCCATTATATGATAATTAAGTAAACAATCAAAATCATTAAAATTACTATCTATGAGTCCTAATAAATAATTAGAATACTCTTTATTATCTATTTCTAATTTATTTATAGCTATACACTCTAATAAACTACTTTTATTTATAGTACTTGCTATTACATACATTGGGCTTCTTATATTATATATTCCTTTAACTATCTTTTTATTAATAAGAATTATATATTTTTTAGTAACTGGATCTCTTAATTTGTTGCCGGAATCAATAAATCCAACTAATTCTAATTTCTTCTTGTTATTAAATACAATCGTAATATTCCTATAGTAATTAATTCTTTCTTTTAATTCTCTATTTTGTTTAATATATAGATATAGTATTAAGGGACTTATTATTAATATTAATAAATATGATAGATTATTAAATTCTATTTTTAGAAAATATAAGAATCCCGCTAGAATAACACTACACATATATAAATATTTAATATTATCAAATGTATATTTTATATTCCTATATTCAAAACAAATTATAACCATTATTATCCCTAATACTATTTTAATTGTTATTAATAATATCTTGTTAATAGGTATAAATATAATAAATATAGTTAATGCTCCATATAATGATGATAATAATAATCTATTTAATTTTACATTTCTTTTTAGTGTTATTGATACAGTCATAAGTAATATGAAATCATATATAAAATTTAATATAAATAATAAATCAATATATACTTTCATATTATCACCAAAGATATTATATAAAAAAAATACGACAGAACTTGTCGTATTTTGTGTTTATATTAACAAATTAGAATAAATCATTATTTCTTAAGAATGGTGGTATATCTAAATCATCATCTGTTGGTACACTTCTTCTTTTTGGAGTTTCTGATGGACTATATAATTCTTCGGTATCACCAGAACCTTCATCAAATCCAGTTGCAATAACTGTAACAATTACTTCATCAGTTAAATTATCATTCTTAATGGCACCAAAGATA
>JAEEGL012115969.1_pt1 | contig 14403 bp, 11 predicted proteins | sample 9134231 | NCBI WGS metagenome assembly JAEEGL01 (sample SAMN16246548, study PRJNA631951) | gut metagenome | biome: gut microbiome; feature: rumen; material: fiber-attached | host: Bos | place: Iran: Karaj | collected 2018-10
AGAATATACTGGATTTCTTGTTGGGGACAGCGATGAGCTGGACATTCTCGTCCTTGGCAAACTGAGCAAAACTGTCCATAAAAGTCTTGGCTGCAATACGCTTGGTCCTAAAGGTGCACTCGGGATAGTGCTCACGACAATACTGTACCAACTGTTGCAACGACTGGTCCACCAGTCGGCGGTCTTTCTTATCCACCACAGGAATAATGGTGACCTCCACGCCGCGCATGTTGAACAGGCGCGCAAACCGGTCAAACGAAATCAAGTCCTGCTGAATGAGGTTGGAGAAAAACGCCACATGGGTGATGTCGGTCAAGCCCACGTCAGGCATACCGATAGGCACCGTAAAGATGGGAAACTTGCAGGCATCCATCACCTCGCCCGCCACACTGCCGATAAGGTTCTGACGGCGGCGGTTAGTGCCACTGGTGCCCATCACGATGAGCGACACGTCATACTTCTGAGCATAGTGCAGGATCTGCTCCTCGGGGATGCCCTCAGTCACCTTGGTCTCGATAGCCACTTTAGGAAGTTCACCGGCAGCGATTTTGTCCATGAGCATTTTCTTGAACTCTTCCATCTGCTCACGGGCATTCTTCTTGATGGCCTTGAAATTGTCCTCGGGTGTCTCGTAGCGGTCACTGCCAAAGGGCAACGACATCGTGTGGCGCTCATTGATGTAACTGTGCAGCAACAGGACTTTACCACGACTGCGACGAGCGTACTCCATGCCCAACTTGACCGACTTGAGCGAGTACTTGCCGAAGTCCACTGGCAGCAGCACGCAGCGCTTGTCGCTCGTTATAGTCTCGGGCGACTCGATAATCTGCAACGCCAAGGGCAAATCACGCTCACGAATGCGCACCCTAACGCCCGAGGCAAGCACCTTCTCGTCGAGGTTGACATTGTGAAGTTTCACCTCGATGCCTTCTTCCTCAAGGGTATTTTTCAGATCCACCGCACGGTCAAACGTGTGGATGGCGACGGTAATCAGTCTATTGGGGTCGTTGCTGTTCTTGTTATCCATTGCTGCGGAGAGAATAAAAAAATTAGGAATTCTGCTCGAGTATCTCGAGTGCCATGTCTAGAATCTGAGGGTCGTCAAGCACGACAAATCCGCCATCAGGACCTGGCTCCAAATGGAAACCCATGTTGGTCCCGAACTCATAATTTGACCCGCCAAAGTAGTTTCGCACCGACTGAACCGGCAGGTTGAGTTTGTCGGCGATAGTGTGTATGGAACCTTCAGGCAGACTATTCTTGATCTGCCTCAGTTGATTAAAAGTGATAGTTCTAGGCATAAGCGATTCGAAGTATTTAATGCGTTGAATTTCGTGATTTTACTAATTTCCCCCAAAGATACGACATTTTACCCAATTCACAAAAAAAACCACAATAAAAAAGAAATTCCAGACCTTGGCAAAGTTCTTTTTCACCGAGAGTGTAAAAAAATTAGACAGAATTCTGTAAAAAAATAGACATCATTCGATTTATCAAGGAAAAAGTATGCCAAAATGAAAAATATTCACGAATTTTGTAACGATACATGCATCTTATCAAATACCTATAGCTAGCTAATCAATTTATTGTATAACAACCAAAAATACTAAATTATGAAAAAGTACTTCCTCTTTACATTGTTACTGCTACTAGCAGTGTTTACCGCATCAGCCTATGATTTTGAAGTCGACGGCATCTGCTACAACATCTACGAAAATCGTGTAACTGTGATGCATAGTGATTATTCCGGTGACATTGTCATCCCGGAGACGGTTACTTATGATGGAGAGACATACACGGTCACTACCATCAACTATCATGCGTTCACTGGCTGCACTGGCTTAACAAGCGTGACATTACCAAGCACAATCGCGTCAGTTAGCAGTGACTTCGGTGGCTGCACTGCGCTTTCAAGAATTATAGTAGATAGCAATAACTCAAAGTACGATTCACGCGATGATTGTAATGCCATCATTCTGACATCAAGTAATAAATTGATTGCAGGTTGCAAGAATACCATCATACCAAATACTGTCACCACTATTGGTACGTATGCTTTCGATGATTGCACAAGTCTTACAGATATAACAATTCCCAACTCAGTAATCTCAATCGATAGCCGTGCATTCGAAGGATGTGATGGCCTTACTAACATAAGCGTAGACATTGATAATCCAAAGTACGATTCGCGCGATAATTGTAATGCCATCATCGAAACATCAAGCAATCAACTGATTGTTGGCTGCAAGAATACCATCATACCTAATACTGTCACCACCATTGGCACGTATGCTTTTAGTAATTGCAAGAGTCTAACTAGCATAACAATTCCCAACTCCGTGATTACCATAGGATCCTATGCGTTCCGCGGTTGCTATGGTCTGACTAATGTTTCCATTGGCAATTCCGTGACACGCATCGCTAATGATGCATTCTTTTATTGCACAGCGCTTAAAGAAGTCTCAATTCCTAACTCGGTAACTAATATAGGTGATTATGCATTCGCTTCTTGTTACGACCTGATGAGTGTGACAATACCAAACTCTGTCACTCGTTTCGGCGAATGCACATTCGCAGCCTGCCGTAGTTTAAGGAGTGTAACAATTCCCAATTCTGTCACAAATATCAATAGTTATATGTTCAGAGGCTGTACTAGTCTAACGAATGTGATAATCCCCAATTCCGTCACAAGCATCAGTGAAAGCGCATTCGAAAGCTGTGATAGCCTAAAGAGTATAACCATTCCAAATTCTGTTAATTATATCGGCCAACATGCATTTTATTATTGCAGAAGCCTAACGGACGTAGTACTCGGCAACTCCATCTATACCATCGGAGAATATGCGTTCAGTGTCACAAACCTCTCAAGTGTGATAATTCCCCAATCAGTCTCCTACATCAGTGTTGATGCGTTTTCAAACTGTCCTAATCTAAGTAGTATCATAGTAGAAAACGGCAATTCAACTTACGATTCCCGAGATAACTGCAATGCCATCATCGAAACATCGAGTAATACGTTAATTACTGGCTGCATGAATACTGTCATCCCAAATTCAATTACTACTATAGGGACCGGTGCATTTGTTGGCTGCTCTGGATTATCAAGTATAACAATTCCCAATTCCGTCAATTCCATCCAAGTTGGCGCGTTCTTTGAGTGTACTAGTCTAATGAACGTAACGTGCCTTGCCACAATACCGCCCACTATTCATGATCATTATTATGACGAATACCATACCGCGTATAATGCATTCAACCATTCAACTATTTCAGATGGAACACTTTGCGTTCCTTGTGAGTCGCTTTATGCTTATAAGGTTTCGGCCGATTGGAATGAATTCACCAACATCCTTGGCATTGGGGACATTGACGGAGATGGTGTTTTAAACATCAAAGATGTGACAAACCTCATTGATGTACTTCTTTTGGGAATTACCACATTTGAGGACAATCCTGCGGCAGACATGAATGGTGATGGCAAGGTCAGCATTGCTGACGTTACCGCCTTAATTGACCAGTTGCTCTCTGCAAGCGACTAACACGCCATTCCCGTAAGGCCTCCATGGCATTCGGAAAATCCAAAATGCTATTGTGGGAAATGTCGTGCATTCTTCATTTCCCACAATCTTTTTCATAAAATACTGAATAAACTGCAAAAATGACGGAGAAATAGATGAATCTAAAGATTTGTTGCAGAGATTCGTCTAGAAAAATGTAAATTTGCGGCAGTTATCCGTGTGAACTCGATGAAATGATTCAGTGCGTTAGCCACTCCCCCTCTAATTTTAGAGGGGGTGCCCGAAGGGCAGGGGCGTTGATGTTGCTGTGACGGTGACTGCTTTCGGGGGCATCGACGCCCCCAGCCCCCTCTTATCCAAGAGGGGGAGCTGAGTATCAGCAATTTATTTTCATCGAATTCACGTTAGAATTAAGGTAAAGGAAACGACTGACAGATGCTTTTTAATTCGTTTGAGTTCCTGGTATTCTGTCCCTTGGTGTTCCTGCTTTATTGGTTTGTTGTCAAGGGACACAAGTGGCAGAATCTGCTGATTGTCGCCGCCAGCTATGTATTCTATGGCTGGTGGGACTGGCGATTTTTAGGGCTCATAGCACTCACATCCCTGCTCAGTTATGGCAGTGGCCTGCTGATTGAACGCTTCACAGGCAACCGCAAGGCACAGCGAACCGTCAGCGCGGCAAACATCGTCTTCAACCTCGCCATCCTCTTCATTTTCAAGTATTACAATTTCTTTGCCGAGAGTCTGAAAGCGCTACTGCACTCTACCTTAGGGTATGAACTGGACTGGGCCACGATAAATATCATCCTCCCTGTAGGCATCAGTTTCTATACTTTTCAGGCCCTGAGTTACTCGATAGACGTGTATCGGCGTAAAGTGCGAGCCACCCACGATATCGTAGAACTCTTTGCCTACATCAGTTTTTTTCCTCAACTTGTGGCAGGTCCCATCGAGAGAGCCACCAACCTGTTGCCCCAATTCCAGCGGGACCGCAAGTTTGACTACAGCCAGGCTGTGGACGGAATGCGGCAGATGCTCTGGGGGTTCTTGAAAAAACTGGTCATCGCTGACAACTGCGCCCTGCTCGTGGACGAACAATGGGCCAATTATCAACACCTGCCAGGGGTATCTATCTTCCTATTGGGCGTACTGTTCACGATCCAGATATACTGTGATTTCTCGGGTTATTCCGACATTGCCATCGGCTGCGCGCGGCTGTTCGGGTTCAACCTAATGAGAAACTTCAATTATCCTTATTTCTCGAGAAGCATCCCCGAATTCTGGCGCCGCTGGCACATCTCGCTCATGACCTGGCTGCGTGACTACATCTACTTCCCGTTAGGAGGCAGCCGTTGCAGCAGGCCCAAGATTATCCGCAACGTGTTTATCGTGTGGGCGCTCAGTGGATTGTGGCACGGAGCGGACTGGACCTTTGTCTGCTGGGGACTTTACCATGCCACATTGTTGACCATCTACATCATCCTTGGCATCAACACCAAGTATCAGTACAATGTAGCCTACGGCCGCCTGCTGCCCAGCATCAAGGAATTCTTACAGATGGCGATGACGTTTGTCCTGGCGGTCTTCGGGTGGATGATTTTCCGTGCCGAATCGATGGAACAGGCGATAGGCATTTTCAAAGCGATGGCAAGCAATGAGTTCTATAACAGTTCGGTGGTAACAGGAGGTACCTATCTGCTGTTTGGCATCATCGCGCTTGCCGTGGAATGGTTGCAACGGGAAAAACAACACGCTTTGCAATTCTCTGACATCAGGCCATTTAACTACCGTGCGGTGCGCTGGGCCGTGTATTACCTGATTATAGTGATACTCTTTATCTATGCGGGAACAGGTCAAACGTTTATTTATTTCCAATTCTAGGGGCCATGAAGAAATTCATTAAATACTGTTTGCTCTTTATCCTGCCGGCCTACCTGTTACTGGCCATCGTGGACTACGTGTTCAGCCAGAGTGCCAAGCGTTCGAGCAATTACACCATCGAGGCCTGGTATGACCTCATGAATGGAGATATCACCGCCGACGTGGTGGTCATGGGCAGTTCACGTGCATGGGAGCACGTCAACCCGTTGATTCTCGACAGCATTCTCTCGGTCAATACCTACAACCTGGGTATGGATGGGCGCTCTTTTGACAGCCAGATTCTGAAGTATCACCTCTACCGTGAGCGCAATAGCAAACCTAAGTTGATTATTCAGAACATTGATGTTTTCTCATTAATCAACAGAGCTGGAATCAAAAAGATACAGTTTTTCCCTTATTTCTGGGACAAGTCAATGCGAGCGACCTTTTTCCCGGTCGAGCCCTTCACCGTATGGGAGAAATACTTGCCGATGTATCGCTTTGTCCACATCAATTCCAGAAGCGAAATGCCGGGATTGAGCGCCTTCATCCCTGATGGTAAGAAAACCTTGACCAAGGGCTACCGCGGGGAGACAAAGACATGGAACGGCATGGCCCTGGCAGCGGTGGATTCCATCCCGTTTCTCGTGAGTGACACTATCGCGCAGCAGTTTGAAACCTATCTGGCTGAAGCCAAAGCCGAGGGCATTGAAGTAATCTTTGTGTACTGCCCGATTTATATCGGAGCCACGCAGAAGATGACAAGCCTGAAAAGCATTTATGATTATTATGAACAGGTAGCAGGAAAATATGCGATACCGATTCTCGATTACACCCACATGAGCCTGTGTGAGGACACATCCTATTTTTACAATGCGATGCACCTCAACAAGAAAGGCTCAGACATATTCTCAGACAGTCTGGCCAACGACATCAAGAAGATGGGAATCCTGAAATAACGCGTGTCACGGGCCGCGACCCGGTCAAATGCTCTGGACCAGGGCTGCAACGATGAGACCAACTACCGTCACGCCAACGGCCGTTATCATCATTGTGGCATCACTACGGGTATAATGGCCTTCAGGAATGCGGAAGCGATGTTGAATCCAGCGCATGAGACACCACACGAGCCAACCAGCCAGCAAGCCAACCACGATACCGCCCAAAATGTCACCAGGATAATGCACACCCAGATACATACGGCTATAACACTGCACCAGTGCCCAACCATACAAGGCAATGGCCACCAGCCTGTGGCGCATGATAAATGAGACAAGGGTGGCAATGGCAAAGAAATTGGCGGCATGACTCGACACGAAGCCATACAGTCCTCCACGATAACCGTTGATGACGTGGACAGCATTCTCAAGCGACGGGTCATGGGTGGGACGCAAACGCTCTACCAGGTGCTTGATGAGCCCTGAGGACACTTGATCGGCAACCAGAACAGCGACAGCAAGCATGGCAACCACAAGCAAGGCATGACGACGATTCTTGTGCAACAATATCCACAACAATGACAATACCAGCAACAGTGACGACCACTTGGCCGATACCATCCACCAGAATGCATCCTGGAACAGGTCATGCAGGCCATTCACAGCCAGCAGCGCCTCAGCATCTATGTCCATCAGATAGTCTATCATAGTCCAGAGGGTTTAATTAGATCACTTCAACTTCCTTGGCATTAATCCATGCCTTGTGACCGCCAGCGGTAGAGACTTGCAGCCACTTGCCGCTCGTCTTGTCGGCAATGGAATCGATAATCTCGACACGGGTGCCCTGCATGAGACGGAAGGCCTCCTCATCCTTGTCACGAGGCTCACGAGGAGCGGTGCTCAAGATGACAGACTCGGGCATGACGATGGCGCCATTGCCGCCTGTCGCCTTGTGATAAACATGGAAGGCGGCCAAATTGGCGAGGATGCTGGCCACAATCAGCACGGCACCACCGAAGAAGCCGATTTTCCTTATCAGCACGTTGTCCATAAACAGATAGGCTGCCACACCAGCAAGGAACAGCAAGAAGGTAATGATGGCGATGATGGCCCATGTATTACTCGACAGGCGGCTCACCGTCTGATCAACCCAGTTGCTGAACCACGAGTCGCCAGCATCATCGGGCAACTGCATCTTGCCACGCACAAACTCCAGGTTGAAGCGCGCATCACTATTGGACGGATCGAGCAACAAGGCACGCTCGTAATAGAGCACGGCATGGACGTTGTCCTTAAGGCGATAATAGGTGTCGCCGATATTGCAATACAGCGCTGACGACACGCCCGTCTGCTCAGCCTCCTGCAAGTACAGTTTCAGCGCCTCGTTATAGAGTTCCTGCTTGTAGGCCTGATGAGCGCGGTCGAGGTTAGCGTTAGCCGCCACTAGGGGCAATGCCATGACGGCTAATATAATGGTGATGATGATCTGTTTCATGACTGCACGTTAGTTTTGCGTTTCACACTTTCCAATCGGTCAATGATGCCAGCGGCCTCGTCGAGTACCGCATTCATATCGCCCGACGCGAGTTCAGGAGCATATTGGGCAAACTCGCACTTGTCGATGAGGTCCATCGACGCCTGACGCAATTGGTCATCAATGCCATACTTCTCCAGTTCTGCATTGATGTTGTCCTTGCTCAGCTCGCTCACAGGAATCGATAACTTGTCGCTCATGTAACCCCACAGGGCATTCAGCATCTCGGCATAGAAACCGCTGCGGTCACCGCGCGAGGCAAAGCCGCGGGCAGCCTTGAGGCGGCGCTGAGCCACCTTGCTGGCACGCTTGGAGCGCATGCGGCGAACATCGGCACGTTCCTTCAACTGCTTGCGGTAATACAGTAGCAGAGCCACAAGGGCCAACAGCGGCAACAGGAACCACAGCCAGTAGGTCCAGTGGTCCACAATATAGCCATGTGATTTCTTCAGGCCCAAATCACCACTCTTGATAGGACGGATGTCCATATTCTTCATGCGATAGTGGTTGCTGGGCTGGCCCTCGCCCTTGGCCACGGTAAGGTGGCGGGCAGGAACAGGTACAGTGACATACTTGCCCAACTCGGGGTCAAAATAGGAGAACTCACTAGCAGGGATATCAAACTCGCCGGCATACTGCGGGATAAACGTATAATCTATCACAACCTTGCCGCTCATGTCGCCAGCGCCGTCATTGACCTGGGCGTCGGTCTTGGGATCATAGACATCAAACTGATCAGGGAAGTTGACTTCAGGCGCCTTGATATACTTGATGTTTCCCGTACCACTGATGATATAACGATAGGTGGCAGCGCTGTATGTCTTGAAACCAGTGGCAGGCTTCAAGTCGGTAGTGACATTGAAGCGCCCCACGGCACCCGTGAACGAGGCTGGCTTGGGTTCGGGCAGCGGCAGGATGTTGACGGTGGCCTTGTTGCTGGTCACCTTTAGGTCCTTCTCAACAGGCTTGGAAATCGTGCCAAAGATGCTGCGGAACGTATCAAACTGCACTACACTCACGTCATAGTTACCCGATGAGATGGTCAACTTGCCGCTCTGCTGGGGATAAAGGATACATTGCTTGAGGATAGCCGTCATGTAGCGCTCTCCATTCAAGGTTTCCACCTTATTCAAACTGGGCTGCACGGGAATCTCCTCAATCAGGAAGCCATCAAATGAGGGCTGGATTGTGGGCATGAACTGCGAAATCTGATATTTGGTATACAGTTTGATAGTGCACACAACCGCCTGCTGCTCATAGACATGCGGCTTGGATAGTTCGATACGCACAAAAAGGTCCTTGCCGCTCACCGACTTGTCAGCGCTCTGCGTCATCGGATCGCTATAGGGGGTGGGAGCGCCAGGGGTAGTCTGTTGCTGGGGTTGTGAATTGGCATGGCTGCCCGATGGCAGGACTTCAATAGTAAACGCCTTGGTAGCCATTCGTTTGCCTCCAACGACAATCGAGGCTGCACCGATGTGGCACTTGCCCGTCGCCGTAGCCTTGTAAATCATCGTATATTCCTCACTTAAACTGCTGCTTGACTTGCCATTGACCCACGAGGAACTGTAACTGTGGGACACACTGGGGCCATAGATGAGTTTAGCGCCTGTCACCTCAGGCGGCGAGAAACTGTTGCCCTCCCCGTTGTTGAGCACAAAGGTGACGTTAAACTTATTGCCCTCGATCACCTGGCGCGGCGCCTCGACGGTAAACGAAGCCGCCTGAGCCACCATCATGGTCAAGAGCAGGATTGCTATATTGATAATGCGTTTCATTACGTTTTCAATCTTCAGTACCTAAAACCCAAAAACCTAAAACCTAAAACCAAAAATTACCACTTTTTGTTGGTGCGCTGTCGCTCGTGGCGCTGCTGTTGGGCCTGCTGGGCATTAATGCGCTGCTGGGTAGCGCGCTCACGATCCTGCATGGCTTTGAGCACTTGTTCAGCATTCTGCTGGCTCATGCCGCCCTGCTGTTGCTGCTGCTTCTGCTGGTCCTGATTATCCTGATTATTCTGGTTTTGCTGATCCTTATTTTGTTGATCTTTGTTCTGATCTTGTTTGTCCTTATTCTGATCCTTGTTCTGATCCTTATTTTGGTCTTTGTTCTGATCCTTGTCCTTATTCTGGTCCTGGTCTTTGTTTTGGTCCTTATTCTTGTCTTTATTCTGGTCCTGTTGCTGCTTCTTGAGCTGTGCCAGACGCAGATTGTGGCGCGCCTGCTCATCATCAGGATTGCAACGTAGGGCATGCTTATAGAACTCCACAGCTTTGCCGTAGTCCTGACGGCCGTAGGCGATATTGCCCAGGTCATAACTGGCCTTGCCACGCAGTTGCTTATCCTGAGCGCCCTTGGCCAGATTGGTAAGGATACCTTCGGCCTGCTTCATCGGGTTTTTCTCGTCATCATGCTGGGCGGTCGCGCTACCTTGCCGCATGAGGGCCGTCGCGAGGTTGAATTGGGCTTTCTCGCTTGCCGGATTGGCTTGGAGTGCCTTGCGGTACTCGACCTCGGCCTCGGCATAGCGTTTTTTCTCATACAACTTGTTGCCGTTACGCAGGCACACTCGCTCCTGCTTGTTCATCTTGGGTCCCTTGTCACCCGCAACAGCAGGCATCGCGGTCCCAAATGCGATCACGGCCACCAGTAAGGCAGTCACCAGGTTATTGCTGGTCCTTCTTATCTTGATTCTTAGCAGTTTCATTGACAGTAGTGGTTTCTTTCTTGTCCTTAGTAAAGAAATTATACTTCTTGAGCCACGGATTCTTGCGTTCGAGCAGCAAGAGCAAGCCCAACAGCAACAACAGTGCGATGGTGGCAAACACAGGGAATTGCTCGTCATGCTGGGTATAGCTCACGGCGGCGAGGTCACTCTTGGCGAGTTTGTCAAGGGTTTCCTGGAGAGTTGAGACGGCATCGGCTGCAGTACCCGAGATATAGACGCCGTCGCCAGCATCGGCAATCTGCTGTGCCATCTTCTCATTGAGGTAGGTAGTTACGGGCTCACCGTTGTCATCAGTGAGATAGCCTCCGTCAACAGGAATGGGGGCACCGGTGGTGGAGCCGACACCGATAACATTGACATGGACACCCTGCTTAGCGGCATTCTTGGCGGCGCTCACGGCATCGTCCTCGAAGTTCTCACCGTCGGTGATGATAATAATGGCCTTCTGCGACTTCTTGCTCTGGGAAAAACCGTTGAGTGCAAGGTTAATGGCAGCACCGATGGCGGTGCCCTGGGTGGGTGCCATGTTGGTGTTAATGCCGTTCAGGAACAGCTTGGCCGAGGCGGCATCGCTCGTCATGGGCATCTGCATATAGGCATTACCGGCAAACACGATAAGTCCCACCTTGTTGTTGTCCAAGCGGTCAATCAGCTTTTGCAAAACCATTTTGGCGCGCTGTAGACGGCTCACGTCCTGAGGATTGTCGGTGCTTGACGCATTCATCGAGTTGGACACGTCAACAGCGACCATTACCTCGATACCATGTACCTTGGTGGTCGTCTTGCTTGACCCGGCACGGGGACGGGCCAGCACTACAATGACCATAGCGAGCAACAACAATTCTAATGTGAGTCTGATCCATGGCTTGTAGCGCGAGACCTCGGGCATTAACGGCTCGATGGAGGCGCGCCGGCCATAACGCTCCAGGCGCTTGCGGCGGTCGCGGCGGTTCCACAGGAACAGCAGCACCAATGCCGGCAACAGCAGGAGCAGGTAGAAATATTGCGGATGAGCAAAATTTATCATGACTTCTCTATTTCTTCTTTTTTACGGTATGTGCCTCAACAACGTGTAATCCAGCAACAGGCTCAATAACAGCAAGCCCAGCAACAACAGTGCCCACGGCTCGTAATGGTCCTCGGTGTGGGTAAAGCGCTGCACATCCATGTGAGTCTTCTCCATCTGGTCGATTTCCTTGAAGATATTGCTCAACACGTTGCCCGAGGTGGCACGGAAGTATTTGCCGCCCGTGGTGGCGGCGATGTTCTTGAGGGTGGCCTCGTCGATGACGACAGGCATGCGCTGGTACTGGATGTTGCCGGCATAGTCGATGGCGACGGGGTACTCGGCAGTGCCGTTACTGCCCACACCGATGGTATAAATCTTAATACCAAACTTGCGGGCAATGTCGGCAGCGGTGTTCGGAGCCACTACGCCCGTGTTATTGGAGCCGTCGGTGAGCAGGATAATGCTCTTACTCTTGGCTTTGCCGTCACGGATGCGGTTGATGGCGGTAGCAATACCATCACCGATGGCAGTGCCGTCCTCCAGGGCGCCAATCTCGGTCTGTCCGATGGCATTGACCAGGGTGGCGTTGTCCATTGTCATGGGCACTTGGGTAAAACTTTCTCCGGCAAACAGTACCAATCCGATGTTATCGTGATCACGGCCACTGACGAACTGCGTCGCCACGCGTTTTGCACTCTCAAAACGGTTGGGAGAAAAATCTTTGGCCAGCATACTGGTGGAAACGTCAAGGGCAAGGACAATATCAGTGCCCTCTACATCGCTGGTGGACCAGCTGTCCTTGGTCTGTGGGCGGCACAGGATGACGATAAGGCATGCCAGTGCACCCAGCTTCAAGGCAAAGGACAGATGCTTAACCCACACCTTCCAACTCGTGCCTATGCCATCAAACGCGCGCGTTGACGACACGTTCATCTCTGGCTCGTTTTTATCCTGGCTATAGATATACCATGCGATGAGCGGAATCATCAGCACGGGCAGCAGCCATAGCCATCCAGGGTGAGCAAGGTTCATCATTTCTTGGCCTCCTCCTTCTTTTCGGGTTGTTCAACGGGGCGCGTGGCCTCGACAAAGTTCACAGCGCGCTGGTAGGCGACTTCGTTATCGTCGGCCAGCGGACGGGCGTTGGCAAACTTCACGATGTCAGCGACCTCGAGAATCATCTCCAATTGCTCGTTCACCGCCTTTGTCTCGTCATTCTTCTTGAGAGTGTCGATAATCTGTGACGACGTCATCTCCACAGCATTGATATGGAAACGGCGGTCGATATACACGCGCAGGATATCAGTCAGTCCCGTGAAATACTCCTTCTCTCTACCTTGTTGCCACAACTGGGCGGCCTTCAGGTTCTGCAGGTTAATCATGGCCTCCTCATAGGGCGGCAGGCGTTTCCTGCTTGGTTTCAACGGGTTGATACCCTTCTTGTAATACTTGCGGTAGGCCCAGATACCTGCTCCGATGAGCAACAAGCCCAACAGCCATGCCCACCAGTAAGCGGGCAGCCAGTCAAACAGGTTAAAAGGCACCTCCTCGACGGGCTTGATGTCGTGGATGTCCTTCATCTGGCTCACATCTACAGGCAGCACCTTGAGGGTAAGCTGATTGCAGAAAGCTGTATCGCCATTCACCACATAGGGGATGGGCTTGATAATCCACATACCCGAGTCAAAACTCTGGATGATGAGGTCGCGGTTAATCTGGATGCGGTTGTTACCCAGGTCGGTCGTGTCGGCCAACGGACGCTCGGCAATCTCGACCATGGCGCTCAACGTGTCGGCCTGCTCATTGGGGAAAAATCCGCGGGCATCCTTGTCCTGGGTGATTTCCAGATGCAAGGCCGTAGTCTTGCCCATGAGCAAGGTGGCACTGTCGAGTTTCGCCTTGAAGGTGACATTGCCGCCCCAAGCTGTGGCGATAGCGGCAACCATCACCACAGCGGTCATCACAATATGTCTCACACTTTGTGACATTTCTATCATCTTTAAACTCTAAACTTTAAACTTCAAGTCGCACGCGACTTGAATAAACCCATCAGGGCCGTCACATAGTCCTCGTCGGTCGCCACGCTGGCAAGATCGACATTACAACGCTGTAACGTGCCGTTGACCGCCTGCTGCTGACTGTACCACCAGCGGCTGTAGGCATCACGGACGCGCTTGCTGCTGGTGTTGATCCACTTCATGTTGCCACGCTCGACATCGCGCACACGCATCAACCCCACGTCGGGCAACTGCGCCTCACGCTTGTCATAGACCTGCACGGCAATGACGTCATGCTTGTGGTTGGCGATAGACAGCGACTTGCAGTAGTCATGCTCATCGATAAAGTCACTCACCAGAAATGTGGTGCAGCGTTTCTTCAACGCGCTGGTCATGTATTCCAGCACCATGTTGATGTCGGTGCCTGTACCCGTGGGCTGGAAATCGAGCAACTCGCGGATAACGAGCAGGATGTGCTTGCGCCCCTTCTTGGGTGGGATGAACTTCTCGACCTTGTCGCTAAAGAAGATGACGCCCACCTTATCATTGTTCTGGATAGCCGAAAACGCGATGGTGGCACCAATCTCGGCCATCATCTCACGCTTGGCAACACCCACGGCGCCAAAGTCCTTGCTGCCGCTCACGTCAACGAGCAGCATCACCGTGAGTTCGCGCTCCTCCTCATAGACCTTTACATAGGGGCGGTTGTAACGGGCTGTGACATTCCAGTCGATGTCGCGCACGTCGTCACCATACTGGTACTCGCGCACCTCGCTGAAGGTCATACCCCTGCCCTTGAAGGCCGAGTGGTATTCGCCG
>JAEEGL013464826.1_pt1 | contig 14403 bp, 24 predicted proteins | sample 9134231 | NCBI WGS metagenome assembly JAEEGL01 (sample SAMN16246548, study PRJNA631951) | gut metagenome | biome: gut microbiome; feature: rumen; material: fiber-attached | host: Bos | place: Iran: Karaj | collected 2018-10
ATTCTAAATGGTAGGCTAATTCAATTGTTTCTTTCACATATGATGGAACTAACTGGATTATGTCTAGCAGCGCGGCAACCTCTATTAGCGCTATAACTTCTAAGCTATCCTAGACAACAGTGCCAAATGTTACAAGTGTTGGGTCTACGCCGAGCTTATCTTATAGTTCAAGTTCCGTGAAGTCCGTTAATACATTTACACCTAATCAACTTGCTTCACTTACTTATTCAAGTGCAAGTTGTTCAAGAGTTACTTCATGGACAACTAATGAGTTAGCTTCGCTTACTCTTGCGTCTACAAGTTGTTCAAGAGTAACATCATGGACCGCCAATACACCAACTTCTGCTTCAGTTTCAAATGGAATTTTAACTTTTTATCCAGGCAGCGCAGCTTCATTGGCCTATTCGCAAAATAGCTTTAATGCTGTAAATAGTTGGAACGCAGGTACTTCTGCTTCACTTATAACTGAGAATATTAATGGTTCTAGAATAACGGGTTGGAACGCAGGTACTTCTGCTTCACTTACAACTGATGAAATTAATTGTTCTAGAATTACAAGTTGGAGCGCAGGTAACGCGCCAACATTAGGGAGTGCTATTACGGTCGCTACTGGTGAGTTAAGTTCTGTTGGAACTGGTGGTTCTGTGGTGACCAGTGTTAGTACGGATTAATAAGGAGAAAATATAATGGCAAATAATTATATTGGAAAAATTAAACTAAGTTCTGGTGGAGACGAATATTTAATTGGCTCTACTGCTTATGGCGTTTGTAGTACAGCTGCAGGTACTGCTACGAAGACTGTATCGATGCCGGGATTTGCTTTAATTACTGGCGCGACTATCCATGTTAAATTTACATATGCTAATACAGCAGCTAATCCAACTTTAAATGTAAATAGTACTGGAGCAAAAACTATTGTTGTTTATGGTACAACTACTGCCTCAACAGATAGTTGGTTGGCTGGTGCTGTAGTAACTTTTACATATGATGGAACTTATTGGGTTAGAGATTTTACTTAGCAAAATGAGTTATCCGATGGATATTTTGTAGTATATAATCAAACTATTGCTTTTAGTTCTGATAATACTTATGCTGCTTATCCATATGTAGGAACTTATTCAAACGCTGATATTAATGCTAATATGTATGCTGAAGTAGTATTTAGTTTAACTGATTCTTTATCAGGTAATTATGCTCCAATTTGTGAAACTGGTAATGAAGTTCTTCGTGTGTATAGTAAAGTAAATACAAGTATTACAATACCTACTATTGTAGTATTCTATGAAAATGGTATATTTGATAGTGTACTTACTAAAAACTTTATTTATATAAATAATTCTGCGCCAAGCGATACGTCACTTCTGTGGATTGATAGTGGACATAATGATATTGCTAAAGTTTACGATGGTTCTGCTTGGATTACTGTTAGTGGCGCATTCGCGTAAGGAGTGATTTAAATGGCTTTAACTTCAAAAAATCCTGTCTTAGCAGATGAAATTATAGACATTAAAGAACGATTAAATGCTGAATGTGTTAAACGACATTATACAAACTCAGTAGAAGCATATGCAGGTTCAACTTATTAGTGGACTTATACTCCTGAAGAAAAAGAACGAATTGAAGCATAGATTTATAATAAAATAATTGTTCCCTTTTAGGCAATAAAAAATTTGGGATTAACTGAAAAAAGTTTAGGAGACCCGATTCCTGTGCTTCAAACGATTAATACCGAACTTCTTACATTAGAAAGTTATACAGAGCCTTATGGTGGCGGCGATGGTTGTACAACCGCCACCTGTACAGGTTTTTGTAATACAAATTGTGCTGATTAGTGTACTACCGAGTGTACTAGCTGTACTGGAACTTGTACAAATGCTGCTTCTGCGGGTTGTGGTACAGCGTGTACTAGTAGTTGTTTTGGTGAATGTACAAGTTGTAGTGGTTGTACTAATTGTACTAGTTGTACGGGCAGTTGTACTGATGCTTGTACATCCTGTACGGCTGATTGTAAAACTAATTGTACTGGTTGTACCGGAACTTGTACTGGTGGATGTAAAGGTGGTTGTAACAATACTTGTGATGGATGTACTGGTTGCACTAGCGGTTGTACTGGTGGATGTAAAGGTGGTTGTAGTGGCGGCTGTGGTGGCGGGTGTAAGGGAACCTGTCATAAAACTTGTGCTACGGAATGTAAAAAAACTACTGGAGCACAATAAGGTGAATGTTATGAATGTGTTATTTTATTCTCTCCATCGTATGATTAATCGTGGCAATACAAACCAATATATTTTAGATAAAATAAATGAATTTTGCGCGAATGGTGGTTTAACCGAGAAAGAGCGCGACGAATTAATCGCGCTCTTCAACGCGAGAAAAGAGGAAAATTAATGGCTGTAGGAAAAACAAATGCTTAGAGTGTAGCAGCACACGCTAGTTCACATGCTTCTAATGGGACAGACCCTATAACCCCCGCTAGCATTGGCGCTGCTTCAATATTAAAATTTACAAATGTTTCAGTTGCTACAAATGCCTGGGCATCTGATAGTACATATACAGATTTTGGTTATCGTGCTTCTATAGCATTAACTGGTGTTACAGCAAATATGATGCCCGATGTTGTGTTTGATGTTGAAGATACAATGGAAGGAAACTTTGCGCCAGTTGCTACGTCTTATGCTGGAGGTATTTATATTTACGCAGCTGAAATACCTGACAGTAGCATTACTATTAAAACTATTGTTGTATTGGGGTGATATATATGATTGGAAGAACAAATTGTGGTACTGGCGGTGCCTCTACGAGATTGCCTTCATTTACTTATACAACTAATTATAGTTTAGATATCGACCCTAATAATAGTAAAAATTGGGAATTAAAGTTATTAACTACTGGTAATTTAACTTTTGATAAAGACGTTTTAGTCGATATATTTGCTGTTGGCGGCGGTGGAGGAAGTGGACATTATAAGGCTTCTGGTGCTTCTGGCGGTTTTACGAGAACTGCTTCTACTATTCTTTTAACAAAAAATACAACTTATACTGCCACAATTGGAGGCGGTGGAGCCGGAAAAACTGTTTCTAGCGGTAGTAAAGGAAATAAAGGTGGAAATACCTCTTTTGGAAGTATTGTAACTGCTTAGGGCGGTGGTGGTGGAGGAACTTATACCACTCCTCCAAATCAAGGTGGTTCCGGTGGTTCGTTATATAGAGATAGTGCTACTCCTTATATAGGAGGTTCTAATGGAGGAAATGGCGGCGGTACATCTAATACTGGATAGGGTACTACAACTAGAGCTTTTGGAGATAGTGACGGTACTTTATATGCAGGTGGAGGCGGCGGTTCTTGGCAAGCCTCTAGTAGTACCATACAAAATAATGGTGGTGCCGGAGGCGGCGGCCACGGCGCCAATAATAATAGTAGTCATAAGGTTTATCCTGAAAATGGTATAGCTAATACTGGCGGAGGAGCTGGTGGTGGTTCCGATTGGGGAAGTAATGGCGGAGGTACTTATGCTTCTGGTGGAAGTGGTATTATTATTATCCGTAATCATCGTTCATAAATATGAATAAAAGGAGAAAAATATGAATTACGCTACGAACATTGCCTTATTAAACAGTGAAGGCGTTGTTGAGAATATTATTTGGGGACTTATATATTCTATTGACGAATATAGCAATTTAGCAGATAGAGCTATTGTTATTGGTAATAAAAATATACAAATAGGTGATATATATTTAGAAGGTACTTGGTATCGAGATGGAGAGCAAGTTGATACCAGAACAATTCAAGAAAGAGCTCAAGAGGCAGAAGAAGTTTTAAATATACTTTATGAAGGCACCGAGGAGGAAAGTAACGAATGATTACTAAAGAAAAAGCTCATTAGCTTCGACATTTAATTGAAAAAGCAGTTTTATCTCTTGATGACGAAGACGCATTAGATTGCGTTACTTTATTTACTCTTTGGGATGGAAATGGTCATATTTATGCTGTTGGTGACCGTATTCGTTATGGTGAAAATTTATATGATTGCCTTCAAGCGCATACTTCACAACCTACTTGGAATCCAGTAGACGCTCCAAGCCTTTGGGCAAAGGTATTAATCCCAGGTCCAGAAATTCCAGAATGGGAGCAACCTTCTTCCACTAATCCTTATATGACAGGTGATAAAGTTAAACATAATGGGAAAACTTGGATTAGCATTATTGATAATAATGTTTGGGAGCCTGGCGTGTATGGATGGGATGAGATAAATGAATAAATCAAAAGAGATAATTGAAAAAGCGACGACTCAAGTCGATGTAAGTCTTTACGTATGGGGCGCGAGAGGTCAAAATATCCTAGAAAAATCTAATCCAATTGAATGGGTTCGTTCAATGGAAAGCGCAAATAGCAGCTATACAAAAGAACAAAATGTTCAGCGTGTTATGAAGCGGTTCGCACAGTTAAAGGCGCGTAGTATCGACCCAATTCTTTGTTTTGATTGTAGCGGTTTTATATTTTGGCTTTTCAATCCCCTAGGGCTTGAGCCAGTTCGTACTAATGCGGCCGGTTTATATGGTAAGTGTGATAAAAAAGAACGAGCTGATTTAAAACCAGGTGACTTAGTCTTTCATCATAATGGCACTAAAATTGCTCACGTTGGCCTTTATGAAGGCGCAGGCATTGTTCTTCATTGTAAAGGGCGCGATGATGGTGTCGTGCGCGAAAGCATTGATAAGTATAAATGGAATCGCTATGGGCGCTATCCCGGCGTTTATGATGATGACCCAAAACCCACAAAAATCGGTGTTCGCGCCAATGGTACAGTTCGTATTCGTTCACTTCCAGATATTGAAGGAAAGAAACTAGGCACAAGCAAGGATAAAGAAGTATTTCCTTATCTTGGTACAGCTTCAACTGGTTGGTATAAGATTGACTATAAGGGACAAGAAGGATATATTAGTAATAAATATACCACTTTAGTTAATTATAATTGAAATTTGATTTTTTCTAAAAACTATGCTATAATTATAATATAATTAGAAAAGGAGATTAATTTTTAAATGAATAAATCTGTTGAAATTCCCTATGAAGATAGTGTTGCTGTAGAGCGTTTATTTTATGAGTGGAACAGTGGTCGCGCAAATATCGCATTTCTAATGAAGGATAGCGAGATTGATGACAAGGTTCTTTCTAAGTATATTCATACCGTTGATGAAAAGTTTGCTGAACTTGAAATGTTAAAGCGTAGGCTAACCAAGCAGTATGAGCCCGCTGACCTTCCTGCTGACCACGAGTATGAGTTTGATTTTGATAATCACGCTATTGTTTATAAATATAAGGATTAAAGAATAATGAAAAATCGCAATCGTTCCTATAGCGACTAGATGATAACGCTGTATAAGGACCCGAATGATTGGACAACTAATTGGTTGCCCCTATGCCGCAATATCACGATATAGGTGACCGAGGCGTGTAATCTTGCTTGTACATATTGTTATCAAAAACATAAGTCACCCAAACGAATGAGCTTGGAAACAGGAAAGCGCATCATTGATTTCCTGTTTGAAGAATATGATAAAAATGACCCAAATTAGTTTATTAATCATTCAACTAAAGCATTAATATTAGATTTCATTGGCGGTGAACCTCTTCTTGAAGTTGAATTAATGGATTAGATAGTTGATTATTTTTGGAAAACTGCGCTGATGCGTGGACATATTTGGGCTAATAACTTTAGAATTAGTATTAGTTCTAATGGTACACTTTATTTTGAACCAGAAGTTCAAAGATTTCTAAATAAATATAAAGATAAAACCTCATTTTCGATTTCAATTGATGGTCCACAGGAAATGCACGATGCTTGTCGTGTTTATCACGATGGACGCGGTTCTTGGGCAGATGCTAACGCAGCGCAGGTTGACTACCATAAGCGTTATCCATATTATAATCTTGAAACGAAGATGACTCTTGCTAAGGAAAACTTACATCTTCTTCATTCTACATTTAAATATTTCGTAGAAAACGGGTATAAAACCATTTTTGGTAACCCTGTATTTGAGCGTGATTGGACACCAGAAGATGGTAAGGTATATTATGAGCAGCTTTGTCAAGTCGCTGATTATATGATTGAAAATAATTTAGTTGATGAAATTGAAACAACTTTCTTTGATGACCGACTTTTTGTGCCTAAGGAGCCAACTGATTTAGGTACATATTGCGGCGGCGCGGGTTCAATGCTTGCTTTTGACCCAGACGGAAGGGCATTTCCTTGTTTGCGTTATATGGAAAGTTCACTTAATGGTGAACAAGAGCCACTAGTAATCGGGGACTGTTGGTCTGGTATTTATAATACTCCTAAAACGATTAGCATTTATGATATGCTTAAAGCAATAGATAGACGCACATCTTGTGATGATGAATGTTTCTATTGTCCTATTGCTACGGGTTGCGCGAACTGTATCGCTTGGGATTATCAGAAGTGGGGAACACCTGATAAGAAAAGTAAGGGTATTTGTTGGATGCATCGCGCGCGTTGTCTTGCTAATGCATATTTTTGGAATAAGGCAAAAGGAAAGGGAGCTTTCCATATTAATTTGCCAGATGACCTTGCTATTCAAATTGTAGGAGAAGAAGAATTAGAAAGGTTGAAAGAAATGCAATGATTGGCTTAAGCAACTCTTCTATATTTGAAAATAATGGTTGGGTTTATATAAAAGGTGATGGCGCTGTTTAGTTTAACAGCGCCTTTGCTGAAAAAATGATTTTTGTTATAGATTCACCAACCATTTAGGTTGATTTGTATGGATTAATAAATAATTAGAAAAATGTATTTTTTAACGAAGGTGGAAAATCTTATAAGATTGAATTACTTCGTTCGGAAAATAGAATTATACTTAATGGAGATACTGAAAATCTTTATTCATCTGTTACCGTACCTGCTGATGTAAGTATTTATACTATTAATAAAGGTGATTTTTGGATTTACGGGTTAGTAAATGGAGCTACAGTAGGCGGTGATTGTGGCGCATCATGCTCTACTGCTTGTACTACCGGATGTAAAGAAGTATGTAAAGATACTTGCTCCAGTGGATGCGGAAACACTTGTACTGGCGGGTGTATCGGCGGCTGTAAGAATACCTGTACTACAACTTGTTAGTATGGATGTGGAAGCAGTTGTGGTGGTTCCTGTCAAGGTGAGTGTGTAGAAGGATGTAATGATAGATGTGAAGACGGATGTAATGCTGAATGTAGATTTTCTTGTGCTTTAAACTGCGATAAAGGGTGTGGAGATTCTTGTAAAAAGGCTTGCGCAGGAAATTGCGTTTCAGATTGTTAGCTAAATTGTGCCGATTCTTGCGGTGGAGAATGTGGTACTTCTTGTAATTTAGGTTGTGAAGAAAATTGCTCAAGCTGTAGGGGCAGTTGTGGTGATGATTGTAGTAAAAATTGCGCCGATGAATGCACAGGAAGCTGTGGTTCTAGTTGTAATAAAAATTGTGCTACTACTTGTGCTACAGATAATTGTAGCGGCAACTGTGGTGAAGAATGTGAATTAAATTGCGCAACTTCTTGTGGTGGAGAATGTGGTACTTCTTGTAATTTAGGCTGCGAAGAAAATTGCTCAAGTTGTAGAGGCGGTTGCGGTGATAGTTGTAATAAAAATTGCTCAAATAGCTGTGATGAAAGTAATTGTAGAGGGGCCTGTACTGGTGACTGTGTAAACACTTGTAAAGGTGAATGTGGAACAGAATGTGAAATGGAGTGCGCCGACTCTTGTGGTGGAGAATGTGGCAATTCTTGCAAAATAGGTTGCGAAGATAATTGTAAAAGTTGTAGAGGCGGCTGCGGTAATGATTGTAGTAAAAATTGTTCAAATAGTTGCGATGAAGGTAATTGCAGAGGAGGTTGTACTGGTCAATGCGTGAATACTTGTAAAGGTGGATGCGATGTGACTTGTAAAACTGGATGCAACACAACCTGTAATAGAACTTGTAGCGGCAAAGCAACTGGAGAAGTTTCATAACGAGGTATAAAAAAATGCTAGGATTTATAAATTCAAATGTGGGTTCTGATGGTGGCGGTTGGATTAGAATTATCTCTGACATAGTCGTCACTAATGAGTTAAAAAGAAAAATTCTAGTAACTCAATCGGATAATAAGATTTATATTACTTATGACAATCTAGATACTGATTAGGAAAATGTCATATCTAATATAGGCCCAGCTAAAATACGAATCCAAAGTGATGTCACAATAGATAAACTTAAAGTTAATGGTGTTATATGTGGCTGGTGTGAACTTGACCCTAACGGAAATGTATATACAAAATATGAAAATGGATATTGGTGTATATACGGTGTTGTAAATGGTCAAGGTAGTAATATTGTCGCCAATGATCTATATATCTTTAATAATGGCTTGGTCACTGGGTACAATTGGAATCCTGGTCATGTTTATACAAGTGGTAATAACACGTATTTAAGAACTCATTCTTCTTCTGCTGCGTATATTAATGCTGGCGATGAAACTAGGGACCAATACGGTTGGCCTGGTACAGTAGATGAAACCTCTCTTGTTATTAACGCTACCGGATATCAATACCTTTATGTTTAGGTTAGTGAAGTAGAAGATAGTAGTTCAGATAATGCTTTCTATTTCAAAGGAGTGGCTAATCATTATACCACTGGTATTAAAAAAATTACAATAGATTAGTTGGCAGATAATAGCGCAGTAGAGCTTAAATTACACACCAATGCTGCGCCACAGCACCATTGGTCCGGCAATCAAATTTGGCCAAATGGTCAATATCAGTCTATTACATATAAATTACTAATAAATAAAATTTGGTTATCCAATACTGATTCATAATTTAAACTGGGGTTGCGGTTCGCGCAGCCCCAGCCTTAAAGAAAGGATATATATGCCCAAATTTAAAGTAAGTCTTATCATTGAAGCAGAAGATTTAGCTTCTTTGATAAAAGAGATTGAAGAAAGTCTTCCAAGATATATATCAATTGATGTATCAAGCGCAAATTAATTGATTCATTCTTTTGTCTTTTCACTTTTATGTGAAAAGGTAGGTGGTAATTAAAATGAGTGATACAACTTTAACCATACTCACTTTAATTTGCTCCTTACTTGTAGCAGTTATTGGCAGCGGCTCAGCAACCTTACTTGTTTAGCATCGAATTGAGAAGAATAAGGATAATGACCCAGTTCGTATAGGTGTCCGTCTTCTTCTTCAGGACAAGATTGAAACTCTCTGTAAAAAGGCCCTCGAGGAAGAAACAATTCCTTATTCTCTCTTAAAATTCATCAATGCCGCGCATACTACATATAAGGCGCTTGGTGGTAATGGAGATTTGACTATTATTCTTGACAAAGTTCGTAATCATAAAGTTGATTATAGTAAATGAGGTTAAGCAATATGGAATACACTAAACCAATTTTGCTCTTACAAGGCAATTCTTATAACGGTCCTACTGCTGTCTGGTACGTAGAAGATAGTGATGACTTAGACAAAATCGAAGGTGCGCCGCTTGGTTCAGTAGCTCAGGTTCTTACTGAGAGTAAACTAGAGCATTATATGTTGCGTAGCACCGGTTGGGTAAAATTTGCTTAATTTGTAAAATTAAGTTATAATTAAATAAAGAAGTCAAAAGAAAAGGACTGTGAAAAATTTGAAAGTTAAAATTTGACTTTCAATAAAAATTTTGATATAATATTTATACAAGGTTGAGAGAAAAAACTCTCCCTTTCAACCTAAAAAATAGAAAATCAAAATTTGACTTTTATAAAAATTTCTGATATAATATTTATGTAAGGTTGAAGAAGCACCTTGAAAAATTAATATTTTTACCTAAGTGCAGAGCGGACTCACAGTCCGTGCTTAGAAAAATTCGGCATCCTTCGGGATGAGCGTGGGAGAGATATAACAGGGATACTTGTTATATCACCTGTCATAAGGCGCGCGAGTGCTTTATGAGAAGAGCAGAGAACTGCCAAACGCGTAGGATTTTGTGCTGGGTTTATCGCCGGTTAACGCAGTAAGCGCATCGTCAACGCAATAGAAAGCAGGTGTTAATAGCAACTGCCGAATCCAAGTTAGGTTGTAGGTGGCTCCGAAGGCAAACCTTGGAAACGCCAATAAGTTGATTAAGCCACAGAAACTCTTGAAAAAGAGGATATAAGATGTGTACGCAACTCCGAGTAGCAGAAGTGTGGCAAGCATTTTGATGAGAAAAATCAAGCAATTTGTTCTTTAAAATTAAAGCGAATTGTCTGTGAAAGGTGTGGGTAGTCAATCCCATCAAGGCTATGGTTTTAAACGGTTAAGGAAAGTCAAGGAAGTAGCTAGCCTGGCTCGCGCCTTAATCCCTTGTAGCGCAATAAACTGGAAGATAAATGCTGGTAGGGCGAAGGCTCAAAAATGTTAATTTTTCAAGGTGTTCACCTTCATACATTTCCTTTCTTTTAGGCTATCTTTGGTTGTTCATCGAAGGTAGCCTTTTTCTGTATAAAAATAGGAGGTATTATGGAACCAGAGTTTGAAATTACTTTACCCAGTTCTGTTAACCCTTCTTTACAGTTGCCAGACACAAGTCTGTTATGGTATTATAGAGATGTTGAACACAGACTTTTATGGCTTACTGATGAAGTGGGCGATAATTGTTATGAAATAGTTGAACATATTGTTCATTGGAATAGAGAAGATAAAGATATTCCAGTGGAACAACGCAAGCCTATTAAACTTATAATTGCCTCAGTAGGCGGCGCTGTAGAGCAAGATTTGACACTTATTAGCTTTATTGAGATGTCTAAAACTCCAATTTACGGTGTCGCTATTGGAATGGTGGCTTCAGCAGCGATAGATATTTATCTTGCTTGCCATAAAAAATTTGCTACAAAAAATTCATATTTTATTTTACATAAGGGTAGCTGTAATAACTTAAATGGCAGTTATAATGAAATTAGTGCTTTTATGGAAAATTATCAAAAACAGGTTGAAGAATCAACACGGTATTACATTGAAAAAACTAAATATAGCGAGGAAGAAATTCGGAAGAATATTGAAAGTGATTGGTACATTCAACTTCCGGAAGCGCTGGAGAAAGGCGTCGTTGATGAGGCTATGACTTCATTAGATTTGTTAATGTAAGGAGTGGAACTTTTTGGACACTGATTATAAAGGGTGGGCTGAAGTTGAATTAGACGATAACCAGCTTGCTGCTTTTTATACAGATTAGAGAAGTTTAAATTACGATTTAAAAGAAAATGAATATGTGTTTATTAAACATAATGGAACTATTGTGGATAAGTTCTGTTATCAACACGGATTTTTACGGTAGGTTAATTTCAATGAATTGAATAGTGATTTTTCTGGTTCATTGAAGCCGCGCAACCTACAATAGGAAATTGCGTTTGATATGTTGCGAGATAAGCAAACTTCTGTCAAGCTCATAACAGGTGGATTCGGTACGGGCAAAACACTCGCACTCTGCGCCGGAGCTTTAGAAGCTATTCAAAAAGGGCGCTTCGAGAAGATTGTATGGGTTAGAAACAATGTATAGGTAAAAGATACAGATTAGCTTGGCGCATTACCGGGGTTAATATCTGGCCCCATTAATTAGTAATAATTAAATAAAAATCCTTTGAACTGCTGGGACACCCTTAGAGCCTTTTTAACTACTGCGAAGGATTGAGATATATTCAAGCGTGATAGTTTAAAAATAAAAAGGATTGGGCAATCAGCAACCAAGCCCTGATGAGGGGAAGGCTCAACGACTATCTTTTTAAGAGTAGGTATTAACCGAAGTGGAGGAATACTGTGGAATATTTAGAGAAGCCTTGTAGATTATCTACATAGGAATAGAATAAAATTATTTATCTTTATACCGTTGAAGATTTGTCAATTGTTCAAATATCAAAATAGACTCATCACAAACAATTGACAGTTAGAAAAGTGTTGTATCAAAATAATGTTGATGTTAAATTAGGAATAAAACCTTATAAACCCTCATAGGAAGAAGTAGAGATTATTACTACAATGATTAATAATCATGGTAGTTATGTAGAAGTTGCCAAAGCTTTGAATAAAAATGTTTAGACTATTAAAAGAGTTGTAAAAAGTTTAGAATTGAATTATGATTATAGAAAACTCAATCGAGAATTAGATAGTAATTATTTTTCTGTAATAGATTGTGAAGAAAAAGCTTGGCTTTTAGGGCTACTTTTTACTGATGGTAGTGTTAGAAAAATAGGAAATAAAACAGGTCAAATTCGTTTATCATTACAATTACAAGATGAGCCCACAATTAACATGATTAAAGAAATATTACATCTTGATTGTAAAACACAATACGATAAACGAGAAGGTAAAGAAGCTGTTGGTTTTGAATTTGTTAATGAACAAATTTTTAATGATTTAAAAAATTTCGGTATCGTTCCTAATAAAACATATTATACTAAGGGGCTTTATTTAGATAAGATTCCTGAAGAATTACAACGACATTATTTAAGAGGTCTTTTTGACGGTGATGGTGGGTTGACTTTTTCTGGTAATATTTATGAAATTAGTGTAGATTTTACTAGTTATTTTAAAGAAACTGTAGAAGATTTTCAAAAGGCTATTGATATAAAACTAGATAAGAAAGAACATAATATTATTTAGGTTTCAGAAAATAAAAGTCGATGCGCCTGGAGAGGTAGACAATAGTGCTTAAAAATTTTATCATATTTATATGAAGATGCTTCTTTTTATTTAAAAAGAAAATATGATAAATATCTCCGAATAAAAGCCACAGTATAAGATATAGTCTAATCTTATATGAAAATATAAGTAGTAATACAGATGTTTAGAAAATCTTACCCTATGCTATGCCTCTTGCTGACCACTGTGGTGGTGTTGAAGGATTGATGACATTAATTGAACAAGGGCGATTAGAGATAATCCCATTAGGATTCTTGCGCGGGCGCTCAATACGAGATAGTGTTATTATATCTAGTGAGGCAGAAAACCTAACAAAGCAACATATCTAGCTACTAATAGGACGAGTTGATGAAGGGAGCAACCTATGGTTTGATGCTGATATAAAACAAAGAGATAGAGCTATATTTGAAGAAACAAGAGGTATAGAGCTATTAATAGAGCGATTATAGGGTAATCCTCTATTCGGATATGTGAAACTAATAAAGACAGAACGAAGCGAGGCCGCAGCTCTCGCGGACCTATTAGATTAATTAAGGAGTTATTTATGGAGCGCAAACATTGCGATGAGCAATTTTTAGAAACCTATAAGAAAATTCGTGGAGATTGGCAAGGACTTAAACCCGTAAGAGTTTTTAAAGATAAGAGAAAAGAAGTTCCAAAAAAGAATAAACAACTTTGGATGGAACAGGCGCAAATGGATGAGGAGGCTTGAGCGCAATGCTCAAGCCTTTTTATTTTATGAGAAAGGAGGGTTAATGTGTTTAATACTAATGAACATTAGTTTGATTATGTAGAAGGTGGAAATGTAGGAAGACCTTATGTTCACTCTAAATGGGAAAATTTAGATAAAATAAATAGTATGATGGATATATCTAAGAGTAAAATTCATTTAGATAGGATGTTAGAATTATTAAATTATTTAGAAAAATTATCAACGGCATTAGAAAAAGAAGCTAATGATTTTTTAGGTGGAATGAATTGGATAGATTATAATAAAAAATTTTAGGGATAGAATGATGAAGAAAATAATAATTATGCTGCTATTGCCAGAGCAGCTTTAAACGATTAGAGTATCGTTTATATGATGAGAGATTTTCGTTTATATAAACCTATAGATGGACGAAAAAAATTAGTTGAGAAATTACAAGAAATTGAAATGAAAATTATGAATAAGGAATTAGGAATATCTCTTGACAACGCTGTTGTTGGTATTCGTTTTCCAGGTATGACATCATATCGTTTAAGAATGGATATATTTGGTGGACACGGAACTTTTGAAGGTGAAAAAACAATTTCAACATTAATTAAAGATATAAATGAAGCAATAAGAAATGGATTATCAGAAGAAATTGGAAATGCTTTAATTAAATAGTTAAAAAAGAATATAGATAAAGATAAAAAAGTTAATTATGAAAGATTTAAAAGAGAAACTTAGTCTTTTGTTAAAGACCAATTAAATGATTTAAATAGTGAAGCATTACGTGACGAATTTATAAGACGTTTTGAAAACGCTTTTAAAAGTAGATTAAATAGATAGCAAAAAAATTCAGAAGAAGCTAATGAATATCTTAATAATTTTAAAAATTATATTGAAAAAAATTCTGAAGATTTTTTAAAATTATTTCTTAAAGGCGCAGAAGCTAACTGGTTTGGTGATTTAGGAGAGCCTTTTTTAGAACTAGCAATAAATATAGATAAAAAAAGTGAACTAA
>JAEEGL014456956.1_pt1 | contig 14403 bp, 13 predicted proteins | sample 9134231 | NCBI WGS metagenome assembly JAEEGL01 (sample SAMN16246548, study PRJNA631951) | gut metagenome | biome: gut microbiome; feature: rumen; material: fiber-attached | host: Bos | place: Iran: Karaj | collected 2018-10
AAAATCTGCTGAGAAACCGACATCATCTCCGCCACTACTAGCTCCGTCATCTATAGTATCTCGACCAGAAGCGCCACTTAAGAATTGAACGTTATCTGCAACAATTTCTGTAACAGTACGTTTCTGTCCATCTTGTGTTTCATAGCTGCGGTTCTGTAATCTTCCTTCAACAAGAACAGGTCTACCTTTTGAGAGATATTTTGCACAATTTTCACCTATTCTGCCCCAAACAATAATGTTAAAGTAACTGGTTTCTTTTTTGAAGTCACCATCATTACCTTTATAAGTTCGGTTAACGGCTATGCTGAAATTTGCGACGGAAGTGCCTTGCGCAGTATGACGCAATTCTGGATCTCTAGTGAGATTGCCTAGTAAAAATACTTTGTTAAGATTACCAGCCATAACAGATATTACTTTTACTGACCGCGAACGGTAGTCATGAATCGAAGAATAGTCTGATTAATCAGATATGTTCTTTCAAGTTCTTTTAAAGCTTCGCCAGTAGCCTGGAAATTAATAAGAACATAATTACCTTCAGTATGCTTTTCTACTGGATAAGCGAGAGGACGGCGACCCCATTTGTCGATTTTTTCGACCTGACCGCCATTTTTGGTAATAGCATTTTCTACTTTACCAATTAGGGCATCGAGAGCTTCGTTTTCGATACCAGGTTCGGTAAAAAACAAGGTTTCATAAGGTTTCACTATATTAAAACCTCCCTTCGGATAAATTTCAGCCCTTGCAATATTTTCAGGCAAGAGCAGGGATGTACCCTATAGAATACCATGAATCCTTTTTAAAATCAACTATTATTTATATTAAACTGAAAACTGAGAAGTGAGAGGTGAGAGATGATTACTATTTCTTATCTATCAATTTCTTTTTCAATGTTTTTATAGAACTAACTAAAATTGCCGTGATCTCAGACAAATCACTATTAAGATTTTCTATTTGTTCTATCCTCATTATATTAGATTTTACCATTATTTCTAGCCAATAAGCAGTTTCATCAGATTCTTTTAGAGCTATATTCAATTTATTAATGAAATCTAAGCGACTTTGTGCATTACGACTTTCTCTAACATTAGCTCCTATACTTGTTCCACTCTTCAAAATCTGCTTGGAAACTACATACTCTCTCTTTTCACAACACAAATATTGATATAATTTAATAATTCTCACTGCAAAATTAATAGTTTTTTTATCTAAAACTCTTTCTTTCACTCTTTTTACCTTTCAGTTCTCAGTTTTCAATTTTCAGTTTTCTAAGAATAGGGTTAAGTTTTTTGGCTTTGCTGGTGGCCAATCGAGCTCTTTTTCTGATTTATCCAATATAAAATTGAGAATATAAGCAACTTTGCGTTGAATACCTAAACAATGACTTTCCCTTGTTCCTGCAACATTCAAAACGCAAGGCTTTAGCTTATCTAACCATTTTATTATTTTCTGACTTATCGCTTTGAGAGATAAACCTTTTAATTTATCCAGATTATTTTTGTCTAGAACAACAACATAATAGGGCTTATTTAATTCAATACAGAATCTTGTTGTTAAAAGGCTACCTTTAGAATTCACGTCAGATGAAAAAATCAGAGTAGCATCTGAATCTCTTATATTCATTCTTGTTCTTGCAGGATAAAGCGAAGTCTTAGTTTCTTTTAATTCATAACAAGATGGAATCTCTTTATCTTCTGCTTTTCTCCCCAAAGGACACCAGCCGCCATGTTTTATTCCTTTATTAATAGCAAAATCAAGAGCTCCGCGGTCAGCACCAGTCTGACCGCCGGAGATGATTACAGATATTTTGTATTTATCTAATTTGCACACAATACCAATAACTCTAACTATTTAACATTCTACAAATTGCGTTAGCATTCGATTCATAACAAAAATTTATACTATGCTGTCATAGCAAGTTGTGGGAAAAGAACCGAGTTCTGGTATTTATGCATTTCTTCTTCATTATTTCCATCACAAAGTGGAGCAAGACAGTCTTTCTCAAACAAAGCATCAAACATATACAATTGATTGCTATGTTCCTTTGTCATTTTTAACCACATTACACGTCTTGCTTCATATGGTGCATTTTCAAACAAATAACAAAGAAGTTCGGACAACCCTTTTTTAACAAGGTTTTCCATGGTATTTACTGCATTTGCCATAGCAAATTTATCTTTTTGCCCAATAAAGGATAAAACCCACAAATCACGAGAACAAAGCGATTCTCCAAAACAATTTTTTGCACAATCATTGTTACAAACAAAAACGCTACGAAAATGCAATGGTATTCTTGCCGCCATTTCTGCTTTAAAACACTTTGAATCAACATTTAAGGGGCATGTTTTACAATTCATCTTTTGTTCTCCTTAATTGGCATAAACCTGCTTGTAATATCTGCCGCTATATTGATTAGATAATATTGCGTCAAAATATTTATTCTGTATTTCTTTGTTTGCAGAAGAGAAATTATTAAGTTCCGCCAATCCATAAGCCACAAATATAGGATTAAGCAACCATAAACTTCTTGGTTCATTATCTTCTAACCAGTTCCACATTTTTATTCTTAGTTCTTTACTGGCAGCTTGAAACAAGGAAATAAGCAAAGCTCTATCTCTACCTTTTAAAGCAGTTCTTAGAGTTTCTAAGGCAAGGCCCTCTGCTAATTCATCTTCACGATAAAGGTTTTCGATAACATAGTAGTCCATGAAGCATCTCGTTCCTAAATTTTTGGCACAAAAGCTTTCAGAACAATGATTGTCTGTTTTTTTACAAATAGGATTGTCGCATTTTGGAGCATTAGTCATATTACAAGGATTGAAAGGACAAGTATTACAGCACATCATAGTTGTATTCCTCCTTCATCAAAATGGCATTTCTTCTGCTAATTCTTTAACCTGTTTTTTCACAGGCTTTTTAGAAGGGGTAGCTTTTTTAGAAGTTATCTTAGATGATTCGCAGAAAGTGTCTTCTTCGTCTGAAGAGTCATCTATTTCTTCATTACGACTGCTATTTTCAAGAAAAACAACATTATTGCAATTTATGCGAGTAATATATTGGGTTTTACCTTGTCTATCTTCGTATTTATCACATTCAATACGACCTTCGACCATAACAGCACGACCTTTTTTCAGATACTTTGCACAATTTTCTGCAAGACCGCCCCAAGCAATGATGTTGATAAAAGAGGTCTTTTTAGTAGTTTTACCTGTTTTATCTTTCCAAAATTCATTAATGGCAATAGCCATACTTGTGAACTTACGATTAGAGGGAGTTACCTTTAATTCGGGGTCACGGGTTAGATTACCAGCTACAATTACACGATTTAACGATACCATAAACTTATATCTCCTTTGAGATTCTTATAAAATTCGTGCAATTTTTTTAACTTGCACATATAGTAATCAACCGAAAACGGAAAAATGGACAAAATAGTTGAAAAAATTTTCAAGTTCGTGATATTTTTCACAAGCAGTAATTATAAAAAGAGATGAAATAAGCTAATAATCTATGTTTAGAAGTATTGTTCTACTGGAGACTATCTGAAAACTAATTTTTTAGCCCAAATTAGAATATATTAATTGTCTACACATTTGTCATAAAAAGAATAGCGTATGAGCTTGCTCTGAAATCTATACGATTATGACAATGTGTAGACTACAAAAAACACTCTAACGCTGATTAATAAAAGAAAAGATTTGCACTTAACCTCCCTAAAATAATTAAAAATGTTGAAAGAACCACAAATAGACTATATAATTATCTTTCAAAAAAGGAAAAGGCTATGTCTGGCAATACTGCACAATTAACAGCATACAATAATTTTATAAATGACCCATCGCCAATGAATGCCTTAAAATTTGTTATTTCATGCCATAATTATATAAGTGTGCTAGCTTCAAAGTGGCGACAGCCAAACATGACTAGAAAAGTCAAAATTAATGAAATAATAAGTGAAATGTATCTTATCTTGTTAGAAGATTTTTCTTCTAGAAAAGCCATTTCCTGCCAATCTGCCTTTGCCTATCTTGATTCAAAGCTTAGAAGACTTGTAAATCCTGCAAAGCAGCACTTTTTCTCAAGCATAGACGATGTTTCTCCAGATACTTTCTCTAGTATAGATAGTTTTACTTATGAAAAAATCAATATGACAAAAGAAATCGTCAAAATCATAAGGCAAAAACTTATCGAAGAAACCTTTGACGACACAGGTTTAGTATTGTTTCTCTTTATTCATATTTATCCAAAAATACATTGGATAAGTGAACTTATGGCAAAGAAAAATAATATTCCTGTAGAAATCAGATATGAAGCAGATGCGAAAAGAATAAAAAGATTCAACAATAGTTTAAGAATCCGATTTAATAATCTCTCTTATGGAAATTGGCGTGATGTTTTGAATTGGAATCATGCGGAAAGAAGCCATCTGGCATGGAAAATTATCAGCATTTGCCCAGAAGAAGTCGATACTACCACCTCTGAAACCCTAACGTCTATTGATAATTGGCGTGAAAATTTTGATATAAACAACCCTCAAAATTTAGATAATCTTAAACTCGCCGAAAAAGTCTATAAATCAATGGTTGAAGTTTACACAAAAGAAAACAAAGAATTAATGGTTGCTGAAGATACAGATTTTTGGGGCAACCCAACAGATATTATTTCTATGCTTATTGGAGATTTCTATAATGAAAAAATGCAATTAGAAGAACCCATAAGCAGTTCAAAGACACTAAGTATTATTTCTGATTTTTCAGAAGCAGAAGCTGAATCTGACAAAGAATTTATGGAAGTTGCAATTCAATTAAGCAAATGGTTTGGAAGCCTTAAAAAACAACAATTAGAAATTACGAGCACATGATGTGCGAAATGCTAGCGAGTGCTAGGATATCAAGCGAGTCGCATTAGCGAAGAGTGAGGAATTTGAAATGAATCTTTCTGCCGGTTATATAATTGAATTTATATCTAAGGGCTCTGTCCCTGAAGCTGCAGTGGTATTAAGCATTGCTAGTCCAAATGTTAGAATTATGCTTGTTAACGGCAAAGAAACAAATATCCCTGAAAAAAAGATTCTATATTCTTCAAACCGTTCTTTGACTTCTGTTTCAAACAAAGAAAACTGCAAACAAAACCTGATAAATATCAACAATAAAAGAAATGAAATTGCTGAAAAAATAGATTTATCCGAAATACGAGAATTATTAGTCGAAGACCCCAAATTTTATGAACTATTTGAAATAGCAGAATTTCTTTATGATTCATCAGACTGCGACTCTATAGCAGCATTGCTTCGAAAATTAAGCGAAGATCATATATATTTCAAAAACAAAAACAATACGTTCCAACCTGTTTCAGAAGAAGCATTAAAACAAGCTATTGAACTACAAAAAAAGAAAGAACAACAAGGACAAGAAGAAGCTTTATTAGTAGAATCTCTGAAAAATCTACTAACAAACGGTCTGTTTGATGAAGCCTTAAAGCCATATTTACAAGATTTAAAAGATTTTGTTGCTATGGGGGAAGAAGCTAATATTTCAAAAAAACTTTCAAATTCATTAAACAAAGCTTCAATCAATAATAACCGTAAAGTTTTCCAAGCCTTAGTAAAAGCAAATATTCTTAGCGAAGACGAAAATTTTGATTTAATCAAGTATAGAACCCCTATTTCTTTTTCAAACGAATTACAGAATGAAGCCAACGAAATAAGCAAAATAGATATAAGATCTCTAGACAGAGTTGATTTAACAAATTTAAAGACATGGGCAATAGATAGTCCTGGTTCAAAAGACCGTGATGATGCCTTTTCTTTTGAAAAAAAGGAAGATGGCTATGTTCTTTGGATACATATCGCAGACCCGTCAGAAATAATCAAGCCTGGTTCTTTATTAGACAAAGAAGCCTCTAGACGAGGCAGTTCAATCTACATGCCAGACTTACGAATCAATATGTTTCCAGAAAGCATTAGCGAAAACCTTTTAAGCCTAGACGAAAACAAAGAAAAGCTTGCATTAAGCTTTGTCTTAGACTTTTCAAATGAATGTGAATTAAAAAAGATCACAATAAATAAATCTATAATTAAAGTAGAAAAAGCCACTTCCTACCCATTGGCAAACGAAATGCTAGAGAGTGACGAATGGCTGAAATCCGCATATTTATTTTCTGAAAAATTAAAACAGGAAAGAATAAAAAATGGTGCAATAATCATCCCTAGACAGCCAGAACTTGAAATAAAGGTTGTTGATGAACAAATCATTATAGAACATGAAAACCGTGATGAATTCACAGCAGGAATGATTGCCGAATTTATGATTTGGGCAAATCATGCTGTTGCAGAATGGTTCCATTCTAATGGTATTCCTTGTTTATACAGAGTTCAGGAAGGTGACTCAGAAACTCCTATTCCCGAATGCAAAGATTTTGACCCTGTTATATTTTGGAATAGCCTAAAAATAATGAGAAAAACAACTGTCGGTCCTGATTTTGGGAAACACTTCTCTTTGGGCGTTAACGGCTACACCCAGATATCTTCACCTTTAAGACGATATTCTGACCTGCTTTTACATAGACAAATCAAATCTTTTCTAGATGGTCAACCAACAATGACTCAGGAAGAACTCAACCAAAAAGTGATGATTTCAGATATTGCGGTAGACCACGCTGAAGACACAATGAGAGACAGAGAAAGATATTATCTGCTTAAATATTTGAAACAACAGCAGAAAAACTCAGAAGTTATTTTTGATGGAGTTGTTGTTGATTCTGGCCTTACAGAAGTTAATTTTTATGTAGATTTCTTATGTTCTTTCAGGCATTGTCGAAAACCAAGTTTTGACGTAACTCCTGGTATGAAAGTAAAAGTTAAGGTCAATCAAATTGACCTTTTTGATAACATAGTTAGATTTGACTTACGAAAGAATTAATTTAAAAGATTGAAGATTAAAGACTTAAGATAAAAGAAAGTTATGAAAAGTTAGATTGGTCGAAATAGTCATATAGAACCTATAAAACCAATCAAAACAAATCATAACCCTTTAAGCTTTTCAGTGAAACTTGATGTTTCCACTGACTGATTCTGCATAGAGAGTTGCACCTTCACCACCAGATTTAATATTCATTCTCTGACCGTTAACAGGGCTGGCATTTCCTTTCCAGTCTACTACTATTTCACCTTTTCTTGAGGTAGCTTCAACAGATTTCCATGGCCCTTCCAATTTTTCAACACTAATATCACCTGCGGTAGTAACGGCTTTTACTTCTGTTTCTAGTGAAATATTAGATTCACCGACATAAATGTCACCATTTACGCTATTCAGTTCTAGCTTTTTTAAACCGCATTTTCTTATAAGTATGTCTCCAGAAGTTGATTTTATAGCTGTTTTAACATTTTTAATATTTTCAAGCTGAATAACTCCGTTTACACTTTCAATTTCGCTACCTTCAACATTAGCTTCGTCAATTCTGATATTGCCACTTATTGTTTTCACTGTTTCTATATCAAAGTTACCTTTAATTCTAACAACAGAATTAATTGTCTTACATTGAATAATAGAACCTGCTGGCAAAGTTAGATTCAAATCAATAATAGCTTTGATTGAAGCATTATCTCTAAAACCTATATACATTATGTCGTCTGCTATTCTTATAGCATTATTAGAAAACCATTCAGAGGACTGCATTTCTCCGATAATACGCTTTCCAACCTGACCATTTACAAGCAATTTAAAAGAAGGGCCTTCATTAACACGAATTTCACCATAAATATTCTCAACAATAAAAGTTTTTATATTTTCTACACCCTTTGGAGGTGGAACAATAAAATCAACACTCATGCTATCTGCAGGCAATCCATTATGGGTGGTAAGATCTGCTGCCATTGCTTCCACAACATCTTCCATCCAGTTTCCAAATTCTTTTATTTTTTCTTTAAGTTCTTTTCTGCCAGGTTCAACCTGCTTTATGGTCTGATGTACAGTCTGATGAATAGTCTGTGCTATATCTCTTATGTTTATCCCAATTTTTGCCGCTTCTAAAAATGGTATATTTGGGAAAACATTGATATTAGGCGATTGGCCATTAGAATTTCTGTTATCTGTTCTTGAACTTGCTCTAACTTCATCTTCTTTATTCAAAGCATTCAATAATCTTTCAGATTCTTCAACAGTAATCTTTCCTTCAGCAAGCATTTGTAAAATCATGGTTCTAGAATCAGACATATTAACTCTCCCAATTATTCATTATATTGCTAATTATAATAATATATTCTTAGTAAATCAAAGGCAAACTATATATAATAATAAAAAATTCATCTTTATATTTCTTAACATAAAAACTAAATAAAAATTGTCTAAAAAAAATAATACAAAATCACAATATATTATTTATCAAAAAAAATATAGCAAAATATTTAAACGATAAGTAGCAATAAATAGTAAATAATAGATAACGCTTTTTCCTTGCGGTTTTGCGTGTATTCGATTATAATTAAGCTTAGGATAATTATTATGAATAAACATCATATAAATAATATTAAGAACAATAGGGGTACAACCCTCATTGAAATAATGACGGCCCTTATAATTTTGGCCGCCACTTTTCTACCTATTTTAGCCGCTATCGGGTCATCTAGTCTTGACACTGACGTTCAAAACTCAACAGTCTATGCCCAGACAACAGCTCGCAATGTTTTGGACACTCTCTTAGACGATGTTCCTTTTAACTCTTTAAGAGCTGAACCAGGTAAATATTCAATACCAGAACTTGTTGACTATCAAAATCCTTCCAAAACAGTTGATTATAAAGTTGATATGTTTAAAAAACTTATCGACGATAAAGGAAACATAACAAAAGCTCAAGGGAAACGAGTTGACGAACGAGGTGTTGAATATACCATCACAATTTATGTATATCCAATACCTGCTGCTGACAATAAAAACGATAATAAAATTATAGGAAACGAACTATATTTTACATATCTTCCAAGACCTAAATATGAATCAAAATATGATAGCAATAATAAGTCGCTTTGGTATACCTATAAAAAAGGTGAAGCTTACATAAAAGTCATTAATGGCGAAAGCATAAAACCATACAGTAACAAAGATGAGTGTGAAGTCAAGCCACAAATTAAAAATGCTCGTGAATTAGGGGCCGTAAAAAATAACAATAGTCTATGTATAATGAAAAAGGTAATACTTACAATCACATGGACTGCTCGAGACAAGAAACAAAGAAGTCTGGTTTTATACACCATGAAGGGCAACCTAGATTCGGAAAAGTAGCAAAAATAACGGAGTCATAGATATGAAAACAAAAAAAGGGATGGCTTTACCAATAGTATTAATTTTTGCAGCTATTATGGGAATTGTTTCTGTTTATCTTTTAAGAAATACTCGTGGTGGTAATGCTCAAAATCAGACAAGCATGGATCAATTACAATCTTATTATATAGCTAGAGCAGGCGTAGAACATGCCATGGTAAAAGTAAAATATCTAAACCAAGAGCTATATGACGCAATGTGTATGCAACAGGGCAGAAGTGCTTTATTTGATTACTCACAAATAAAAAATCCTACAAGCCCAGGGGATTGTATTAACGAATTTAACCCTGGTCCAATTTTCCTTTATACCTATGGAACTACAACTCCTGTGGGAGTTAACTCAAATATGCAAGGTAAAACAGGTGGTTTAGCATCTTCGACATGGATAAATGTATTTAAATTAGATTTGTGCTCGGATTATGCTTCAACCTATGCTAGTAGTAATATTTATAGAATTCTTGATGGAGCTATAAAAAAAGATATCAAACAATACAATAGTATTTTAGATATGAGTGACGTTCCAAACGAAATAAAAAAGATTCAAAATCAAGATCCAAAAATAAAAGATGTAAATATTTTTCAAAGTGCAGCATATAATGTTACAGACATAAAAGTTGCAGCAGCAAAAGTTGAAGAAAAAACAAAACTAGATAACAGATATGTAATTGAATTTACAGTAAAATCTTCTTACACTACTGCAAGAAATGTTAATTTCGATTATAAAATAGATAGAATTTTACAGGTAAGTCGAGACTTAAGATGATGAAAAAGAATAAAGGTTTTACACTAACAGAAGTAATTATAGCCTGCGGTATTCTTTCATTATTTATGGGAGCCGTAATGACTCTTTATTCTAGTGGAAGTAAAATGAGTAATTCCACAATGTGGCTTCAAAACAAAACAAATACTCTTAGAACAGCCTCAAGATTAATTAGTGAAAGTATAAGAAAAGGCTCTTATCCTACAAAAATTGATTTTCCCAAAGATATAGTTCAAAGTACAAAAGATTGTTTTAAGATTCAATTTCATAATGGAACGCTATTAGCAAAAAGTGCTTCATCTGGAAAAAACTTTCTTGTAGTAGCCGAATGTAAACCTGTAAAATTTGAAAGTGGAACGAAGAAAAATGATGGCGAAATACTTTTTCATGTATTTCGCTTAGCAGAAAACGGTGATTTATCTTATACTTATTATAAAGAAAAAATATCAGACGTAGACACTGGACTGGCAAAACCTATTCCTAGTGGTAAAAAAGGCCAAGTAATAGTAAGAGATGTTGAGTCTGTAACCTGTTCGAAAAAAGAAAACAGAAATAATTCGCCTATAGAAGTAACAATAAATTGTCAAATGCCAAAAAACAAATCAACAAAGCGTTCAGAAGTAGCTGTTGGAGCACCGAATGTTGAAGTTGTTGGTAATTTATAATAATTGGAGATTTAAATGAACTTAAAGAAATTGTTCTCACTAGTGTTGATGTTGCTAACCATGACTTGTTATCAGTCTTTTGCTGAAACAAACCAATTTGGGTATGTAAATGTTGCAACAGTTGTTTTGTTACATCCAACAATGAAACATTTCGATCCAATGACTAAGCTTTTTAAGTTTGAAGCTTTAAAAAATATTGATTCTGAAGAAAGAATCGAAGCAAACTTACTCAAATATAGAGTTGAATTAAATAAACTTGAAGATGAACTTAAAGCAATAGAAGCTAAAAGAATCGAATTAGAAGAAATTTTCTTAGAACGCAGTCAGCATTTGGAATCTATCCAAAATCAAATAAAGTCTGACGCAGAAAGAAAAGATTTTGAACAAAAAAGGGCAAAATTAGAAAATGAATATGTTAAAGAAGCTGGTGAATTACGTATAAAAGCTAATTATGCTCAAAAGAAGATTGATGCCTTCAAAAAGACTGAAAAATATTCTAATTTTGTAAGTCAAGGTGAAACCAATCAACTTTTCTCTTTGATTCTAGACGATGTTTATGAAGCAATAAATGCTGTAACAAAAGAAAAGAAACTCTCTTTTGTATTTAATAGCTCTGCTGAAATAACTTATATCGAAAATCAAATGACTGCCGAAAATCATCTCGAAGCTTTTTTTGACCATTTTAAAGAACTCTTAGATAATCCAGATGGTAAAGTAATAGCTGGTGCCTCAATTAGTTCTTGGCTTGATGAGAAGAATTTTACCTTCTTGAATTGTTCTGATCCGAGATTATTTTCCTTCGTTGTAACAGGTGGTATTGATTTAACACCTGAAGTAATAGATCATATTTATGCCAAACATAAGATTGGCAAGGAACAAAGAGAATTTATCAAAGAATATTTTGATAAAATAATTAAAAGTAAAGGGAATTAATCTTTATATTATTTGTTATTCTTTATTAGAAAAGGAGAATGGAGTATGTCGAGCGAGAAAAAGCGTAAGTTTCTGAACTTAATGTTATCGGCGTTAATGGTGCTTGGCGCAAGTAGTACTCAGGTCTATGCTGAGACAGGTATTAATGGTGTCGCCTATGTACTTTTATCAAACGACACAGATTTTCCAGGGGTTTGGAGGTTTAATGACTATAAAGGTGATAAAACAACTCCTTGGATATTAGTAAAAACAAGTGACATGACCCACAGTAGCGGAAAAGCTACAGGTAAAGTCAGTGGTTTAGCCGTAAACCAGGAAAACAAACTATTTTTATGTAGAGCAAACATAAAAAGTAGTGGTGGTGAAGATTTTACACCAGCACAACCAGGTTGGTTACCAACAGGTATAAAATTCAATGACGACTCTGCTGTTTATCTAGCCGTAGCAAAACCAAACGAAGGTGGAGCCACAGACTATATAAGAGATGGTTGTGTTCATATTTATAACTGGACTACACGCACAGGTAGTTATTGGAAACACAATCAAAAAATAGGTGACAGAGGCCCTTACAAATATGTTGTTACCTTCGGTGGACCAAAAGGAGTTAGATTTTTTGACGGTAAAAGCGGAACAGTAGGTACTCCTATATGGGATGGAACCTATATTACTGGTGGAACCTCAACTGGTGGAGCTATAAAGCACCCCTCAGACGAACGAAAAATCATATTACCATCTCACTTTGGTGGTTTATCCTATTATCTATACGGAACCAAAAATGAAGCTGCTATAACTGGTAAATGTATGGATGGTAGATTAGAAAAAGACGGTGTTACTCGCCGTGACAAATATATATTTACTCAAGCTAATAGTTCTGGTGTATTCAGTGGCGATTCCAAACATAAAGCTAGAACAATGTTTGGTTGTATTGTTAAAAGATTTTATGATTTACGCAAGAACTCATTAGACCTATATTCTAGAATAGACCCAACAAAAGCAAGTCAGCCCAAACCAACAAATTTATCAATGACTTTGGATAGCTCTGGCGTTTTGGAAACAATGGACGTTAAAGTTAGAGAAGCTTACGGTAAGATTTGTGGTGACAACTGTATTGACGGTGGTGAAATTTCTGGTGGTGATGTTGACACTGCACTTTCTACCGTTACTGTTGTAACAACAACAAAAGGTTACAGATATGGCTATAATCCATTAGGGAAGATATATAATGGAAGTGGTATAGAAGCTGCTTTAAGATACGTAAATGAAAAAGGCGGCGGTGAAGGAAAGATAGATATTGCTAGTAATGAAGCTGGAACCGCATGGGGTTCAAGAATTACCAACAAATCATATCTTAATTCAAACAGTGTTAAACCTACAGCAGTTACTTGTATAGGCGTTTCTTCTAATTTCAATGGAAACGACTACGTATATGCTTCTGGTGCTGATTGTTTTGTTGTTCAAGACTCTTGGTGGGGTTTAGGTGGTATAGCCTATGAATACTACAAATCAGATGGTAGTGTTAGAAAAATAGACTATATGAATATACCAGGCGAAACCAATTATGAAAAGCTTGATGGAACAATGAAAGGCGAAGTTGACGCTATAGGTGTTGACGGTGATGCAAACCTTTATTCTTTACTTACTGTTGAATCTCCAACAGATAAAGAATTGGCAAGCAATCTACCAGCTGCTAGTCCATCTTCTGGTTATATCACAGGAAAAGACAGATCTTATTGGAGACGTGATAAATACAGAACTTCAGGTGGAGAAACCATTAATGAAGGTTTTGAATGGATTCCTAACGGTCAAGAAAAAGAAAAAGACTATAAAGTCGCTACAATTTCACAGGCTGTTTACAAACAAGTAAATAAATATCCTTTAACAACTGGTAAACAACAGCTCAGCAATCCTCAAGAAGTTGGTAAAATTAGAGCTGGTGACGATTATTGGACAAATAATCTAATAAAAACTAGATCTGGTTATAAATGGGGTTATACTGAATGGCAGCAGAATCCTATAAAGGTTTCTGATGTAAGAGGTGAATTAGCTGTAGTTAATATAGCTGACCATCCAACAAATATTGACGGAACTCCAAATCATTATACCGTTGTTACCAAAAGAAATAACACTGCAATCACTTCTCCAGTTAATATAATTACTGAAGATGAAACCTTAACCTTTAAGGCTGAAGGTTATAAGCCAAAGGTTCCAGCCTATGGAACTCAAAGATATTTCAAATCAGTAGGAAATGTAAAAAGTAATCTTACTAGCGTATCAATAAATAATATCCCTGGCTTAGAAAACAATAACAATAGATACGAACATGATGAAGATAATGATGGAAGAAGAAGTGGTTTCCCATCTAGTATGTTTGAAGCATCTGGATTACCAACAACAGTAACTTGGACTATAGCTAGAGTTGAAGACAAGATTGCTCCTGATTCTTTAAGTCAGGCTAAGATAATTCAGACATACCCATCAAAAACAATTACCAGTAGCGCTAATCAATTCTGCGAATTGACTTATCAGTTTAAAGATCATGGTAGATATCTAATTCAAGGTAGTATGACTTATAATTACTTTACCAACTACTCAAGTGCTGCAAGACCAAAAGATTTAGTCTTTGCTCAGAGAAGTGGTGTTATTATAAAGCCTATATTAATTAGTGTCGCTGCTAGAAATCTTAATTTGAATCATGGTGTATCTTTTATTACTGATGTAAGAATAAAGAAGA
>JAEEGL016763319.1_pt1 | contig 14403 bp, 13 predicted proteins | sample 9134231 | NCBI WGS metagenome assembly JAEEGL01 (sample SAMN16246548, study PRJNA631951) | gut metagenome | biome: gut microbiome; feature: rumen; material: fiber-attached | host: Bos | place: Iran: Karaj | collected 2018-10
ATAATACGTGGGATAATACGTGGGATAATACGTGGGATAAAAAATGTAAATTTTTTATGCAAACATAATTAAAATTTCGTAGACAACTCTGTCAATAATTCACACAATACTAATCAATAATAATCATTAAAACAAACATTCCGTACGATTGATGAGAACACATCAACGCGTATGTTCAGATATATTCCGTTTTGGGCTTGATTCGGGGTGCTTAATGGGTGCTTAACTGAGCGTCCGATTTATAGTCTGAAAACGATTGTTTATCGAGTTTATTTATTATAGTGGCCGTCGTCTTCCGCTCATTATCGGCGTGCCTGCGCGCAGTTTCGATTCGAAATCCTCCTTCCGGTATTCTCTGAGAGGCATACCGTCGTAATATGAGACTTCGTTCAGTTTTCTTACGGAATACGTTATCGGTGAATTCTTAACGGCCTCATCGTAGAAATGATACGCCAGTCCGACAAGATTCCTGTCGGGTATCGTCTCCGCAGCGGATTTGATATTCCCGATTTCTTTTATCTGCTCCTCGTCCTCGTATTCGTCCAGAATATATTGGCGCAATTTACGGCCGTATTCCGTAGGGACATAGCCGTCATGATTCTCCTTCAGGATGCCCTTATCGGCAAGATTGACCGCCGATTCGTCGATATCATCGGAATATCCTGAGAAGTACGCATTGTGATCGGTCCCGCCGGCTGCTTTCCAATAAAGCTCATGATAGAATAAAGAAATCTTCTGGAGCCTGGTTTTCGCGACAGGTCTTTTTCCGTCCGCGATCAACAGCACTATTATATCAGAATCAGACAAATCGTCATAATCCGAATCGATCAGTTCCCGTTCAGAAATCACTGCCGGCCGCCTCCGCATCCTCCTCTGTGTATAAAGAGTATTATGATACTCTTTTTAGATTCAATTTGTCAATTAAGGGTAATACAGTTTCCTTTTTACCAGGCAAAAGCCGCAGCGGATCCGGTCCTGTCCCGGGATCAGGGCCCCAGACATCCTATGGGAATCACCAGCACCCCGTCGTCGCGGACGCGGAACATCCCGGTCGCCGTCACGACCGCCAGAAACGACGGGGGCGTCCCGTCCGCCGTTCTGGTCTTGTTCCTGATGCGTATGAGATTCTCCGCGGCCTGGTCCTCCCCGGAGCGGAGTTTCACCTCTATCGCCGCCCATCTTCCGTCGTCCAGCGCCAGGATCATGTCCGCTTCGAGCCCGGTGCTGTCATGATAGTGCATCACGCTCCCTTCCAGAGGCTGCAGGTACGCGCGCATGTCCCTTACGCAGAGCGATTCGAATATCGATCCGAAGGCGGGATGATCTTTCAGCAGGGATTCCGGTCCCGCATTCAGCGCGGCGGCCGCTATCGACGGATCCGAAAAGCACCTCTTGGACGACGTTCTGAGCCTTGCCTTAGACACGAGAGCAGGCCTCCATGCCGGTATGTCGTCGCAGACGAATATCATGCGGAGGGCCGCGATGTACTCCGAAACGGTCTTCCTCGTCGCCACGCTCTTCAGATCTTCGGCTATCGCGGTCGTCTCAGCCAGGGTGCAGACGTTCCTTGCCAGAGACGCCAGAAGGGCCCTGGCGACGTACTGGTTCCTCATGACGCCGTCGGCCCTGGATATGTCCGAGGCCGACACCGATTCCACATAATCTCTAGCCATCCTCAGCGAATACCTGTCCTCCGTCCCGACGGCGGCCGGCCATCCCCCTCTGCATGCGAGGAACGCCGCCCTCTCCAGAGTCAGACCGGAGCATGCGGAATAATCGGTTCTGCCCTCGAAAAGACCGGAAAGGGAGACGGAACCGTCAGAATCGCCGGATTCGAACAGACTCATCGTATGCATCCTGACCCGGGATATGCGGCCGGTTCCGCTGTGCATCTTCTGCTCCTCCTCCTTTCCGAGATCCGGTACCGCGGACCCGGTGAGCACGAACAGCCCCCTTCCCTTCTCGCGGTCGACGGCGTACCTCACCGCATCCCACAGGACCGGGGCCGTCTGCCATTCGTCGATCAGGCGCGGACGCTCCCCCTCCAGCAGTCTGGACGGCTTTTTGGACGCGTAATAAAAGTTAGACTCGCGCTCGTCGGGATCCTGCATATAGAGAAAGCTGTGACACAGCTGTCCGGCGGTGGTCGTCTTGCCGCACCACTTCGGTCCCTCTATGAGCAGCGCCCCGGCCGAGTTCAGCCTCGACCTGAAGTATTCGTCCGCTATCCTGGGGATGTAACCCTCTTCCATGGAATGTCTTAGCGACAGCACTATATTTACAATCTGTGTAGTCAGTTACTCACATTGCAACACCTTGACTACTCAGATTGCAACCCGGGAAGCATGCTCCGGAAGCGTACAAGGACTGCCGGAGCCGGAGACCCGGTGTTCCGCAAGAACGCCCTCCCGGAGTTGCAAACCTCGGATGAAAAACAGCCGGACGGGTTAAAAAAACGTTCCGCGTAATGCCCTTTCCGCGCCGGAACCGGTTTTAACCTTCCGCTCTCCCCCGGTTCCTCATTAAATAACGAACAGCAACTGTTCCGTCCGCGGTAACCATGAGCAGGATAAGAAGAAGCGGGAACGAGACAGGAAACGGAGACGGCATATCCCCGGATCCCGAAGGCCCGGCCATGATCATACTTAAGGAATGCCTCCCGTACGCGGAGAAGTACCTCGGAGCCATAGGATGCGGGCCCGGCCCCGTGTACAGGGTATCAGAGATACTGGACAGAAACGGCAACGTCCGCGACATGAAGATCGAGGACGGGGGATGGATCAAAACCGTCACGAATTACATCGTAACCCCGGAGAGCAGATTCGAGCCGGAGATAACCGCCGCCCGCGAGGGAATGAAACTGTTCGAAAAGAACGCTGAATCATATCTGTCCGGCGATCCGGACGGCCTGAGGGGATTCGTATCGATCGTGGTTGTAATAGATCCTCCCGGCGAGCTCCGAGGAGAGATAGCCCATTACCACGTGATGTCCAGACGCAGAGGCGCCGGGATCGGCGGGGAAGACAGTCTTCTGGACATTATGATCATCGGTCTGGGCGAGTGCAGGAGCCCGGAGTTCGGGAAGCAGCTGGATTTCCTCAATCTGGTATTCGATAAAGAGAAAGGAGGCCTGGGCACGGCCATGGATCTGCTGGGAAAGTTCAGATACTCCTCCGATCTGAAAACGGTTCTCTCCGTGGAATCCATGCACGGATACCTGCGCGGATATCTCGAGGGAAGACGCGGGATCAGACCTACCTTCGATTTCAACGAGACCGTGGAGGAGGTCCGCAGGGGAGAGATGATCAGCTACGCCGAAGCAGTTCTGAAAATACGCGATGAAAAGGGTATTTCAGCCGAAGAGCCGCTGGATGCCCTAGGGCTCACGGATTACGAGCGCAGGCTCGTCCGCGAAGAAATGGAGAATCTTCTCCGCAAAAGGAGGATCAGAGAAGAAATGATCTCCGGGAAAACCCCCGTGGAACGGGAAAACCCGTAACGGCGAAGCGAAAATCTATTATCGGGACATATAGTAACGGTGAGATATGAGATACGGATCTGTTCTGGCGCTTATCGCGGCCGTTTTTCTGGCCGTCATGCCCGCGGGATTCGCGGACGCCGACGACGATCATTCCTACATAGAGATAAAAGGAATAGTCACCGGCATAGTGCAGAACGAGGAGGTCCTTCTGGATGCCCAGATCTATCTCAGCGGGAACGAGGACTTCCGCACCAGAACCTACGAGCAGGGACGCTTCAAAATCGACTGCCCCTACGACAGCTACACCGTCACGGTGACCAGCAACGGATTCAGGGACGTGGTCCTCGAGGACGTACGGGGAGAGGATTATCTCTATATTTCAATGGAGGCCGTCACCGGAAACAGCTTCTTCGGCCTGGACACCCCCCACGCCTACGAGGTCGTCGGAATCCTGATGCTTCTGGTCATCCTCGGAGTGTACGGCCTGATGCTCCTTCTGAAGAAGATGAAGAAGATCCGCCTCAGGATCGAGGAGAGATCAGAAGACTCTGACGAGCGAGGACGACACTTTCTCGTACAGGCTGTTTCCCTGCGAGTCTATCGCCACGATCAGCGGCCCGAACCTGTCGGTCTCGAATCTCCACATGGCCTCCGGCATCCCGAGATCCTCCCACTCCGCGCCTTTGCAGATTCCCAGACCTTCGGCCAGCGACACCGCGGCCCCTCCGGTCGCCGCCAGATACACGCATCCCGTCTCTTTCATAGCCTGAGCGGTCTCCTTTGACATTCCTCCCTTTCCGATCACCGCGCGGATGCAGAACCTGCGGATCATCTCCGGCTCCAGCTTGTTCATCCTCGCGGACGTGGTGGGCCCCGCGGCGACGACGGACCATCCTCCGTTTCCGTTATCTCTCATGATCGGCCCGCAGTGGAAAAGCGCGGCGCCCTCCAGATCCGGAGGAACCTCTTTCCCCTCGCGGGCGTATTCCAGAGCGCGGATGTGCATCTCGTCCCTCCCGGTGATGACCGGACCGAAGATATACACCGTTTCCCCCAGTTTCAGGGATCTGACATCGCTCTCGCTCAACGGCGCGCGGAGAGTCCTCAGAATACCGCCCCCTGCGAATACTCCACTCCGTCGTCCCAGATCCTGGCGGATGCCCTTCTGGTCGCCCAGCACCCGATGTTGACCGCCACCGGAAGACTGGCGGTGTGGCACGCCTCCTTTTTGATCCTCACTCCGAGAACCGTGGAGGATCCTCCGAGCCCCATCGGCCCCAGGCCGGACGAGTTCAGCGCGGAGAACAGCTCCTCCTCCATTTTCCCGAGCACGGGATCGGGATTGTCGCAGTCCAGCGGGATAAGCAGAGCCTCTTTGGCCATCGCGGCGCATCTGTCCGACGTTCCTCCGATGCCCACCCCGACCACCGACGGAGGGCAGGGCCTTCCGCCCGCGTCGAGAACGGCGCCCTGGACGAATTTTTTTATTCCTTCAACTCCGTCGGCCGGATTCAGCATGGCCAGACGGGTCATGTTCTCGGATCCGGCGCCCTTCGGGAGCACGGTTATCTCCGTGTACGGAACGTCCCCGGGAACGAAATGAATCACCGGCATTCCCGGACCCAGATTGGATCCGTAATTCTCGCGGGTGATCGGATCCACCGTGTTCGGCCTCAGCGGGATGATCCTGGTAGCTTTCTCCACGCCGGCGGCGATGGCGGAAACTATGGAGGAGTCGAATTTTCCACGGACGTAGAACACCGGAATCCCGGTATCCTGGCACATGGGAACCCCCAGATGCTCGGCTTTCTTGATGTTCTCCAGAACGGCTCCCAGCTGGATGCGGGCGATCTCTCCCGTCTCCCAGCCGGCGGCGGCCTCCAGGGCCCAGCCTATATCATCGGGAATCCTGGTGTTGGCCAGACGGAGGAGGTTGACGACTACGTCCTCCGGCGGCTCGGGCAGTCTCTTCATACACGGTCAACGGCGACGCTGTTATAAAAAGTTCCAGAGAATCACGGGACCAGATACAGAGCGTCGTCCCATTCCGTGACGCATACGCTCTCCCCGGGAACGAAGCCCTCCGGAACGCGGAGATCCGCGACAGAATAATTGACGGGATTCATCACCTGGATCTCGCTTCCAGAAGAGCTGATGACCTCCGCCCGCTTCAGCTCCGATCCCTTCTCGATCACTTTGAGATCCGGCATCTCGGTTCTTCTCACGGCTCTCTCCCTGAAATTCATCAGATCCAGAACGCGCCCCCCGGTTCCGGATACCTTCACAAGCTTGCACAGCCTGTTCTCGAAAAGAACGACGTCTCCGGTATGGTACTCCGGAAGCCTCACCAGGTACGTCAGGCGGTACATGTCCTGCCCGTCCTCGGTCTTTCCGACGAGTTTCGGCGATTCCTTGAACTCGGCGCAGTACATGTCCGCCAGTTCCTTGGCGGCGGATCTCCCCAGCTGTATCGATGAAAGATAAACATCTATCCCTCCGGGGACCTCCTCGGTCTTGGTTATGAACAGCTGCTTGTTGGTCTCCGCCTGCCTTCCGACGAAGTTCTCCGTGACCTCCAGCGCCTCCGATATAAGATCCCCGGACGCGTTTCTGGATCCGGATCTTATCTGAAGAATCGAAGTATAATAATTGCCAAGTTTCCTCGAACACGGTTTGCAGACAGTGTTCTTGATGCGGACCGTCGTCGAAACCGTCTCGGACACTTCGATCCCCCTCACGAGACACGCGAACTCCATCGCGACCTCGTAGACGTAAGGATCCTGGGCCTCCACCGAGAGAGTCTTCGTCTTCTTCCTGTCTATTTCCGCTTCCCTGATGACTCCGCAGGACGAGAAGGCGGCGTCCTGCACGGCGTCCAGCAAGGTGCACCTGACCCACCTGTCGTTAAGAAAGAACTCGCCGCATCCGGTGCAGGTTTTAAGATCCGTATGATGAGGAGCGGTAACGATCTTCCTGCCGTCCAGCCAGCACTCCGCGCACATTCCGTCCAGAAGCTCGGAGCAGTCCTTTCCGCAGCTGACGCAGAAACTCACATCATCACGACCACTAAATATTTCGTTCCGGCGATCTCGAACGCGCTGTCCGCGGAGGCGTATCCCTCCCTCACGGCCACGGAGACAGCCTCGTCTCCGATGAGATTCATGGATCCGGCGGATCTCATCCATTCCGCCAGAGTGTCCGCGTCCACGCTCGTTCCGTTGTAGAATTCCCCCACGGAAATTTTTCTCCCTCCGTCTTCCAGCACGGTGCCGAGAAGATGTTCGTCGCAGACCGCGAGGATCGTCTCCCCTCCGGCCCGGTGCATTCTAGCCAGCATCAGATCACCTGCATGTAGGTCCCTTTCTGGGTTTTAATTACTTCGCCCTTTCCGCTGAGGGTGTTGAGGGTCTCCCTGACCTCGTCCTCGGTCAGACCGTTCGAAGAGGAATGGATTATTATCTCGTCCAGCGTCAGGCCGTCGTCCCCTCCGAACTCGCTGAGGATTCTTTTGATAACCTTGATTTTATCGCGGCTCTTCGCCGAGATTCCGGACATTACTTTGTCAATATCGAATCCGCCGTCCGGGCTGCCGGCGATCTTCCTCAGATAGAACTCCACAAGGTCCACCGCGCGGTTGGCGTCCAGATCCGTCACGGTCTCGCTGAGCCTCATCTTGGCGGACGCTTCGGAGAGACGGACGAAAGCCTCCAGCTGCCTCGCGGTTATGGGAACGGAGTCCCCCTGGGAGGAGCTTCTGATGGACAGATAGCTTTTGCTGATGATGTCCAGGGCGCTGTCGGTCATCACCGGGACTATGCGCTTGGAGTACGCTACATACTTCCGAAGAATCTCGACGTCGTAGACCGGGCGGATGTCGTTGGTGCGCTCGATTATAGCTTTCATGTCCACGCCCTCGATGACGCTGTCCTCCGGCTTCATGCGTACCTGCCCGCGCTGGTGGGCGGAGAGAATATGGTTGGTGATTTTAGTGTCCCTCTTCTTGTCCGGGCTGTCGGTGAGCACGAAGATCAGATCGAAACGGGACATCAGAGCCGGCGGGAGGTTTATCTGATCGTAGATCGGAGTGTCTGTGTCGAACCTCCCGTACTTGGGGTTGGCCGCGGCCAGCATGGAGCATCTGCACTGGAGGGTAGCCGTAATTCCCGCTTTCGCCACGGATATCTTCTGGGACTCCATGGCCTCGTGCAGGGAGGATCTGTCCTGCTCCGTCATCTTGTCCAGCTCGTCGATGCACGCCAGCCCCTTGTCGGCGAGGACCAGGGCCCCGGCCTCCAGAGTCCATCTCCCGTCTCCGAAATCGTCTCTCACGGCGGCGGCGGTCAGACCCGCAGCGGAGGCGGACTTTCCTGATGCATAAATGCCTCTGGGCGCGAGCATGCTCATATACCTCAGGAGCTGCGATTTCGCGACACCGGGATCTCCCATCAGAAGAATGTGCATGTCGCCTCTGATGACCGTGCCGTCGTCCAGCACTTTGTGGGATCCCCCGAACAACTGCAGCGCGATGGCTCTTTTGACCTCGTCCAGACCGTTGATCGTCGGGGAGATGGATTTCACTATGTTGTCGAACAGCTCCGGATCCCTGGACATCTCCAATATCCTCTTCTCGTCCTCGTCCGTTATCTGGATCTCGTCGTATTCGTGCTGCTCGAACTCCACCGAGAGCACGTCCAGGAACGTGTCGAAGACGGTGGACTTGTCCCTGTCCGATTTCTCGACGGCTCTCAGCACTCCGATGAGGGTAATGCGGTTTCCGGCGGTGACCTGTCCCGCGATGTCGTCCTCCACGTATCCGGAGATCCTCTCCGGCTGCGCTCCGCCCCTGAGCCCCTCCGGGCTCTCCTGGATCTCGATCTTCTGGGTGTCGGTGTACAGCGACTCTCCCTGATCCAGGATGAAGCGCACGGCCTGCTTGTTGCATCCGCCCTCCGGATTGCTGCACATCGTCGGTTCGCGGAGAATCATCCCGTTCTGCTCCACCCACATCTCGCAGCCGCATCTGGCGCATCTGAAGAGAGCGTAAGTCATGCGGGGCTTCACCGTGGTGACTTTTCTCGCCAGCCCTTCCACCGCTACCAGTTTCAGAAGATGATCGGCCCTGAGGTTCCTTATCTCCACAGTCGCGTCCCGGGGGAGGTTGAATATCCTCACGTGCACGGAATTCTCCGGACGGTCCATGTTGGGAACCAGCGACAGAACCACTTTCTTGGCTATCTCCAGGGATCTGTCCGGATATTCCAGAACGAACATGGCGAAATCCACGTTGTACGCGTTGATATCTGCGTAATCGACTCTGAGACTGCGCAGCTGCGGGTATTTGCTGGCTATTTCGGCTATGGCTATGCTGTACTTGTCCTTGGTGAAAATTTCGGACCATGACTCCTCTATATCCGCGTCCTGAAGATTAGCCGCCGTTCTCATTCCCCCTCTTCTCTCTTTCCGGCCCACCAGATCCATCCGCCGCGCTCCATCGAAACCTGCCCGCATATGAATCCGGCCCTGCGGTACTTGGCCAGAGTCTTGGCGAGATCGTCGGGGCATCTGTATCCGAAGAGATGCTCCAGCCTGTCTGTGGCCTCCGCGGTGGTGAGCCTGTCGCCGCCGAGAGCATCCAGTATCATATTGAGAAGGTCGTCGTCTGCCATAGCATGCACCCTATGCCGATGTCAAAAATAATAATTGCTACCAAGAGATATTTTTGTTAAAACGGAGACGCTCGCTCGTCGAAGTCCCCGAACCCGGAGCTGTACAGTTCCCGGTACAGTCCCTTTCTTCCGAGAAGCTCGCTGTGGCTTCCCTGCTCCGCGATTCTCCCGTCCTTCAGAACAACTATCAGATCCGCGTTCACGACCGTGCTCAGACGATGCGCTATGATAAACGAAGTGCGCCCCTCCATAAGCCCGTCCATGCCTTTCTGGATCACCTTTTCGGTTCTGGTATCTATGGAGCTCGTGGCTTCGTCCATGATTATCATGGGCGCGTTTCTGATGATCGCGCGGGCGATCGTTATCTGCTGCTTCTGTCCTGCGGAAATCATAACCGACTGATCCAGCACGGTGTCGTATCCCCGGGGAAGACCCGTGATGAAATCGTGGATTCCCGCTTTGCGGCAGGCCTCCTCGATCTCCCGGTCGGATACTCCGGTTTCGTTGAAGACCAGATTCTCCCTGACCGTGCCGGAAAACAGCCAGGTCTCCTGAAGAACCAGCGAAAAGGCCGAATGGAGAGAGGCTCCCGTGATATCCCTGACGGATCTCCCGTCGATGAGGATGTCCCCCGAGTCGGGCTCGTAGAACCTCAGAAGAAGATTCATAAGAGTCGTCTTTCCGGCTCCGGTGGGCCCGACTATCGCCACTCTGGTTCCCGGGCTCACGTCGAGCGAGAAGCCGCGTATCACCGGATCCGAACCGGGGTAGCCGAAGGTGACGTCCCTGAATGACACCTCCCCCTTCACGTCCGCAAGATCCGCTTTTCCGGAATCGTCCCCGGCATCCGGCTGGCCGAGGATGAGGGAGATCCTCTCGTACGAGGCGGCGACCGACTGGAGCGACGTGATGGCCTCGGACATCTGCTGCATCGGGCGGCTGAGATTTTTCGCGTATATGATGAAGGCGACGATCACCCCGTACGTTATCTGAGAGCTCATCGCCAGCAGTATTCCCGCCAGACAGACGGAAACGTAGCTGAGATTGTTCATGAATCCCATCAGCTGAGGCGTGATCCCCGTGAAGAACCTGGCTCTGCGGGCGCTGCGGAAGAGGCTGCCGTTATACTCCTCGAACTGCTCCGCGATCTGATCCTCTGCGCCGTAAGCGATGACCGCGCGGCGTCCCGAATACGTCTCCTCCACGAGCGCGTTGATGCGGCCGAGATCCGCCGACTGCTGCCTGAAGAATTTCTGCGTGCGCGATACCGTATAGCGCACTATGAAAAATCCCGAAACGGACGGAATCATCGCGGCGGCCGTCAGAGCCGGACTCATCCATAGCATCAGGGCGACCGTGACGACCAGTATGGAAACGGACGTCGCCAGGGCGTTGATTCCGTTTCCGCTCTCCTCCCCGATGGTGTCCGCATCGTTTATGACGCGGCTCATGAGATCCCCGGTCCTGCAGCGATCCAGATATCCAATCGGCAGAGAGTTTATTTTGTCCATGAGAAGCGATCTCATGAATCCCGCGATCCTCTGGCCGGTTGCCGGTATTATATACCTGTATGCGACGGTGCAGAGCCCCCCGAAAGAGTACAGGACGACCAGAATGCAGCTCAGGAAGGTTATTCTCTCCAGATCGATGCTGTTTCCCGACGGCAGTATCCCGCCGAGTATCTCGTCCGTTATCTCCGAAAGAAACTGCGGCCCTATGGCGGACATCAGAGATCCCGTCAGAGACAGGGCTACGCCGATGAAAACCGGAACGCGGAAGTCCCTGATAAGACGGAAAAACCCGGTTATCTGGTACCAGAACCCGTCCTCCCGCATCAGCGCGCGCCCCCTGCGGATTCCAGTATCTCCCGGTACAGCGGACAGGCGGACATCAGTTCCTCGTGGGTTCCGAATCCGGCAACCCTTCCGCCGCTGAGAACGAGGATCTTATCGGCGTCCAGAACGGCGCCGATCCTCTGGGAGATTATGATTTTCGTCTTTCCCCCGAGCTTTTCCCTGATTATTCCGCGGATCTCCGATTCCGTAACGTAATCCAGAGCCGAGAAGGTATCGTCGAGAACGTAGATGTCCGGATCCCTGCAGAAGGCTCTCGCCAGCGATATTCTCTGCCTCTGGCCGCCGGAAAAGTTCCTTCCGCGCTGCTCCGTCTCCGAGTCCGCTCCGTTCTCCAGATCGTAAACGAAGCCCGCCCGGGAATCCTCCAGCGATCTCTCTACGTCCGCGTCTCCCCTGAGCCCGTTGCCGCATCCGTAATTCACGTTCCGGCGCACCGTTCCCGAAAAGATGACCGGTTCCTGGCTCACGTACCCTATCCTGCTGCGGAGATAGTCCGTTCCGTATTCCCGGATATCCGAGCCTCCGATGAGGATCTCGCCCTTATCCGGATCGTAGAATCTCATAATCAGATCCGCCAGCGTGCTTTTTCCGGAACCGGTCGGACCTATGACGGCGAGAGTCTCCCCCTTCCCGATATCGAAGCTGACGTCCGAAAGAGAATCCTTTCTGGAATCCGGATAACGGAAAGAGACGCCGCGGAACGATATGCCGCCCAGATCTCCGGACGTGATGCTCCCTCCGGCTTCCGGCGTCTCCGCTTCGAGAACCTCGCCGATGCGCTTCAGACTTACAAGGGCCTTGGGAAGCGCCCTGTACGTGCCTATAAGCCCGTTTATGGACGACAGAACCATCGCGGCATATGTCGCATAGACCACCATATCGGAGAACAGCAGAAGGCTTTCGGTGTACCCCGGCGTGCCGATTATTATACCCGCGCCCATCCAGTACACGGCCATCACCAGAATGTCGCTTATCATCTGGGACACCGGCCCGGAGAAGGACATCGCCCTGGCGACGTACAGATTATTGTCCAGAACGGCTTTGTTGGAAGCGTCGAACTTGTCCTTTCTGTTTTTTTCGGCGTTGCAGGCGCGTATCACGCGCATTCCGCTGAGGCTCTCCCTGACGTTTTTGTTCAGATCGTCGGTGAGAGTCTGGATGCGTCTCATCTTCGGCAGGGCCAGATGAAAGCTGGCGAACATCACGATTACCATTATAACGGCCGAGAACGCCACTGCCTCCGCCCAGCGCGGATCCCCGCTCATTATCCTGGAAACGGCCCATACGGTAGTGATCGGAGCCCTGAACGTTATCTGCAGAGTCGCGGCGAGAAACGTCTGCACGTGCAGAACATCGTTCGTGGTGCGGGTGATGAGGCTCGCCAGAGAGAACCTGCCGAAATCCCTCTCGGAAAGAGAGATCGTTTTCCTGAACGCCTCGCGGCGCATGCTGCTCGAAACGGACGAGCTGACGTATGCTGTCAGATAGCTGACGATAACCGCGAGAACGAGCGCCGCGGCCGCGCAGAGAACCATCTCGGCGCCGTACCCTGACACGGCATCGGTGTTCTCGACCAGGAACGCGTCCGTGATCAGGTTCATGTACTCCGGCAGCCTGAGATCGAGATACACCTGGATAAGGATCAGAACGGCCGCCAGAGCCGTAAGGATCCTGCATCTGCGATCGAAAAATCTGAACAGCAAAACAATCTCTCTCCGGAAAGGAAGGCAGGAGCCTCCTGTTTCTCACCGGCCTTTGACGGCCCAGAGGAAGAAGAAATGAGGGTTGGACAGCGTCCCGTTTTCCGGAGGATGGAAATTGAAGTTGTCCGCGAACAATATCTCGACGGATCCGGCCCCGGCGTATTTCAGAACGGAGATGTCCCATTCCGGACGGCTGACGCTGTTCAGAGGCAGGTCTTTCATCCCCGCGCCCTTCTCCTTCATTATTTCCCTCTGCTCCTCGGATTCGCGATGCCTCAGGTACGGATTTTTCCTGAGATCCTCCGCGGTGATCTCCCTGTTCACGGCATCCTCCATCCTGAATTCGGAATAGGAAGCGTCGATCGTGCAGAGAATGCCGCCTTTTCTGAGCACCCTCATCATCCCCTCGTAAGCTTTTTCGGGATGCGGCAGGTTCCAGATGACGTTCCGGGACACGGCGAGATCGAACGTTCCGTCTTCGAATTCCAGATTTTCCGCATCCATGCGGACGAACTTTCCCTCGATCCCGTACCTGCGGCAGTTGTCTCCGGCTTTCCTGAGCATTTCCTCCGAATAGTCGATGCCGGTGACGTCGTGGCCCATCCGTCCCAGCATTATGGAGAAGAATCCCGGGCCGCACCCGCAGTCCAGAACCTTCAGCTTTCCGCCGGGAAGGCGGGGACGGATCAGGGACATCCAGTTTTCCCCGATCCCCTCCTCTATGTCGTCCAGTATCGTCTCGGAATAGCTTTCCGAACTGCAGTCCCAGTACTCTCCGTTGTCTTCGCGGCTGAATTCCGTTAAATCACCACTCAGGAGGGAAGATACTTCAGAACGCTGCTGGGATCGGATTTGGAGGCCGCAACCTTGAAAATCATCGGAAGATACTCGCGGACCCCGTCTTTTTCGACATACGCCCCGTTTACGCCTTCGACCTCGGCGGTGATTCTCACCGCGCCCAGTTTTATCAGGATCTCGATGTCCCAGAGAGGCCTGCGGTGATAGCACACCTTGAAGTCCTCGTTGGTGATCTTGTCCATGAGCCTGAACTGGGCCTCGGTCGGACCCAGATCGGGGGAGTTCATGTACTTGTGCTTCCCGGCGTCCTCGTCCTTCTTCCACAGCGCGGCATAGTCCTCGTCGTGATTGTAAAGTTTGTAGTTGCCGTCGAAAGTGATTATCCTGCCTCCGGGACGGAGAACCCTCATCCATTCGGAGTACACCTTCTCCGGATCGGCCAGCGTCCACATGATGTTTCTGGAGACGATGAGATCGAAGGTGCAGTCCTCGAACTCCAGATTGTGCGCGTCCATCTTGAAAGCCTTCCCGGTTATTCCGTATTTGGCGAAATTCTCGTTCGCCGCCTCGACCATTCCGTCCGAATAATCCACGGCGGTGATGAAGTGGCCCTCGCGGCCGAGAATGATCGAAAAGAATCCGGGGCCGCATCCGCAGTCCAGAACCTTAAGCTTCTTTCCCGGCTCCAGCTCTTTCGTGATCTGATTGAGCCAGAATATGTACGAACCGTCGGCTATCGACTTCTCTATGCCCTCCGAGAAGTTTTTGGATCTCTTGGTCCAGTATTTCTCGACATCCTCCAGATGATCCGGTTTTTTCCGGGCCGTCTTCCGGGCCGTCTTCCCGGACTCTGTTCCGTTCTCCGTTTTGACTGTTTTCTTAGCAGGCATTTTCCTTTC
>JAEEGL017309760.1_pt1 | contig 14403 bp, 14 predicted proteins | sample 9134231 | NCBI WGS metagenome assembly JAEEGL01 (sample SAMN16246548, study PRJNA631951) | gut metagenome | biome: gut microbiome; feature: rumen; material: fiber-attached | host: Bos | place: Iran: Karaj | collected 2018-10
AGTATTGGAAGAAGATTGCAGGATCCTCTGGCAGAACTTGTTAAAATTCCACCAGAAGGAATAGGTGTAGGACTTTATCAACATGATGTAAGTGAATCTAAGTTATCTAGTTCGTTAGACTTTGTAGTGGAAAAATGTGTTAATAGTGTAGGAGTTAATGTAAATACAGCATCTTCTTCTTTATTATCTTATGTGTCAGGTATTAGTAAAGCAGCTATTAAAAAGATTATGGAATATCGTGAGAAGAATGGTAGAATTCATTCTAGAGAAGAGATTAAGAAAAAGAAATTATTAACAGATAAAGCTTATGAACAAGCTATTGGTTTCTTAAGAGTTTTAGAAGGAGATAATGTACTGGATTCAACTGCTATTCACCCAGAAAGTTATGAGATTGCTGATAAACTTTTAAAAGAATTGCATATGGATATTTCTAAAGTAGGTAGTGTAGAATTAAGTGAAGCATTAGATCGAATTGATAAGAATCAATATGTTCAATTATTACATACAGATATTTATACTTTGGAAGATGTTATTTTGTCTTTAAAGAAGCCTAATTTGGATCCTAGAGATGAGTATCCACAACCACTTTTAAGAAGTGATATTTTGGACATTAAAGATTTGAAAGTAGGTATGAAATTACAAGGTACTGTTCGAAATGTTGTAGACTTTGGATTATTTATTGATATTGGTTTACATGAAGATGGACTTGCTCATATTTCTAAGTTATCTAATCAATATATTAAACATCCTAGTGATTTATTTAGTGTAGGAGATATTGTAGATTGTTATGTAGATGATATTTCTTTTGAAAAGAATAAAGTTAGTTTAAGATTATTGCCTTAAGTTAGGAGGATATATGAAATATTTAGAAATTTTCCTTATATTATTGATTGGTTTTTCTATGATTCCTTTGGTATCTGCTAAGGAAAAAACAGTTTCTTTTATTGATTATAAGAAAGGTTTTTATTATGATGAGAGAAAGATAAAGGAAGAAGATTTTACAAGAGAAATGGATCTTATTTCTGAAAAGAAATATGAAGAGACTTTTATAGTGAGAAATGATAGTAGTCAAAAGAGAGAAGTTTTTCTTTTCTTAGAGAGTACAGCAGAAGATGGATCTTATAATGATATTATGGAGTATTCTAGTTTAAAGGTTTCTTTGGATGATACTGTTTTATATGAAGGTAGTGCTAGTCTTATGGATTATGCTATAGAGAAGAATAAATTGTATGATTTTATTTCTTTAGGAAAACTAGATAAGAAAAGTATGCAGGAATTAAAAATATTACTTACTTTAACAGGAGATTATCAATCTAAATCTAAAAATAAGTTTGCTTATGTTACTGCTTCTTTTTATACTAAAGATAGTAAAGATGATTATGTTTTGATAGAAAAAGCAACTCCTCAAATGATTTATAATTTTTTGGATGTATGGGTATTCTGTGGAGTATGTGTTTTAGTAGGAGTTTTATGTTTAAGTATTTATTATATGAAGAAACATCCTTTAAAGAAGAAAGAAAAGAAGGATAAAGAAAAAGATAGTAAAGAAGAGAAAGAAACTAAGAAAAAATAAAAAGAGAAGTGATAAATATGGCAAGAGGTTTTGAAGTTATAAAAGGTTATGAAGATAAGGATATTTCTATTCCTGTTCGTAAAACTCGTTATTCAGCTGGTTATGATATAGCTTCTTGTGAAGAAGTGATTGTACCTAAATTTGAGTTTGGATGTAAACCTACTTTAGTGCCAACAGGATTAAAGGCTTATATGGAAGAGAATGAAGTTTTATATCTATTTAATCGGAGTTCTAATCCTTTCAAAAAAGGTCTTGTTTTGGCTAATTCAGTAGGTGTGATTGATAAAGATTATTATGGAAATGTGGATAATGATGGACATATTTTATTTGCTTTCTATAATTATAGTGATCATGATATTGTCATTCAAAAAGGGGAAAGAATTGGACAAGGAATTTTCTCTAAGTATTTGGTTACAGATGATGATTTGGCAGCAGGAGATAGAGTTGGTGGTTTTGGTTCTACTAGTTAGTAGAACTTTTTTTTGCTTTTTTATTACTTTTATGTTAGAATAGGCACTCGATTGGGGGAAAGTGTTGTGGATAAAAAAACAAGATTTATAATGGGACTTTTTAGTATAGCTGCTATTATGTTACCAAAGGATGGAAATATAGAAGCACAATCTATGGGTGATGTTGTTTCTAATTATCAGAGTTTTATGTCATCACCAGTAAAAGGAATATTAGAGGATTATTTAAGAGAAGATGAAGAACATTCTTTTGAAGGAATGGGACAAAATCAAGATGGAATTGTTTTAGAAGATGAAGTAAATTTCCGTATGGGACCAGGAACTACTTATGATATTATTAGAACTTTTAATGCAGATGAGCATTTAGAGGTTTTAGGTGTTTGTGATCGCGATTGGTATTTGGTTCGTTCAAAAGGAACAATAGGATTCATTTATGGAGAATATTTAAGAGTTGTTTCTCCAGAGTTTAAAGAATCTCAAAAATTAGAATTTAGACCAACTTTTTTATGTGGAGTAGAGGCAGTGAGTGGCGCTAATGTTCGTAAGAGTCCAGATGTAAAAACAGGTGTTATTGTGGGTGGATTAAATGCAGGAGATAGATTACCTGCTTACGAGAGACTAGAAAATGGTTGGTATCATGTTAATTTTCAAGGAGAAGATGCTTATATATTTGGAGAATTAGTGAAAGAAATATATGCTACTTCTGTAGATGATTATCCTATGTTTTATACAATGGAGGATGCTCCATTTTGTGTAGAACCTTATGAGGAGAGCATTATTTCTATTCCAGCAGGACAAACTATGTATTTATTGGGAGAAAATCAAGATTATTTCTTTACTCAGTATAATAATATATTTGGATATGTTCGTAAAAGCCATTGTGAGAGATTAACAGATACTTATGTGGTAGTTGATATTAGTGATCAAGAAGTAAAAGTTTATCATAGGGGAGAAGAAATATTATCTACTTATGTTGTTACAGGAAGTGAAGAAACTCCTACTTATCTAGGCGCTTATTATATTTTGGATAAGGCTCATGATGTTATTCTAAGGGGAATTGATTATGCTCTTCCTGTGAAAAATTGGGTACCATTCATTAAGAATGGAAGCGGATTTCATGATGCTAGCTGGAGAGAATCATTTGGTATGTATTATGGAGCCAATGGGGAAGAACTTGGACCTATTCGTTACTATGCTGGAACTCATGGATGTGTGAATATGGAAGAAAACATTTCTCTTGTTTTTTATGATATGGTTCATGTAGGAGATAGAGTATTTGTAAAAGAGTAAAACTATTTAAAAGAATAGTTTTATTTTTTTTAGGTAGTGTACAAAAACCTAATAATTTTGTATACTATTTATAGTAGGGTAATATCGTAGAAAGGAGAGATTTTATGTTTATGTTTTTTCGAAAAGTGCGTGCTTTAAGAAAAGTAAATATGGTATTTTTATTTATTATTACTGTAATGGTTTCTCTTCTATCTATAGGATATGCTCTTTTATCGCAGGAAGTAATGATTACAGGAGATGTTTCTTATGTTATTGCGGAAGATATTTTATATAATGCGGTGAGAAGAGAAGCTACTAGTGGTGGATTAGCTTTAGAATATACAGGTTCTCATCAAGACTCAATGAGTGGTTTAGGAAACAAGGGTATTTATTATTACTATGCTACTAGTGATGCAGAAGGAACAGCTATTCAAAATAAAAATAATGTTATTTTTGCTAATAAATGTTGGCAAATTATTAGAACAACCGATACTGGTGGAGTTAAGATGATTTATAATGGAGAAGCTGTTAATCACCAGTGTTTAAATAATAGAGGTACTCATATAGGATATGCTTCTATTGCTGCAAAAAAGTTATCTGGTGGAACATACTATTATGGAACAGATTATGAGTTTGATGCTTCTACTAATAAATTCCGTTTAACAGGTACTACACAATCAGCTAAGTGGAGTGCAAGTGTAGGTCCTGGTTTAGTTGGTTTATATACTTGTGCAGCAACATCAGCTACAGCAACTTGTGCTACTTTATGGTATGTAGAGTCTTATGCAACTTCTGCTAATGGAAATTGTATTGCGATTAATTCTAGTTCCTCTTATTCTCAACTTGGTACCTTACAGTATAATATGGATGCATCTGCTCTGGCTCATTCTGGTTATATGTATAATGTAGTAAATGGTTTGACTTCTAAAACTTTAGCTTCTACCAATTATAAGTACGGAGCAAGTTATAGTTATGATGAGTCAACTGGTTATACATTAGATGCTGATGATACGGTTACTTTTAAAGGAAGTGCAGCAGCTAATATAGCTCTTTTAGATACTCACCATTATACTTGTTGGAATACTGGTGGTAACTGTGCTTCTATTTCTTATATCTTTTATAATTCTGGTAGTGTTTTATATTATATTAATTTAAGTGGTGGAGAAACTGTTTCTGATACAATAGAGAACATGTTAGGAGGAACTAATCTAAATACAACGAATTCTGTTCTTAAAACAGCTATTGATATTTGGTATCAGAAATATTTAGCTGATTATTCAGAGTATATTGAAGATACAGTTTATTGTAATGATAGAAGTATTCGTATGAATTCAGGACTTCCTGTATTAGGTGGATTTGATCCAGTTAGTGGAAGTTTGGCTTCTTATTTAGAATTTAAAAATCATGATGTAGTAGATGATTTAAGTTGTTCTAGTTTATTGGATAGTTTTAGTGTAACGAATACAAGTGCTCCGTTAACTTATAAGGTAGGATTACCAACAGCTGCTGAGATGAATCTATACAATAATAATAATGCTCGTATAAGTACTACTGGTTATTGGGTTGGTTCTCCTTATGATTATAGGGAAACAGGTGTATTTATGAAGAGTGTTGATGCAACAGGAGCTTTAACAGGTTCTTTGGCAACTACTAGTCTTGGTGTAAGACCAGTTATATCCTTAGCATATGGTGCTCGTTATTTATCTGGTGATGGAAGTATGGCTAATCCATATAACATAGATACTTATACACTTACTTATGATAGCAATGGTGGATCTGTTTGTACTCCTGGTACTAAAGTACAAGGAACTTTACCACATCCTTGGGGAACGTTATGTGAACCAGTTAGAGAAAACTATATATTCTTAGGATGGAATACAGAACAAAATGGAACAGGTGCTACTATTACTTCTGGTACGATTGTTTCTTCTGATCTTACTGTTTATGCACAATGGCAAGCTGTGGGACCAGTATGGGATTATCCTTATGTAACGGGTGGAAAGGTTACTAAGTTTATCGCACCAGAAACAGCAAAGTACAAGATTGAAGTATGGGGAGCTCAAGGTGTTGGTGGAAGTAATGGTGCTTATGTTTATGGAGATATTTATTTAATACAAGGAACTGAATTATATGTTTATCCTGGTGGAAGAGAGTCTTGGAACGGTGGAGGCGGTTCTAGTGCTGGTAGATATGGTGGAGATGGTTCTGATGTTAGATTGGTTGAAGGCAATTTATATTCTAGAATTATCGTAGCTGCTGGTGGTGGTGGCCAAAGTTCAGGAGGAACAACACAATGTAGTTATCCTGGAGATAACGTCTGCGGCCGTGGTACACCAGGAATTGGAGGATTGTTTCAAGGTGATGCTTCTACTTATGCTTACCATAAAACTTGTTGGGGTGAATTTGGTACAGATGGTTGTCTTGCTAAAAGAGCTACTGCTGCTGGTGGTGGAACTCAGCTAGCAGGTGGTGCCGGAAGAGGGGATGGTGCCTTTGGTGTTGGTGGAACAGGAAGTACCGCTAGTAGTGCTAACCCTGGAGGCGGTGGCGGTGGCTACTATGGTGGTGGTTCTGGAAGAATTTCTACCGGTAGTAGTGAAGGTCACACTGTTACAGCTGTTAATGGTGGTGGTGGCGGATCCTCTTATATTTCTGGAGCTCTTGGTTATGTTGCTATTACAGCTGATGGAAATACAAGACCTAGATTTGCAACAGATGGTACTACTCAATGTACGGAAGAAATAGCTGCTGAAGATGTTAAATGTAGTGTTCATTATAGTGGTTATGTGTTCTCAAATACTGGTGGAGAAGCAGGTGTTAGAGAAGGTGACGGAGAAATTACCATTACACAGTTACAACCTGTTTCTAGTGGAGAAGGTTTTACTGTTACAATTAACTCAACAGATACTTCTATGGGTACTGTTACCCCAACGACTCAAAATGTAGTTGATGGTGGTACAGCTGTAGCGATTGCACTTGCGAATACTGATTATGAGTATGCTAGTAATACTTGTGGAGGAGAAATTTCCGGAAATACTTTAACCATTCAAAATGTAAGAATGGATATTGAATGTACGGTATCTTTTGTATATGCAACAACCTTTGTTTACACAGGTACTGTTCAAACTTATACTATTCCGGTAGATGGTATTTATAAAATAGAATTGTGGGGATCTGAAGGAGTCGGTGGTGGTGACGGTGCTTACGTTTCTGGAGAAGTTAGTTTGTTAGCAAATGAAGTTTTATATTTCTATGTTGGTGGCAAAGAAACTTGGAATGGCGGAGGAAATGCTGCGGATGGACGATATGGTGGAGATGCTACCGATGTAAGACTTGTTCAGGACAATTTATATTCTCGAATCATGGTTGCAGCTGGTGGTGGCGGAGGAGCATCCGGAGGTACAACGCAATGTCATTATCCAGGAAGTAACGTATGTGGCCGTGGTACACCAGGAATGGGTGGCTTAATTGAAGGTGCCTCAGCAACTTATGCTTATCATAAATATTGTGTACAGCATTCTGATGATTCTTGGGATTGTAGCAATGAAAAAGTTGGTGGTGGTACCGGTGGTACGCAAACAGCAGGAGGAGTCGGAAAAGGAAATGGAGACTTTGGTATTGGCGGCTATGGAGCGGCTGCTTATAGTGCCAATCCTGGAGGAGGAGGCGGTGGCTACTTTGGTGGCGGCTCTGGTAAAATTGGTCGTAATACTCGACTTACTACTATAACTTCTGTTAGTGGCGGAGGAGGAGGATCTTCTTATATTTCAGGAGTTTCTGGTTATGTAGCTATTGCTGCTAACGGTGATTCAACGCCTAGACTTTCTAGTGATGGTGTAACTCCTTGTGATGAAGTCTTATCTTTAACTGATTCTATTTGTAGTGTACATTACAGTGGCAAGATATTTACAAATGCTACTGAGATTGCCGGAAGTAGAACTGGCGAAGGACAAGCTAGAATTAGTTTAGTATCTTAAAAAGAATAGCGATTGCTATTCTTTTTTTGTCGAATACTTTTTTGTTCTTGTTTTGTCGAAACGCTGGAAAGTTTTCTTCTTTTCTTTTATTCTTATCATGGAAAGGAGGAATATGGACGAGCTCTTGGACTATGAAGGATTAGTCTATAGTATTATTCGTAAATATCCTAGATTTGATCAAGATGATTTATATCAAGTAGGTATGATAGGATTAGTAGAAGCTTATAAACATTATAATGATCAGTATGATACTAAATTTACTACTTTTGCTTATTACTATATTATAGGAGAAGTTAATAAATATATTAGAGAGAGTAGAGGTTTAAAAGTTAGTAAAGAGTTAATAGATTTAAAAAGAAAAATACTAGAGACTAAAGAATGTATGGCACAGAGATTAGGAAGGGAGCCTAGTGTTTTAGAAATCTCTTTGTTTTTAGAAGTAGATGAAAGCTTGATAGAAGAGGCAATGATTGCGACAGATGCAATTGATTCTATTGATAATGTATTAGACGGAGTTCATTCTAATGATGATATAAATACTAGGGAAGATATCCTTGATTTGAAAAATGAATTAGAAAGGTTACCTGAAAAGGAGAGAGAATTAATCTATAGAAGATATTATCAAGATATGTCTCAGGTAGAAACATCTAAAGTATTAGGAATGAGTCAAGTACAAGTATCTAGAAATGAAGCTAAAATCTTACAGAAGTTAAAGACTAGGTTATAGTTTTTAACTTTTTGTATGATTTTTTTTATTTGGGATAGACTATGATTGGTGAAAAATATGAGAAATACGAAATATGAAAGAATTGCTGATTTTCATAAAGCTCCTGAGAATAAGTTTAGGAATGCAGTTGTTGCCTTTTTTAGTGGAGGTTTTATGGGATTTTTAGCAGAGCTTATTATTGAAATAATTTGTTCTTTGGGAGTAAGTAGAGTAATGTCATCAACTTATATGATTCTTGTTTTTATTATTTTAGCAAGTCTTTGTACAGCACTTGGATTTTTTGATAAGCTTGTTACTATTTTTAAGTGTGGACTTATTATTCCGATTACTGGATTTGCTCATGCTATGACAAGTAGTAGTTTAGATTATAAGAAGGAAGGCCCTATTTATGGAGTTGGATCTAATATGTTTAAATTAGCAGGTAGTGTTTTATTATATGGAGTTTTATCAGCATGGTTTTTTGGTATGATTCGTTATTTGATAGGAGTGATTGGATGACATTTTATTATGATAATGTTTATTTAGAAGATACAGCTACTATTTGTGGTCCTTATGAAAAGAAAGGTCCTTTACGAAAATATTTTGATAAAACTTATAAAGATTTGTATTTCGGAGAAAGTTCTTTTGAAAAAGGAGAAATCAAATTAGTAAAAGATGCTTTAGGAATGATTCTTAAGAAAACAGGACGTAAGAAAGAAGAAATTGATTTGGTAATTGGGGGAGATTTAATGAATCAAATTACAGCTTCTACTTATGGTTCTGTTAGCGTTGGAAAAAGTTTTATTGGAGTGTATGGAGCTTGTAGTAGTAGTGCTTTGGGTATGATTATCGCTTCTAACTTTATACAAAGTGGAATGATTGACAATGCTATTTGTTTGGTATCTTCTCATAATTTAACAAGTGAAAAACAATTTCGTTATCCAACGGAGTATGGAGCACCACGTCCTAATAGTGCTACTTTTACTGCTACAGGAGCTGCTTGCAGTATGCTTACTAATGAAGAAGCAGAAATTAGAGTAGAGTGTGCTACTCTTGGTAGAATTATGGATTATGAACAAAATGATCCAAATGATATGGGGCGTGTTATGGCACCTGCCGCTATTGATACATTAAAAAGACATTTTGAAGAAACTGGAAGAATACCTAATGATTATGATCTCATAGTAACAGGAGATTTAGGTATTTATGGAAGAGAAATTGTAAAGGATTATATGTTATCACAATATGATGTTAATTTAACGGAGAACTATGATGATTGTGGAGTAATGCTTTATGATTTAGAAAAACAAAAAGATGTGAAAGCGGGTGGTAGTGGCCCTGTTTGTAGTGCATTAGTTTTATATTCTTATTTGTATGATGCGTTAAAGAAAAAGAAGTATCGAAAGATTTTGTTTTTAGCGACAGGTGCTTTGTTTTCTCCTTTACTTTTGTATCAAAAAGAGAATATTTATTCTATTTGTCATGCTGTTAGTTTGGAGGTGGTATAGTGTATCTTTTCAATTCTTTTCTTTTTTGTGGGTTTATTTGTATGATTTCACAAATTATTCTTGATCATACTAAGTTGACACCAGGACATATTACATCTTTATTAGTAGTATTAGGATCTTTTTTAGATTGTTTTCATTGGTATGATTCGATTATTAAAGTGGTTGGAGGAGGTGCACAACTTCCTATTACTAGTTTTGGACATTCTTTAACACATGCAGCTTTTGCTAAAGCTAATCAAATTGGTTTTATAGGATTATTTACAGGTATGTTTGATTTAACAAGTGCTGGAATTAGTGCCGCTATTGTTTTCTCTTTTTTCTTTACTCTTATCTTTCAGTCTAGAGATTAGTGTAAATAAAGTGTCATTTTTTATGTAAATATATGTTAATTTACATAATTAGTCGACTGTTTTTCACTAAAATAAGGTATAATAGATTTAAAGAATAGAGGTGAGCTTATGTATACAGTATATATGATATTTATATTTATACTTGTAGTGTCTTTTATCACAGGTAATATTGTTCTTTTAAAAGAGCATAGGCTTCAAGAAAGAAAACTCGTTTTGCAGAAAGATGTTTTAATTGATGAGGAAATCTTATGATAAAGTCTGTTAAGAAATTTTTCTGTTATCTTTTAGAAACAACGGAATTAGGTTTTTATGAGATTTGTTCTATTCTAGCAAAGGGTTTCTTTTTTTACTTTTATTTATTATCTTCTTTATTTGAAAAAATATTTAAGTTTAAGTTTTTGAAAAAAGGGAAGAATTATTTTCAAATGAAACAAGGCGATCCAATTGCCTTTTTAATGCTTGTTTTATTCTTTTTTGTAGGTGTTTTTCTTCATACTTATTTGTATGTTGATAAAAGTGATGTAAAGTATGTAGATGATGGTATTTTAGATACTATTCAAACGAGAGATATAGGAGCAGAAGAGACTCCTTCTGAAGAAGCTCCTTCTTTACAACCTAATAATACTGATACGAACTTATATCGTAAGTATGGAAAATATGATATTCATTCTATTTCTTTTTCTGAATTAAAAGAAGTAAATGATAGAGTTGTTGCTTGGATTATGGTAGATGGTACTAGTGTTAATTATCCTATTGTTCAAGGAGATGACAATGAGTATTATTTGAATCATGATATTTTGCATAGAGCGAAAGCTAGTGGTTGGACTTATATGGATTATAGAAATCAACCAGATTTAAGTGATTATAATACCGTTTTCTATGGTCATAATTTACTGAATAAAACAGCTTTTGGTAGTTTGTCTGCTGTATTTACGGATAAGTGGTTTCAAAATTCTAATCATTATATTGTAGTTAGAACAGAGACAGAAGAACATGTATATCAAGTATTCTCTTGTTATTATGTTGATCCTGAAATATATTATTTACAGACAGATTTCTATGGAGACCTTGATTACTCAGAGTTTTTGAATACTATTAAAGGTAGAAGTATTTATGATTTCTCTTTAGATGTTACAGTAGAAGATAAGATTATTACTTTATCTACTTGTACAGATGATGCCAAGGGTAGAAAAGTAATTCATGCTAAAATGATTGGATAAAAAAACTTTCCACAAGATTGTGGAAAGTTTTAATTTATTTGAGATATTTTTATGATTTCATTCATGTCATCATCTTTTGCGATTATATTTTTATGTGTTTGTTTACATTTATCACATTGATAAATAATTTTATAAGTATCTTTATATTTTTCTATACCAATGGGTTTTAATAATCCTTTACAAGTATTTTCACGATCACCAGGATTTATATCTACATGTTTAGAGTATAAACAATAAGGACAATGATCTCTAGAAGAGTAGATTAATGGTTCTACTTTTTGATGACAGTTTTCACAGATAAATCCTTCATCTAATTCATGAAATTTTTTCATAGATTATCACCTGAAAATATTTTATCATGATGATTGTTTTTTGACAAAACATTATTTTTATAGTATAGTAAAACATACTTTTATACGAGGGGATAATTATATGAAAAAATATTTTTTTGTGTCAGTTTCTTTAGCTATTATTGCGGCTTTAATAAAAGGATGTAGTGAATATCAAAAGAAGCAGTTTGAATCTTCACAAGTAGCTGTTCCTGTTTATATGCAATCAGATGCTAGTTATGTGATGCCTAATTCTTCCACAGCAGATGAAATTAATTATACAGAAGTTTATAATTTGGTAAATAGTGAAGTATATGGATATTTATTACAAGCAAGAAATAATTTTAGTAAATTATATGCTGGGGGAGAAGTTTCTTCTCAAATGGAAAATAATGGTACTGTATTAAGTCCAATCGAAGCAGAAGTTATTGATGTAAATATGCTAGAGATATATAGACTTATATATGATTATATCAATTATTATAATCAAGGAGATGTACAGTCTTGTTATCAAACAGCTCAACTTCTTTTTAGAAATAATATGCTTTCTAAAGAATATCTATATAGTATATTAGTTTCTCGTAAATTACCAGGGGAATGTCAAGGTAGTATTAATTTTCAAGAAGGTCTTATTTATGATGGTAGGGGAAATATTATCCTAAATAATGGTAGACTTTTACGTTTAATTGGTGGAGAAGATGATATTATTTCGGCAGATGTTTATACAAATGATCCTTATAATAATGTAGTAAAGCTTAGTGAATGGTATGCAAAGTTGCCATCTATTATATTGGATCAGTATACTTACTTAACTAATAGTAGAGGTTATGATGGAGTTTGTTATGTTTGGAATCAAAGTAATGTAGAGAAAGCTTGCTATCATGAATGGGATTATATAAGGGAAAATGCTAGAGAAGTGTATGGACTTGATCCAGATGATACATTTATGCATTGGGATTCCAATCGATTTACTTATGTTTATGAAGATCAATATGGTCAGATTTTTCCATTTGACTTAGATACTAGTAATAGACTTGCTCATATTTTTGAAGTACAAGATGCTTTGGTAAGTCGTGTAGGAGATGTTTATTCCTTAGATGGTTATGTAAAAAATATGAGAGCTTCTTCTACTTATCAAGAATATGTAAAATAGAATAGTTTGAAACTATTCTATTTTTTTGATATGATAATGATAGTCGGAGTGATAACATATGGAGTTAGATTTTAAGATACAAGATTTTGAAGGTCCCTTAGATTTATTATTACATTTAATTAAAGAAGCTAAGATGGATATTATGAATATAGAAATAGAAGAAATTACTAGACAATATGTAGAGTTTTTGGAACAACAAGAGAAGATGAATTTAGAGGTTTCTTCTGAATATTTGGTTTTAGCGGCAGAATTAATAGAGATTAAATCTAAAATGTTACTTCCTAATCATGTAGAAGAAGATCAAGAAGAAGAGGCTGATCCGAGAGAAGAACTTGTTAATAGATTGTTGGAGTATCAAGCTTATAAAGATATTACGAGAGTTTTACAAGAAAAAGAATTATTAAGAAGAGATATTTATACGAAGATTCCTGAAAATATACAGAATTATGTAGAAGATGGTAGTGAGATTCATTCTGATGTTACATTAGATGATTTAATTGAAGCTTTTCAAAAGTACTATCAGAGAAAAGTTGATAGTCGTCCTTTAAAAACGAAAGTAACAATGAATGAAATTAGTATTTCTTCTAGAAGATATAAAATTAAGAAATTATTAAAGAGTAAGAAAAGAGTATCTTTCTTTGAATTGTTACCTATTGTTACGAAAGAGTATGTAGTAGCTACTTTTCTAGCTATTTTAGAAATGGCTAAGAGTCATGAAATTAGGATTACTCAGAATGATGCATTTGATGATATAATTTGTGAGGTGTATAAAGATGAATAAGGCAGTGTTAGAAGGTCTTTTGTTTGTTGTAGGAGAAGATGGTCTTACTTTGGAACAAATAGAAGATGTTTTGGAAATAGATGAGGAAACTTCTAAGAATTTAATTATGGAATTAAAGAAAGATTATGAAGCAGAAGATAGGGGACTTAGAATTGATTTTTTAGGGAATCGTTTTAAGTTAACTACTAAATTTGAACATAAAGAGTATTATCAAAAATTGTTAGAGAATCCAGAAACAAACACATTATCACAAGCAGCTTTAGAGACACTAGCAATTGTTGCGTATAATGAACCTATTACTAGAATGCAAGTGGATGCTATAAGAGGAGTAGGATCTGCTTCTATTCTTCGTAAGTTAGTAGCAAAAGGATTTATTAAAGAAAGTGGTAGAAGTGAATTGCCAGGCAGACCTATTCTTTATGAAACAACTAATGAATTTTTAGATTATTTTGGTCTTTCTTCTATTGAGGATTTGCCGAATATAGATGCTATTTTACAAGACGTTGAAGAAAAAGAGGATGATAATAGAGATTTATATACTTCTCGTTACGAAGAAGTAGTAGATGAATAAAAAGAAAAATCATAGAAACTATGGTTTTTTTGTTGAGATAATAATTATTCCGAGAATAATATATATGGAATACTTATATCTATTTTTTAGTATTATTACTATTTTTAGTTTTAATATAAAAAATCACCTAACTATATGTAGTTAGGTGAAACAACAATATTGGCTCACCCAACATGCATTATTAGGTGTTCCATTTTATTTTATGAGATTTCTCTTATCTATATGTATTATAACATATACTTGTTAGTTTTAAAATATAATTTACAAATCATTGTGAAAAGTTTATAATGTTATTAGGATTGGAGGCATATGTATGTGGTTCAAACGATTTAAAAAAAGACATCGCTATAATCGTAAGAAGAGTTTCACATACTTATTCCTTCTTTTATTGTGTGTTTCTTTAGGAATGGGTTATGCTGCTATTCGAACAGAATTGCATATTGATGGAATTTCTAAATTCCAAGATGCAAGTTGGGATGTTCACTTTGAAAATATTCAA
>JAEEGL017323302.1_pt1 | contig 14403 bp, 17 predicted proteins | sample 9134231 | NCBI WGS metagenome assembly JAEEGL01 (sample SAMN16246548, study PRJNA631951) | gut metagenome | biome: gut microbiome; feature: rumen; material: fiber-attached | host: Bos | place: Iran: Karaj | collected 2018-10
ATGTGGCTACCATTAAGAAAATGATCCCTTATAAATAAGGGCAGACGTGAAATAGGAGGATTGTAACATGGCAAGAGTCAAAGGCGCAATGATGACCCGTAAGCACAGAAACAAAGTGCTTGGGCTTGCAAAGGGATATTGGGGCAACAAGTCCCGCCACTATAAGATGGCAAATGAGCAGATGATGAAGTCCGGTCGTTATGCCTATATCGGCCGCAAGCAGAAAAAGCGTGACTTCCGTCAGCTCTGGATCACCCGTATCAGCGCAGGCTGCAAGATGAACGGAATGAATTATTCTACGTTTATGCATGGACTGAAGCTGGCCGGAGTCGAGATGAACCGCAAGATGCTCTCTGAGACTGCGATTCACGATCCCGCCGCATTTACTGCGCTGTGCGAGATGGCAAAAAAAGCAATTGCCTGATTTCTGATATTTAAAAAATGGTTAGACGGCCGGTTCATTTGAACCGGCCGTCTTTACTGATAGAGTTCAGCAGGTTTCAGGAAAAATCTGCAAATCAATAAGGAAAACGGAGCTTAACAGCTGGAGCATAAAGAAAACAGCTTGCCTTTTCCCATTGCGTTTGCTATAATCGTTTACAGGCTTTCAACATGAAAAAATAGAAGTAATAAGGAGGAAGTCATGTACCTGAAGACATGCAAAAAAGGAGAAATCCTTTTCCGTCAGGGCGACGTGGAAGAATGGATGTATTATATCCATCAGGGAAAGGTAGGTATCTTTATCGCCTACGGTACCGAGAATGAGCAGAAAGTTGAGGAACTCTTTTCAGACCAGTTTGTGGGCGATATGGGTTTGCTCAATGGTGAACCACGCTCTGCCACTGCTGTTGCGCTCGAAAACGAGACTGTGCTTGAGATGCTGAAGGAAGAGGAGTTTGAAACATTTTTTAAAGAGAATCCGTCCAGAGTATTCCAGCTGATGGGACAGTTGAGCCATAGATTGCGCCGGACAACGAGAAACTACCTGGATGCCTGCAAGACCGCCTACAACCTCGTAGAGAAGGAAAAGGCAGCGCAGGCTGATGCCTGATCGGAAAGGGGATAAGAGCGTGAATACTTTAACCTGCCAGAAAAATGATGTGATTTTCCATCAGGGCGATTTCGCCGAGACCATGTATGAGGTCATCAGCGGTGAGGTCGGCGTTTATGCCAATTACGGCGGAGAGAATGAGAAAGAACTGGCTACGATGAACGAAGGCGACGTTTTCGGCGAACTAGGACTGGTAGAATGTGTACCCCGTACAGCCACGGCAGTTGTTCTGTCTGAAAGCGCTGAACTAAGGGAAATCAACTTTCCTGATTTTCAGGTTTTATTTAAAGACAGGCCGGATATGGTCCTCGGGATTATGCGCCAGATGAGCAGCAGACTCCGCGAGACCACAGAGAACTACACACAAGTCTGTAACACCATTCGGGAAATAAATGGAGCAAATGAAGAAAAACAATCACGTCTGAAACAGAGGCTGTTGTTTTTCCACGACATCTACAGCAATTATATTACCATGACCTGATGATCCGATCCGGCAGCTGGTACTCAAAGGTGCCGACTGCCGGCTTCTTTTGACTATCAAGAAAGCTTTATTATAATATATAAGATATAAGAGAGAAGAGCATGAAACAGGACGAATGTACAGATTCTTTCGCTGAAACAACGAATTTGGTGTAGGGAGAACGTTCCATGAGTGAACAGAGACATAAAACGATCTCTGAGTTAGAACAGGAAAACAGAAGCCTTCAGGAGACAATACGCCAGAGAGATGAGTTTATTCGCTTCACTATCGGACGTTATCTGACAGACGAAGTGCTGGAGGAAATCCTCAAGAATCAGAATGTTGTTATTGGAGGAGAGAGAAGGAATGTTACGATGATGTTCGCTGACATTCGAAATTCTACGAGACTTTCGGAAGAGATGGATGCGGCGGACTTCATCAGACTGCTCAATCATTTTCTGGAGGAAATGATTGAAATCATCAATTCCTGGCGGGGAAACATCCTCGAATTTGAAGGTGATGCCATCGTGACGGTATTCGGTGCTCCACAGCCAAATGAAGACGCAGCGATGTCTGCTGTTGCCTGTGCGGTTGCGATGCAGAGGCGGATGCCTGCGGTGAACGGTTGGAACCGGGAACAGGGGTTTCCGGAAATCAGCATCGGGATTGGAATACACACGGGGGAAGCCATTCTGGGAAATATCGGCTCTCAGGTCCGTACCAAATATGATATGATCGGACGGAATGTGAACCTGGCTGCACGCATACAGAGTTATGCTGCAGGAGGACAGATTCTGATTTCCGATGAAACGCTTTCAGAAGCGGGTGAACGTGTCATTGTCAATAAAAATGGAACAAAAGTAGAAAGACCAAAGGGAATCCAGAGCGATATTACGATGCACGACATCATTGGCTTTGGTACACGTCAAGTTCCGGTTATCGCGGTTTGACAAGAACCTGGAAAGGTGGTACACTATCACGAACAACGAAAAGAGAAAGTGAATAATGATGCGTGAAGTGATCACAGTCAATGAACAGGAAACAGAGGCCTTTGGAAGAGAACTCGCCGGGAAGATAGAGGCTCCGGCAGTGATCTGTCTTTATGGTGAACTGGGAGCGGGAAAAACGGCACTGGTTCGTGGCCTCGCTGAGGGATTGGGCTTGGATTGTACCGTTTCGAGCCCAACATTTACGATAGTAAATGAATATTTGGGTGAGCATGAGCTGATCCATTTTGATATGTACCGTCTAAGCAGTGCAGAAGAGCTGTTTGACATCGGCTGGGAGGACTATCTCCGACGTGATGCGATTCTTGCTGTAGAGTGGAGCGAAAATGTGGAAGAGGCTTTTGACGGCAGTGAGATCCGAGTTCATTTCGAGAAACTCTCGGATACAGTCCGACGAATTACGGTGGAAGGAGAGCGCATATGCTGACGCTTGCATTCGAATCTTCCGCAAAAGCGGCTTCTGTTGCGCTTTGTGAGGACGGACAGCTGATTGGCCAGGTAATCCAGTGCAGTGCGCTGACACACAGCAGGACACTGCTTCCTATGGCAGAGGATCTGCTGAAAAACTCGGAAACGGAAATAAAACGGATCGATTGTTTCGCTGTGGCACAGGGACCGGGTTCATTTACCGGGATTCGAATCGGCATTTCCACCGTAAAAGGCTTGGCCTGGGCAGCGGAAAAACCCTGTGTCGGTGTCTCAACATTGGCGGCGATGGCATGGAACGGTACCGCCGCGGGAGGACTGATCTGCGCGGTCATGGATGCACGCCGCTCAGAGGTATATAATGCACTTTTCACAATTAGAAGCGGGCGTCCGGTGCGGCTCTGCCCGGACAGGGCACTTTCTCTCCTCCAGCTCTCTGAAGAGCTTAGTAAATACCATGAGGCGCCATTTCTTGTTGGAGACGGAACGGAGATTACGGCTGCATTCTTGAAGGAGCAGGGGATCAATTTCCGGTTTCCTCCGGAGAACCTGCGTTGGCAGAGCGCATGGGGTGTCGCCATGGAAGCTGCCGGCCAAAAAATGATTTCCTCACAGGAGCTTCTTCCAGTCTATCTTCGACTTTCCCAAGCAGAACGGGAAAGACAGGCAAGACTGCAACTGAAAGAAAAAAAGTAAATTCCCTGGCGTGATGACTCGCGACAGGTTAAAAAAGGAGAATAGACCATGAGCAAGGTTTGCGTTTTCGATCATCCCCTGATCCAGCATAAACTGTCCATTTTGAGGGATAAAGGTACGAGTGTCAAGGAGTTTCGCGAGATTATTTCCGAGATTGCCATGCTGATGTGCTATGAGGCAACAAGAGACCTTCCATTGGAAGAAGTCCAGGTTGAGACCCCGGTTGCGATGGCCAACTGTAAGCGTATTGCCGGAAAGAAACTTGCGGTTGTCCCCATTCTCCGTGCCGGTCTCGGCATGGTGGACGGCATGGTCAGCATGATGCCCAACGTCAAGGTAGGTCACATCGACCTTTTCCGCGACCCCGAGACGCTGGAACCAGTGAAGTATTATTTCAAGATGCCTCCAGATATCAAAGAGCGTGATGCAATTGTAGTTGATCCGATGCTTGCCACCGGCGGCAGCGCCTCTGCTGCCATCACCTTCCTGAAGGAAGCGGGGGTCAAACACATCAAGCTTATGAGCATTATTGGCGCACCTGAAGGTGTTAAGAAAATGCAGGAAGATCATCCGGACGTCGATATCTTTGTAGCTGCGCTGGATGACCATCTGAATGACCATGGCTACATTGTACCCGGCCTGGGTGATGCCGGCGACAGAATCTTCGGCACCAAGTAAAGAGAAGCAAACCAAGATCCAAAGCAAGAGACCTTCTCGGGCGGCGGCAGTTAAGCGCCGCCCGAGTTTTCGGCAGGGAGTTGATCTCTTATGAACAGCAAAAAAGCAAATTTCATCATCCTTCTGGCAGTGCTGCTGCTTGGCATTGCCCTGGGGGTCGTCGGCTTTATGATCCATGAGTCTTATGTTCAGAGGCAGGAGACTGCAGCTGCTACACCGGAGCCGACCCCTCTCCCTACACCAACTCCTACCCCCACACCCACACCTACCCCCACCCCGACTCCTTATGACCCGCCTGAGGATCTTCTGATGTATTATCAAAAGAACCCGCATGTGATTGGATTGCTATACATTCCCGGAACTGACATTCGCTACCCGATTCTTCAACACCCCACAGAGGATAATTACTATCTCAATATTACCATTGACGGTTACACCGGTTATCCGGGGTCGATCTATACGAATTTGGAAGAGGGACAGAACTTTGAGACTTTCAACACGGTGATTTACGGGCATAATATGAGTGATGGGAGCATGTTCGGGACACTCAACCGCTATGATGACGTAGAATATATGAAAACGCACCGGGAGATTGACATTTATTCGCTCACTGAGAAGCATGTCTATACCGTGTGCGCGGAAGTTATCTATGATGACAGATATATTACCTACACTTATAATGATATGATAGAGGCTGACCGAGCGGCTTATCTGCGTTCATTGCAGGGCGGTACCTGGATGGATGACGTAGAGGTAACGACTTCCAGCCATATTATTACACTTTCAACCTGTATCGGAGGTATGCCCGATAACCGAAGGCTGATTATAGCAGTGGAACAGGAAGCCAAGGAACCGGATGTGAAGATTATTCTGCCCTCAGAAACGCAGAGTACAGACTTCAGCACCGAGATGAATTAGAGGGATCAATTTGAATATGTGTGAAGTCTTTTCACGAACAGTCAGCTGCTTCAGCGCTGCGGACATTCTCCTGCCGGAGAATGATCTGCAGCGCTGGGCAGTTATTGCATGTGACCAGTTTACTTCTCAACCAGAATACTGGGAACAGGTAAAACGAGAAACAGAGAATACAGCATCTGCCATGCACCTGATATTACCGGAATGCGACCTGACCGGAAATATAGGCGCTGCTGTTCAAAGAATCCATAATGAAATGCTGAATTATCTGCAACAGGGTATCCTGCAGGAATATAAAGACAGTTTTATCTACACAGAGCGCACACTCCAGAACGGAGAGTTGCGCCGAGGGCTGATTGGAAAAATAGATCTGGAGCGCTATGACTACAGCGGGAGAATAGATGCGGAAGTGCGTGCTACCGAGGCAACTGTGACAGAGCGCATCCCGCCACGGATGGCTGTGAGACAAAATGCAGCACTGGAGCTGCCGCATGTGCTGCTCTTGTGTAATGATGACCAGATGAGTGTTATCGAGCCACTGGGGGAAAAAAAAGACAGCCTCTTGAAGCTCTATGATTTTGACCTGATGATGGGCGGTGGCCACGTTGCCGGATGGCTTATACAGGGCAGAGCAAAAACTGCATTGGAATGTCAGCTCGCCGAATACGAGGATCGTGAACAACGGAAGCATCCCGATGCCAGACTCCTGTATGCAGTCGGGGACGGCAATCACTCTCTTGCAACGGCCAAAGCCTGTTACGAAGAGCTAAAGAGTCAAAATCCGGAGATGGATCTTCATGACCACCCGGCGCGGTATGCTCTATGTGAACTGAACAATATCCACGACCCAAGCCAGGCGTTTGAACCGATCCATAGGCTCGTCAAACGCTGTGATACGGTAAAGCTGATTCATGATCTCAAAATGATATCGACGTCTTCCGGAGGGACAGCGATTCCCTGGGTAAGCGGCAGAACAAGTGGCATCTTACAGATCGATAATCGTGATGGGCGCTTGGCGCTTTCGGTACTACAGAGCTTTTTGGACAGATGGCTTACAGAGAATCAGGGAGAGCTTGATTATATTCACGGAGCTTCGGCACTCAAACAGCTGGAAAAAGAAAACGGAAGCATCGGTTTTTGCCTTCCTGCCATAGACAAAAGCAGTCTATTTCCCGGAATCCTTTCCGGTGGTGCACTGCCGAGAAAGACTTTCTCAATGGGAGAACCAGAAGAGAAGCGGTATTACTTGGAGGCACGCAGAATTCTCCCTTGACAAGTCAAAACGAAATGATATAATCCTGATGTTATCTGTTTAACTCGATAAAGTGATAAAGCGGGAGGGCGAAAGCGTGAGCGAGAATACCGTGATACGCATTTTTGAATATCAGAAAATGGATCGGGCGGAGCTGACCAAGCCACGTGGGAGCCATACAGATGTGTCGGTTACGGTACGGGAAATCCTGGATGCTGTGAAAACAGACGGAGATGAGGCGCTTTTCCGTTTTACAGAACGGTTTGACCATGTGAAACTGTCCTCTCTCAAAGTGTCTGAAGAGGAGTGGGAAGAAGGACTGAGCCTGGTTGACAGCGTGTTTCTTGATATTCTTGAGCAGGCGGCCTGCAACATTCGCCGATACCACGAACAGCAGAGCAGGCGGAATTATGTGATCACGCAGGAGAATGGTGTTGTCCTGGGAAAAATATTCCGGCCAATTGAGAAGGTAGGCATGTATGTGCCAAACGGCACTGCAGCGTATCCATCTACCGTACTGATGGATCTGGTACCGGCACAGATAGCCGGCTGTGAAGAGATCGTCATGGTGACACCACCCGGAGCGGACGGTAAGGTTAACCCTTATATACTGGCGGCCGCACGCGTTTCCGGCATTCATAAAATCTTCAAGGTTGGCGGAGCACAAGCAGTCGCCGCTCTGGCCTATGGAACAGAGACGATACCGAAAGTTTACAAGATTATCGGACCGGGTAATGCCTATGTGGCAGAAGCCAAAAAACAGGTACATGGACTGGTGTCCACCGACACCGTGGCCGGACCCAGTGAGGTCCTGATTGTTGCTGATGAAAAGAATGACCCTAAAATCCTTGCGGCAGACATGCTTGCTCAGGCAGAGCATGATCCGGATGCTTCGGCAATGCTGGTAACGGGCTGCAGGGAATTGGCTGATGCTGTCATCGAGGAATTGGATCGCCAGCTCAGTGTACTTCCCCGAAAGGACATTGCAGGCCCTTCGATTCGAAATAACGGAATGATTGTTCTGACAGACGGAAGCATGGATATGGCTTTGGAGATTGCCAATCTCATTGCGCCGGAACATCTTGAGCTTTGCGTTGAAGAACCAATGCAGTATCTGGGGCGAGTGCGTAATGCTGGTTCCATCTTTTTAGGGCGCTTTAGCCCGGAACCTCTGGGAGACTATATGGCGGGCCCGAACCACACCCTCCCGACCGGAGGTTCGGCGAAATTCAGTTCGCCCCTCTCTGTCGATGATTTTGTCACAGCCTCACAGTTTACGTATTATACGAAGGAAGCGCTGGAGGTAATCGCACCTTCCATTGTCCGCTTTGCAGAAGAGGAAGGGCTGCAGGGACATGCAAAAAGCATTCTTTCCCGCTTTGAGGAGTAATTTATGAGTCGTTTTTTCTCAGAACGCTATGCGGCACTGATTCCTTATACGCCGGGTGAACAGCCGCAGGAGCGCAAGTACATCAAACTTAATACCAACGAGTCCCCCTTTCCACCGTCTCCGGGGGTTACAGCAGCAGTTGAAGAAGAGACGAAACGCCTCCAGCTTTACTCGGACCCGGAGAGCAAAGCGGTGACATGTGCACTCGCTGAGCATTATCACTTAAAATCGAATCAGATTCTGGTGGGAAATGGGTCTGATGAGTTGCTGAACTTCGCATTCATGGCGTATTGTGATGAAACCCATCCAGCCCTGTTCGCAGACATCACCTATGGCTTTTACTCGGTGTTCTGTGAGCTGAACCGAATTCCGTATATTGAGATTCCACTGACGGACGATCTGAAAATCGAGCCTGCAGACTATTTGAACCGGGATGGGACAGTGTTTATTGCCAATCCCAACGCCCCCACCGGACTGGCCCTTTCAAAAGGGAATATTGAGGACATGCTGAAAGCAAGACCCGATCGTGTACACGTAATCGACGAAGCCTATGTGGATTTTGGCGCAGAGAGTGTTTTGCCGCTTGTTGACCGATATGAAAATCTGTTGGTGGTCCAGACGTTTTCCAAATCCCGCTCTATGGCGGGAGCCCGCCTGGGCTTTGCCGCAGGATCTGATGCACTGATTCATGATCTGAACACGCTGAAGTATTCAACCAATCCTTACAATGTGAACCGGATGACTTCTGCAGCAGGGGTCGCTGCACTGAGGGAAAACGCATATTATCGGGAAAAAGCCGGAATCATCATGGAAAACCGGAGCTGGACGACAGCCCAGTTGCGTAAGCTGGGTTTTGAGGTGACAGATTCCGCGTCGAATTTCCTGTTTGCCAGGACAGACCGTATTTCCGGCGGAGAACTTTACCGAAGTCTGAAGGAAAGAGGAATTCTCGTGCGCCATTTTGAAAAACCGAAAATCGACGATTATGTCCGGATTACGGTTGGAACAAAGGAACAGATGGAAGCACTGATTTGTGAAACAAAGATTATTCTTGGAGATGACGCTGTATGAGAACTTCGAAACTGGAGCGAAACACGGCTGAGACACAGATCACGCTTGATTTGAATCTGGAAGGCAGCGGCGAAGGCTGCATCGATTCCGGGTGCGGTTTTCTCAATCACATGCTGACTCTCTTTACGCGGCATGGCGGCTTTAATCTCACACTTTCCTGTCACGGCGATAGGGAGGTTGATTACCACCACACGACAGAGGATGTGGGAATCTGCCTTGGACGAGCAGTGCGAGATGCTCTGGGAGATATGCGTGGAATCAGCCGCTACGGCAGCACGCTGCTTCCCATGGATGAGACACTGATCCTTTGTGCGTTGGACATTTCAGGACGTGGCGGATTCTATCCGCAGCTCGCTATACCAACGGAAAAGGTCGGAGATTTTGATACAGAACTCTGTGAGGAGTTTTTTGTAGCTTTTGCACGTGAAGCGGGTGTGACGATCCATCTGCGTCAGCTGGCAGGGAGCAATTCACACCATATCATCGAGGGGTGCTTCAAAGCCTTCGCAAGGGCACTCGCTACAGCGGTAACCATAGACGGAAAAAATGCAGACCGCGTTCCAAGCACCAAAGGAGTTCTCGGATGATAGCGATTGTTGACTATGGCGTAGGAAACCTTTTTTCTCTTTGCTGTTCTTTGAAAAGTCTGAACCTGGATGCCTGCGTTACAGAAAAACCAGAGATAATCCGCAATGCGGACCGAGTGATTCTGCCCGGCGTAGGAGCTTTCGGTGATGCGGCGGACAAACTGCGCTCTACGGGGCTTGAACAAGTTGTCCTTGAACAGGCAGCGACAGGGAAACCACTGCTGGGCATCTGCCTCGGAATGCAGCTGCTGTTCAAAAAAGGCTTTGAATTTGGCGAGCACGACGGCCTTGGACTTCTCAAAGGCAATGTGATTCCTATGCTGGGAACGATTCCGTCAGGGCTGAAAATTCCACAGATGGGATGGAATGCTTTGATCAGAAAGAAAGACCATCCACTTCTGAAAAATGTTAAAGAAGGAGACTGTGTATATTTTGTCCACTCCTTTTATGCATCGGACTGCGAGGAGAGCCTGGTGGCCGTTACGGAGTATGGGAAGGAAATTACAGCTCTCGTTGCAAAAGACAATGTTATGGGCTGCCAGTTTCATCCGGAAAAGAGCGGTCGGGTCGGACTCTCTATTCTGCAGGCTTTTGCGGAGATGAAACTATGATACTGTATCCTGCCATTGACCTTTTTGAAGGACAGGCTGTACGTCTTCGTCAGGGGCATTATGATGAGATGACGGTATATGATAATGATCCAGTGTCATTGGCACTTCGGATGCGAGATGAAGGAGCCACACATCTGCATATGGTTGACCTGGAAGGAGCCCGCAGCGGCAATACGGCGAATTTGAAGTTTATTGAGCGTATCGCCTCAAATTCCGGCCTCTTTATCGAACTTGGCGGCGGTATCCGAGACTCTGAAACGGCGCGGCGCTATCTGGACTGCGGCATCTCGAGAGTAATTCTGGGCACTGCAGCGGCAGAAAACGAGGACTTTCTTCGAGAAGCACTGGAACGCTGGAGCAGTAAGGTGGCGGTCGGTGTCGATTTGAAAGATGGTTTTGTAGCTGTACGTGGCTGGGAACAGAAAAGCAGATGGACAGCGGAGAACTTCTTTCAACATCTTACAGATCTTGGTGTTGAGACCATAATATGTACGGATATTTCCAGAGATGGTGTCCTGCGCGGAAGCAACCATGAACTGTATGCGACCCTGACGGGACAATATCCCATGCAGGTGATTGCATCGGGCGGGGTATCCTCACTGGAAGATATCCGGGGATTGTATCAACTGGGAATGGCCGGAGCAATTCTGGGGAGGGCGTACTACAGCGGTGCTGTCAAATTGTCGGACGCACTCAAGGCGGCAAGAGGGGAACAACTATGATAACGAAACGGATTATTCCTTGTCTGGACGTGCGCGACGGCCGCGTCGTGAAAGGCGTCAATTTTGATGGCGTCCGGGATGTCTCAGATCCGGTACAGCTTGCCAGATACTATTCCGACGAAGGTGCAGACGAACTGGTTTTTTATGATATTACAGCGAGTTTCGAAGGCAGAAAGCTGTTTACGGATATATTGAGGTCGGTGGCAGAACAGATCTTCATCCCTCTTACTGTAGGCGGCGGAATAAACAGCGTTGATGATTTTGATCGTGTACTGAAATGCGGTGCAGACAAAGTCAGCGTCAACTCAGGTGCGATCCGGAATCCGGAACTGATTCCTGAAGCAGCACAGAAGTATGGAAGCCAATGTGTGGTCCTTTCTGCAGATGTCAAGCGGGTAGACGGCGCCTTCCATGTTTTCTCTCACGGGGGGAGGATCGACACCGGGATGGATGCGCTGGATTGGATCAAGCGCGGGGTCAGACTGGGAGCAGGAGAAGTGGTCCTCAACTCAATCGACACAGACGGAGTGAAGCAGGGGTTTGATCTGGAGATGCTGGATGCTGTTACCCGGATCGTGGATGTACCAGTAATTGCTTCCGGAGGAGCAGGTGGAATACAGGACTTTGTCACGCTGTTTTGTGAGGCACCCGGTGTGGATGCTGGACTTGCGGCCTCTATTTTCCATTTCGGAGAAGTGAGCATCTCGGCGCTGAAAAAGACCCTGGCGGAAAAAGGCATCAATGTGAGGAGAATCTGATGATTGGCATCGATGAACTGAAATTCGACGATAAAGGCCTGATACCGGCAGTGGTTCAGGATTTTGAAACCGGAAAGGTGCTTACTCTGGCGTATATGAATCATGAGAGTCTGGAAATCTCTCTGGAAAAGCACCTGACCTGCTTTTGGAGCCGTTCTCGTCAGGAACTCTGGCTAAAGGGAGAGACAAGCGGCAACTACCAGCATATCGTTTCCGTAACAGCAGATTGTGACAGGGATGCACTGGTAGTAAAAGTCCGCAAGGACGGCCCTGCCTGCCACCTTGGAACAGAATCATGCTTTGAATATCCGTTGCTGGTAGAAGAAGAGGATTTTACACTTGACACGCTTTATACACTGCTTCTGGACCGAAAAAAGACGATGCCGGAGGGGTCATATACCAGCTATCTGTTCCAGAAAGGCCTGGATAAGATCCTGAAGAAAGTTGGAGAGGAATGTACAGAAGTGATCGTCGCGGCCAAGGGAGGCGATCGTGCAGAGACGGTTTATGAAGTTTCGGATCTGGCATACCATGTGATGGTGCTGATGGTGGAGCTTGGCATCAAACCAGAGGAAATCCGCAGAGAACTGGCCTCCAGACATGTGATTGACCATAAAGTGAAGCAGGAGAAAATGGTATGAGTTTTTCTAACTATCATACCCATACAACATACTGCGACGGGGCGGATACTCCCGAGGAGCTTGTCCTCGAGGCGATTCGTCTCGGCTGCCCGGAGATCGGTTTCTCCGGGCATTCCCATCTCACGGAACACGAAGGCAGTATGACAGAGCAGGGAACACGGGATTACTGTTCCGAAATCCGGCGTCTTCAGGAAAAATACAAAGATAGGATCAGAATATACCTCGGTATTGAGTATGACATCTTCTCCGAGGTGGACAATAGCATGTTCGATTATACGATCGGTGCAGTACATTGGGTGAAAAAAAACGGGATTTTGTATGCGGTGGATGAGAGCAGAGATTCTTTCTGTAAAACGGTGAATGAAGAATACGGAGGGGATTTCTATGCCTGTGCAGAGGATTACTATGCCCTGGTGGGTTCATTGTATGAGCGGACAGGGTGTGATGTGATTGCGCATTTTGATCTCATCACAAAATACAATGAAGGTAATCAACTGTTTGATATTACACATCAACGGTACATTGCGGCAGCAGACGCGGCATTGGACCGCTTGATGGATGCACCTGTTCTATTGGAAGTGAATACAGGAGCTATGGCGCGCGGGTACCGCAGTGAACCATATCCCACGCAGAGAATCCGACAGCGCTGGCTCAAGGCCGGAAAGGAACTGATTTTATCCTCTGACTGCCATGACAGAGAAAAACTGCTCTTCGGCTTCGAAGAGTTGAAAGAGATTCCACGAAAGGAAAAATTATGTTAACAAAAAACCAGGTCGTAGAGGTGCTGATTGAGAGCAGTACACCGGAGGGCTACGGTATCTGCCGCCTGGATGGCAGAGCGGTGTTTGTGGCGTCTGCAATGGTGGGTGAACGCTGGGAGATTATGATCCTGAAGGTGACCAACAGCGCAGTTTGGGCAAAAGGGCTGAGACTGCTTTCCGCTTCGCCGGAACGCTGTCAGACTGACTGCCCGAATCTCTGCGGCGGATGCAGCCTGAGACATATGGATTATGAGGAAGAACTGCGAATCAAGAAGACACATGTGGATGACTGCCTTCGCCGGATAGGTGGACAGAAAAACGAGACAGCAGGAATCCATGGGAGTCCTGCTGCCAAACGTTACCGTAACAAGGCTATTTTTGCTGTGGGTACGGTGGAAGGAAAAGCGGAGTTCGGTTTTTATCGTCCACGAAGCCATACCCTGGTTCCTGTTAAAGACTGTCTTCTGCAGAGCAAGGAATGTCTCCAGGCAGCTGCCTCGGTAACAGATTATATGAATCGAAACCGAATTCCCGCCTACGACGAGTCCACGGGAAAGGGAACGGTGCGGCATATCTTCTGGCGGGAGTCCCGCAAAGGAGATCGTGTGCTGTGTGTCGTGGCAGCGCGAGGGTTCGGAAGCCTGACAGAGGACTTTTGCAGAACGATAACGGAGGGATGTCCCACTCTGACGGGTATTGTGCTGAATATCAACAAAACGCGAGGAAACACAGTGCTTGCAGGTGACTTCTATACACTCTGGGGCTCACCGTATGTTCGGGAAACCCTGTGTGAGAACGAATTTGAAATTGCACCGCAGGCGTTCCTCCAGATCAATCCGCCGCAAGCGGAGAAACTCTATAGGAAAGCAATTGAATTTGCAGCAGCGCCGGGCTACGATTCCGCAGATTCCCGAAACAGCCTTGCGCTTGATCTTTACTGCGGGGCCGGGACAGTCACTCTCTGCCTTGCGAGAGCTTTCAAAAGAGTAGTCGGAGCAGAGATCATTCCGGAAGCTATTGAAAACGCCAGAGCAAACGCAGAACATAACGAAGTACAGAATGTAGAGTTTTTCTGTGCCGATGCAGCTGAGATTGCTTCCCGGTTCCGGCAAAGCGGACTTGAACCCGATGCCGTGGTAGTGGATCCTCCGCGGAAAGGCCTGGCAGAAACCGTGATACGGGACATCTGCGGAATGAGACCGGGAAGGGTTGTTTATATAAGCTGTAACCCGTCAACGCTGACAAGAGATATGGAACGATTCGCATCAGAAGGCTATCTGCTGAAAACCTCAGAAGGTTATGATATGTTCCCTAGTACATCCCACATAGAAACGGTTGCTCTCCTGATCCGTAAGAACGAGAATTACGCTACAGAAC
>JAEEGL012809822.1_pt1 | contig 14402 bp, 13 predicted proteins | sample 9134231 | NCBI WGS metagenome assembly JAEEGL01 (sample SAMN16246548, study PRJNA631951) | gut metagenome | biome: gut microbiome; feature: rumen; material: fiber-attached | host: Bos | place: Iran: Karaj | collected 2018-10
ATGAGCATGAAATATCTTGGAAAGCATTTTGATATTCACACAGGCGGTATTGATCACGTGCCTGTTCACCATACAAACGAAATTGCCCAGAGCGAAGGAAGTTTTGACGAAGCTGAACGCGCAAAAGGTCCTTGGGTAAACTACTGGATGCATAATGAGTTCCTGATTCTTGAGGGCGGTAAGATGAGTAAGTCCAGTGGAAACTTTATTACCCTGCAGACTGATTTGCCACCGGAAAGAGGTTTTTCTTTAAAGTCTAAGGGCTTTGAACCGCTTGATTACCGTTTCTTCCTTTTGGGAGGACATTACCGTAGACAGCTTGTGTTCAGTATGGATGCGCTTGAAAGTGCAAAGAACGGACGTGCTGCATTGTATGCGCGTGTTGCAAAATTGATTGATCGTGCCAACAAGGAAGAAAGACTTGGTCTTACAAAGGAAAACTATGCAAAGCTTCTTGCTGGACTCGAATGTGAAACAGAAAATCTTGCAAAATTCCGCGAAGGTTTGGAAAACGACCTTGCTACCCCTGTTGCCATGGCCGCTATTCAAAAAGAAGCTGCCGGTAAGGGGACTACAAAAGCCGGCACGTCACTTGCTGCAATCTTAAAAATGGACAGCGTTTTGAGTCTGGACGTAATTAAAGGTGGTTTTGAGGAGCTTGAAAAGCAGGAAAATGCTGCAGCCAATGCTCATGCCGGAGACCCGGAAGCCGCAGAAATTGACGCTCTTGTAGCAGAACGCACTCAGGCTAAAAAAGACAAGAATTTTACACGCGCAGATGAGATCCGCGATATTTTAACAAAGAAGGGAATTGTCGTTACAGATACTCCGAATGGGCCTGTCTGGAGTAGAAACTAGACGGGGGCGTTACGGGGGTGTCCCCCGTTAGAAGGGGTAGGGCGCAACGAAGTGCGGCCGAGGGGAAGGCTTTCCCCTCTTAACTATTCCAAATTCCATAAAAATGGGTTAAAATATAAGTAGAGAGTGTAACTTTTTGGAGAACAATGTGTTTAACAATATAGAAGATGGTCAGAATGGGATTCAGGTGGCTGTAAATGCCGGGAACCCTGCTGACTTTAAGACGATTTATGATGAATGTATGCAGATGCTCTTTAAGATATCATTCAGAATTGTTAATGATGAAGAGGCTGCAGAAGATTTAGTTCATGACTCGTTGATCAAAGCAAATGAAAAATGCCTGGTCTTTCCTTCATTAAATGATGCAAAATACTGGCTTATCAGGGTTGTAAAAAACGCTTCTTTGAATTATGTAAAGCGTAAGGACAGAGAGCGCAAAGCCTATGAAAAAGTCTTGTATGAGGATCACCGTAAATCCGAGTCGGGCGAGATTGACCTGCTCAAACAGGACGCAATGAAAAAAGCTAAGGAGGCACTTGATAAGCTTCCGAAAAACCTGCGGGAGGTGCTTGTTCTTAAGGAATACGGCGACCTCAATTATAAGGAAATAGGAAAGGTTCTTGGCATTACTGAAGGTAACGTTAAGGTTAGGGTTTTTAGAGCACGAGAACAATTGTTAAAATTGTTAGGAGAAGAAGATGTTTACTTGTCCAACTAATGAAATTCATTCTTTATATTTAGATAATGAGCTGCCTCAGAATTATGTAGGTGAGTACGAGGCTCATATTGCTTCTTGCGAAAAATGTCGTGCCCAGTTGAATAAACTTAAGGCCGTGCATGAAGCTTTTAAGGCAGATGCTCAAGCTGTTTCTCCTGATAAAGAATTTCTTGATAAGAGTTACGAGCGGCTTATGCTTAAGATGAAGTATTCAAAAACTTCCGGTCGCTCTACTTATAAGGCTTCGGGTCGTGTGTGGAAGATTGCTGTTCCTGCTATAGCTGCAGCTGCTGTGCTTGCAACTGTTATTCCTGTTGGAATTAATGCCGGAAAGCATAATGTTAAGACTATGTCTGCAAGCTCAAGCCTTTACTCTCAAATGCCTGCTCAGATTTCGGAACAGTTTACTGATGTGGCCTTTGGCGGCGAAAATGGTATTGGTTTTAATAATGGTGTTCAGAAGGTGCTTCCATCGGCTTCTCTTGAAAATCAGGATGCTATTGTTACAAACGTAAGCAACGTAAAAGGTTCTGCTTCTAAGTTGATTCAGGATGTTGAGGTTTTCCGCCCTAAGTTTGAAGAGGATAAAAAAACTATTTCGATAAGGATTACAGTTCCTGGTGCTGATGATGTTCCTGTTACCGCAGAAATCCAGTTGCCGCTGGATGTAACAGGTCAGCAGTAGTGGAATACTCGGGACGACTTAGTTATCTATTCAGAAAATATTCTCTTTTAAGATTTGTCTGCACGGGTTTGTTAATCTGTGCAGTTGTTTTAATTGTTCTTCTTATTGGATTAAAAAACAGAGCCATTCCCGAAATTGAATCAATTGTGCCGCCTGTGGGTTCTCCCGGAGATATAATTGTAATTAACGGAAAAAATTTTGGTGATGTCCGTGACATGAGCTATGTGGAATTTTCGGGCTCAAAGGTAACGGCAAGTTCCTATATTTCGTGGGAAGACAATGTTATTAAGTTAATTCTTCCTTCAAATGTTCAGGATGGCCTTGTTGTTGTTGGTGTAAAAAATCAGCGTTCAAAGCCGGCCCTTTTTGCAAATGAAGTTGATATTCCGGTTCCTGTAGTTCAGACGGTTCAGACAACCAGACCGGTAATTTCTTCTTTGTCTTCTAACAAGCTTGCTGTTGGCTCCCTGCTTACAATTTATGGAAACAATTTTGGTTCTTCGCGCGGTCAGTCAAAGGTTTACTTTACCTGCGACTATGACAGAGCTCTTTCTTCTGCAGCGTTTGTTACTAAAGCGCTTTTGTCTTCCAATCTTATGACGGCCTCTGAATTTGATGAAGATTACGAATACTGGAATAATAATGAAATAAGGGTAAGGGTTCCTGACGGGGCTTGTACAGGTATTGTTCTTGTAGATAACGGTCGTGAAAAATCTGAATCTGTAGAATTTACAGTTGTTGCTTCTGCCGGAACAAAGGTTTATGAATCTAAAAAAATCTATCTGGTTCAGTATTCTGCCGATGTAGGCGATGTTGTTACTACAGATGCCTCTACAATCACATTACGCTGTCCGGTTCCAGTTATAATTCCTTCTCAGCCAACGCTGGAATTTACAGAGATTACGCCGGTTCCTTTTTTGCAAAACTATCAGAACTGTATAATTCATCAGATAACAAAAAATAAAAATAATCTTCCAAAGAGTGTGTTCAGCCAGACTTTTGTTGTTCCTGTTTACGAAATTAAAACAGAAATAAATGCGGCTGGAGTTACAAACTATAAAAACGTTAATCCACTGATTGTAGATAAATACACTAAGAATGACGCAATTATAATGAGCGATGATTCTGCTGTAACAGAACTTGCGGAACAGATTGTGGGCAAGGAAGCAAACTATTATAAAAAGGCACAGCTTATTTATTCTTACATGATTGATAATTATTCGCTTACAGATAAACCTCGCAAAAATGATGCTGATCCTCTGGATTTGATAAAACGTGGAAGTGGCGATGCTTACGACTATGCTGTAATCTTTACTGCCCTTGCCAGGGCCAGCGGAATCCCTGCTCTTGTAGACAGCGGAATCCTTATTGGCCAGAATCTTACTACACAAAGTCACTGGTGGTGCGAAATCTACCTTGGCGGCTTTGGCTGGGTTCCTGTTGATGTTGCTCTTGGTGACGACATGGATTATAAAAAATGGTCAGATAATCTTGATGTCCGCGAATTCTATTTTGGAAATCTTGATTCTCATCATATTACATTTTATCGCGGATATAACGACATTAAGCCTTTCGCACAAGACAATAAAATTGTAAAATATCCTAGAAGCTTTGCTTTGCAGAGTATCTGGGAAGAAGTTAGCAGCAATACTGCAAAATACAGTTCTTACTGGAGTGTCCCTTCTATCAAGGGTGTATATTAATTTTTACTATAAGGAGTTTTTTATGACTAAAGTTCTGAGTGTTGGTGGTTCTATTATTGTTCCGGATAAGCCCGATACTGAATTTCTTACGGCTTTTGTAAAGATGTGTACAGCCTGGCTTGATGAAGACAGGAGCCGCCGTCTTATTCTTGTTGCCGGTGGTGGAGCTCCAGCCCGCGTTTATCAGAATGCTTATAAGGATGTAGCAGGGGCAACCGGTCTTTCTGCACAAAATGATGCTGCAGACTGGATTGGAATTATGGCTACACGCATTAACGCACAGCTTTTAAAGGCAAGCTTTGGTGACTACTGCCAGAATGATGTTGTATATAATCCGATTGTAGAAGATTTGAGCTTTGACGGACAGGTGCTTGTTGCAAGCGGCTGGAAACCTGGCTTTTCTACAGATACAGATGCAGTTTATCTTGGAGAAAAATTTGGCGCTCAGACAATTGTAAATCTTTCTAATATTGAAAAGGTTTATACAGATGACCCTCGCAAAAAACCGGATGCTAAGCCTCTGGATACAATTTCGTGGGATGACTTTCGCAAGATGGTAGGGGATGAATGGGTTCCGGGTAAAAACTGTCCTTTTGATCCAATTGCTTCTAAAAAGGCTGCCGCACTTGGCATGAAGGTAATTTGTGCAGGCGGAAAGAATATTCCGAACATTAACGCTATTTTGAATGACCAGGATTATATTGGCACCACAATAGGCTAACGTACCGATAATTTCATTCTAAAAAGCAGGTTTTCAATTTTAACCGCATAGGCCGGGTCTGCAGCCCAGGATTGTGCCATTTCTCTGACAGTTTGAGCATACTTTGTTTTATGCACCCATGAATAGCGTGGGTCAACCAGTTCGTTATTCAGTTCAACGTCTTCTGTTGTGGCATAAGCGTGTATATGCTGGATGTGTGCGCGTACTCCTTCCTGCTCGGTAGCAAAGATGCAGCCGGGGTTTTCGGGGCCAATGGCGCCAAGTCCGCAGTAATTATGCCATTCTTTTTGTACAAGTCCTCCAAAGCGCAAAAAACCTGTTTCAAGGCACATCTGGGCAAACGCTATATCGGAATTAATGTTTTCTGCCCGTGCTTCGTCTATATAAAGCTGTGCAAAAGAACGAATTTCTGAATAATCTGCAGCAGGGTTTTCTCTTACAAAAAAAAATGCCAGCTGCTTTGCGTTCAGAACACCGGGACTTGTCAAATTGCGTGAAATTTCGACAGGTCCTCTAATAGGAAGGCTTTTACAACTCCACAAAGTCACAAAACAAAAGCATAATAATGTAACAAAACGGCTTTTTATTGGTTTCATATACATAAACATCGGTGAAAACAAAAAAATCTTAAAAAAATGAAGAATTTATGCTTTTTTTTACGAGATTTTTGTAAGAACCCCTCTTTTTTCGGGAATATTATATATGTGAATAGTAAACCTGATATAAGAGAAAAAACGCTCAAGTTTGGACTTGGTTATCCTGTTGATGAAGAGCTTATAATGCTCATTCTGGGAACAGGAAGCAGGCAGATGTCTGTACAGTCAATGGCCAGAAAAATTGTCGATGTTCTGAATACTGGAGATTCCTGCGACGTTGTTGACAGGCTTCTTAAAATGAAGGGCATAGGGCAGGGAAAGGCTCTTGCTGTAGCCGCCGCTCTTGAGCTGGGAAAAAGACGGAACTGTCATCTTGGAGCGCATATTGCGCATCCATCTGATTTAATTCCTTTTGTAAATCATTATGCAATGAGTGGAAAGGAACATTTTCTGGCAGTTTCATTAAATGGTGGACATGATATCATTAAGATTCATGTAGTAGCTGTGGGAACCTGCAACAGGCTTTCTGTACATCCCCGGGACGTTTTTTCAGATGCAATTAAAGAAAATGCAGCTGCAATCGTTCTGTGTCACAATCATCCGTCGGGCAATTCAACGCCTTCTGATGAGGATATTGAGACAACAAGGAGTCTTATAGAAGCTTCAAAAATTGTAGGAATTCCTATTTTAGATCATATTATTATAAACTATAATGGATATTATAGTTTTATGGAAAATCGTCTGCTGGAGTGATGTGTATGAGGGTTAAAAAAATTTTATCGTTAATGCTGGTTTTATTTACTGCTGTTTTTTCGCTTTCGGCTTTAACTATTGATATTAATATTAATGGCAGCTATGAAGACGAACGGGAGCCGGATTCTAAAAAACGACGTGATGATGAATATACGGGAGTAATCATCAAAACAAATGTCAGTGACGCTCAGGTATATATTAACGGAACTCATGTTGGAGATACTCCTTATGCAACCATTGATCTTAGTCCAAAACGTTATGACGTTGAAATCAGAAAAAATGGTTATGATACAATCCGCTGTAAAATTTATCCAAGGCGATATTATACATATACCTATAATTTTACCATGATAAAAACAGAAGGCTTTATTTCTGTAAAGACTAATCCTTCAAATGCAGATGTTTATATTGGCGGTTCCAGGGTTTCTTCTTTCCCTGTGTCTGTTTATCCGGGAAATTATACGGTAAAGGTTCGTAAATTTGGTTATCAGGAGTTTGTAAAGACAGTTGATGTAGAAAATCATAAAACAACATCAGTAGAAGCTTCTTTGATTACAGCTCCATTTACAATCAGTAAGTTTGAAGTTTCAAAAACTGTAATAAATCCCGACTATACTTCGGCAATCGGAAAAACTACGGTTTCTTTTTATGTAACCAATAACGGTTCTGCAGATGTATATGTGTGCGACCGCTATGGAAACATTGTATGGGAGTATGAATTTTCAAGCTTTAACACATGGGAACAAAGTGTAACCTGGGATGGAAGCGGAGCTAATGGAGACCGCCTGCCGGATGGAATTTATACAATAAAGCTGTCTGGTTATGGCTACGAGTTTTCTGAAAAAATAAAGCTTGACCGAAGCTTTTCTTATCCTTTGAGTGTATTTACTCCTTCGGGAAGCGGAATTGGAACCATGCCTTTTGCATTTGCAAGTCAGGTTTCTTATGGAAAGCTTTTCTTTAATTTTGGACCTTCTTTAACTGCAGATTCAAAGAGTGTTAAAATGAATGTTTTCCCTCTTGAAGGTGGTCTTGTGCTTGATTTTGCAGAGCATTTTGAATTAGCCGGTGGTATTGGTGGAAATATTGGTTCAAACGACAAATCAACGCTCATAGCAAGCGGAAGTCTTAAAGGAACCGGTACAATTAATATTACATCAGGTTTTGCAATGAACTATGCCGGTTTTGTAAGCTATTTATATAATCCTTTAAAACAAACTGGTGCGGCTCTTGGAATTTCTATGGGTATGGAAACTTCTTTGCTTTATGCCGGTATGAGCGCAGAATATATCTTCAGTAAAAACCGCGATTATAAGTATGGAGCAGCTTTGTCCTTGACTCCTTCAAAGAACTTTAAGGTAAGTGCCTGGAGCAATGTAATAAATAATAACGCTCTTGAGGGGGGTGTTGAATTTGTTTCTATGCCGGGAACAGGAGCCTTCTGTATTGATGCAAAAGCATGGATAGAAACTCCGCTTACAACCAATAAAGAAAATGTTGAAATAAATGGTCAAATCGGCTTGTCATATTTCTTCTGATTTATTAAATTTAAGGTATGAAGCTTTATACAAGAGGACAGGTTGTACGCCGCATTATTTATGGTGCAGGTACAGCTTTTATACTTACGGCAATTCTTTTCTATAATCTTGGAAAAAATTCTGACCGTGTAAAAAAAGATTCTACTCAAGAGACTGCGGAACTTATTCAGGCCGAGCCTATAGCAGACAATTCTGTTTTAGCCGATTTTGTACCGGTTGCAGGTGGCGCTGTGTCCTATTCTCAGGATGAAAACGAAAATATCAGTGTATACAAAAACTGCAACGAAGCCGTTGTAAACATCAATACAAAGGTTACTTCGTATGACTGGTTCTGGGATCCTTATGTTACCGATGGTGGCAGCGGAAGTGGTTCCATAATTGACAAACGAGGCTACATCCTTACTAATGTTCACGTAATTTCGGGAGCAACAAAGATTTATGTTTCTCTTTACGATGGTTCACAATACGAGGCAACTGTTGTAGGAGAAGATATAGACAGCGATCTTGCAGTCATTAAATTTGATCCACCTGCCGGAGTTACCTTAAGCACAATTCCATTCGGAGATTCAACAAAACTTCAGGTTGGTCAAAAGGTAATTGCAATAGGAAACCCTTTTGGTATGGAACGTACAATGACTACAGGTATTGTTTCTGGTCTTGGTCGTCCTATCCAGAATTCTAACGACCGCATTATTCGCAATATGATTCAAACCGATGCTGCAATTAACCCGGGAAACTCCGGTGGTCCTTTGCTTGATACAACAGGAAAAATGGTCGGAATTAATACAATGATTATGTCTTCGTCCGGTTCATCTTCTGGGGTTGGTTTTGCAGTGCCTAGCGAGATTGCAGTCCGCGTTGTAAATGATCTTCTTAAATACGGCAAGGTTCAGCGTGGTGCCATTGATGCGTCAATCATTCAGCTTACCACAAGAATTGCTCAGTATGCAGGTTTGGATATTTCTTCGGGCATGCTGGTTTCTGAAGTAGAAGAAGGCAGTAATGCAGAAAAAGCAGGGCTTCGCGGCGGTACAAAGGCTGTTTATTACGGAAGCCGCAACAATATCCTTTATCTTGGCGGAGACATCATTACAAAGATTGACGGTATTTCCATTACATCTCTTGCAGAGTATTATTCTGCGCTTGAAAGCAAAAAGCCTGGAGATACAGTTCAGGTGGTTGTTCACCGAAATAAAAAGAATGTTACTCTAAAGATTACTCTTTCGGAATAATTATGCGTGAATTTAAAGTTGTTTCGCCATTTGAACCAAGCGGAGATCAGGGGCAGGCTATTGAACGTTTGAGCCAGGGTTTTTTGCGTGGCGATAAATTTCAGACTCTAAAAGGTGTTACAGGCTCTGGAAAAACCTTTACAATGGCAAAAATTATTGAAAAGGTTCAGCGGCCAACTCTTATAATTTCACATAACAAAACTTTGTCTGCCCAGCTTTACCGCGAATTTAAAACCTTTTTTCCGGAAAACGCAGTTGAATATTTTGTTTCTTATTATGATTACTATCAGCCGGAAGCTTATGTTGCTGCCCGTGATTTGTATATAGAAAAAGACTGTGACATTAACCGCGAAATTGATCAGCTGCGCTTAAAAGCTACCTATAGTCTTATGGAGCGCCGCGACGTAATTGTAGTTGCAACAGTTTCCTGTATTTACGGTCTTGGTATGCCGGACGTTTACAAGGGGATGCGTGTTCATGTAGAAGTTGGACAACAGCTTGATATAAAGAAGTTTGCAGCTCAGCTGGCACAGCTTCAATATAATAGAAATGATGATATTCTTGAACGTGGAAATTTTCGTATAAAGGGAGATGTCATAGAAGTATTTCCTCCTTATATGGAAACCGATGAAGGTTATCGCATTGAGCTTGATTGGGAAGAAGTCGTGCGGATCCGTCGTATTAACATATTGAATCACAGTATTACCGGTGAGCTTGATGAAACTGTAATTTATCCTGCAAAACACTTTGTTGCCAGTCACGAGCAGCTGCTTAACGCTACAGACCGCATTCAGAAAGAAATGGAAGAACGTGTGGAAGAATTGCGTGCTATGGGAAAAATGCTCGAAGCAGAACGCCTTAAAACCCGTACAACCTATGATATTGAAATGCTTAAAGAGATGGGAACCTGTCCTGGTATTGAAAACTATTCGGGCCCAATTAGTGGACGGGAAAGGGGAGAGCCTCCTGCAACCTTGCTGCATTATTTTCCTGATGATTTTTTGTGTCTTATTGATGAAGCGCATGTTACGGTTCCTCAGATTGGAGCAATGTACGAGGGAGACCGGAGCCGCAAACAAAACCTTGTTGATTTTGGCTTTCGTTTGCCAAGTGCTTTTGATAACCGTCCGCTTAAAAAAGCAGAGTTTGACGCCAAGATGAATCAGATTATTTATGTAACTGCAACTCCGCGGCCGGAAGAAATTAAGCAGAGTACACAGATTGTTGAGCAGCTTATACGACCAACGGGATTGCTGGATCCAATTGTAGAGATTCGTCCAAGCGAAGGCCAGATGGAAGATATTTACAAGGAAGTTCGGGAACGGATTGACCGTAATGAACGCAGTTTAATTCTTACACTTACTAAAAAAATGGCAGAAGATTTGACTGATTATCTTACAGGCTTGAGTCTTAAGGTAAAGTATATTCATTCCGAAATTGACACCTTTGAACGTGTGGAAATTTTAAAGTCGCTTCGTACCGGCGAAATTGACGTACTTATTGGAATTAATCTTTTGCGCGAAGGTATAGACTTACCAGAAGTATCTTTTATTGCAATTCTTGATGCCGATAAGATTGGCTTTTTGCGCAGCGAAACCTCTCTTATTCAGATTATTGGTCGTGCAGCCCGAAATGCAGAAGGTAAAGTTGTTATGTATGCCGACCATATGAGTCCTGCAATGAAAGCTGCTGTTACAGAAACGGAGCATAGGCGCGAGGTTCAGCAGGCTTATAACAAGGAGCATGGAATTACACCTGTTACAATCAAAAAAGCTGTAGAAGATATGCTGGTGCACGAGCAGAAAGAAGCCCGCGACGAAGCTGCAATGGATTTGGAAGTACTTAAACAGGGTGTAAATTTGTTCCGTGCTGCAGACCGTAAAAAGCTTATTAAGCGGCTGACTCAGGAAATGACTGAATGTGCAGAGCGCATGGAGTATGAGCAGGCCGCTGTTTATAGAGACCAGATTCGTGAGCTGGAGGCACAGTTTGGTAAGTAAAACCGGGTTTACTAATTGACTTTTTTCCGTTTTTCCTATATATTTTCTAAACTATTATCTGTGGGAAATTTGTTTTAACATAAGGAAGGATAGGAAAATGTCTAGATGTTGTGATATCTGTGGAAAAGGCGTAATGTCAGGTAACAAAGTTAGTAAATCTATGAATCATACACGCAGAACATGGAGACCAAATCTTCTTAAGATTAAGGCTCAGTTCGGTGGTACTACAAGAACTATTAATATCTGTACAAGATGTCTTAAAGCTGGTTTTGTAGACAAGAAAGTTAGAGTTCCTAAAACAGAAGCTGTTGCTCAGAACTAATTGTTATACAAACTTGTGGTAAAAAGTCGCTCTGTACGGGCGGCTTTTTTTTTGTGTAAGAGCGCTGGTGGTCGCAGGAGTATTTGATGAAACTTTTATTATTAGGTACCGGTACAAGTCATGGAATTCCCGTAATTGGCTGCGACTGTGCTGTCTGTAAATCAACAGATCCACATGACAGACGCTGGCGTTCTGCTGCATTTTTTACTACGGCTGGCGGAACTCAGATACTTATTGATGTTGGTCCTGACTTTAGAATGCAGGCGCTGGAGCATAACATCAAAAAGCTTGATGCTGTTTTTTTGACTCATAGTCATGCAGATCACCTTCATGGACTTGATGACCTTAGAGTTTTCAGTTGTGATATGTGGAAAAAGCCCGAAAGTGCAGGAGCTTTAAAACAGTATAATGCACCTCCAATTCCTGTTTATACAAATAAAACTACAATTCAGGATTTGACCTATCGTTTTGCATACTTTTTTATTCCTGTTAAAGAGGGTGGAGGCCATGCCAAAGTTGAGCTCAAAGAAGCTGCAGAACCTTTTGAAATTGATGAAGTTACTGTAACTCCAATTCCAATGCTGCACGGTCATCTGGAAACAGTAGGCTGGCTTTTTACAAGAACAGAGTCTGATGGTACTAAAAAATCAATTGCTTATCTAACCGACTGTAATTTTATAAGCGACCAGACTTATGAACTCTTGCGTAAGAGCGGTGGGGTGATTGAGCAGCTTGTAATTGACGGTTTAAGAATAAAAAAGCATTCAACTCATTTTTGCATTCAGGAAGCAATGGAAGCTGCAGATAAAATTGGTGCCGTAAATGTCTGGATGACTCATCTTACGCACGAGTCAAATCATGTGGGATATCAGCAGTACATGGACGAACAGAAGGGAGCTTTTAAAAATATAAAAGGAAACGTTTCTCCCGCTTATGACGGCCTTGAACTGGAGGTTTAATTTGCTGGACATGGAAGCATCGAATGTAATAGATGAATTTTTCCTCACTTATAATGAAATCTTTACACTTGATTTCTTTTATCATCATTTAAAGTCTAAGGGTGTTAAGCTTACAAAAGACTATGCCAGAAGTGTCCTTGAAATGTCAGATATGGTTTTTTCTCTGGTTGGAGAAGAATATATTACAAGAGCCGGAGTTTTTACAGGCCGCTGGTTCAGCTTTAAACCATCGGCAGAAGAGATTAAAAAAGGCTATATCATTCTAGGACACCGTTGTATTCCCTTTGTAAATCCAGAAGTATCGCCGGACAAACTGAACGTAACCAATGGAAAAATAATCATTACTCCAAAAGCTGTTTCGTTCTCAATGAATCTTGCTCTCGATACCTTTGCGCTGTTTGGAGAAGGCTACGTTCTTCCATATATTTTTAATGATCATTCAAATACAAAAATTCCGCTATCTTCTGTTCAGTATGGAATGCCCTCTGATATTGAACTTACTGCATGGCCAATTTCAAGACTTCCCGGTGGAAAAAACATAAAACTTGGAGACAGAATTCTTGGAAGGGTGATTGACTGGCAGTGTAATGTAGTTGAGCTTTCGGTGCTTCCTGCAAATCCTTCTACAGAAATTTCTTCTGATGATATTGAGCGCGAAGAATGGTATTCTAATTTTGAACGTGGCCTTATTTCTAATTTTGAAGAAACCGGCCCGGCAGATTCAATTGAACAACAGCTGGCTTTTTTGTTCCTTGAAAATCAGGAAGCGCTTTGTATAAAAAACTGCGGAAGTGCAGAAGAGTTTTTAAAGCATACAAAAAAAATCGGATTTTCTCCTTATGGAGTTGAGTCCCGTATCTGGTATGCAAATATTCCTGTTCCTTATGTTGGCAAATGGAATAGAGATCTTTCTACAGAATCTTTCTTTACAAACATGAGTGTAATTTTTTCACCTCATATTGTTGATGCCTATATTGAAAATTTTATTTTTGAACAGCGTGAACAAAAGAGTGCAAAAAAGATTGAAGAACTGATTGATGATATTTTCCCTTCAACTTTAAAAATGTCTGCTCAGGAACACAAGCTTATATTATTGAATATTGAAAAACGACATGCTATACTAAAGAAGATATATAATCAATTTGCTGATTATAAACTGGCTCCAATCAGAAAAAGGGTGCTGGAGCTGTTTTCTCAGGTAAGCGAATTATTATGTTCAATAGGCTGCTCCGGCATTAATCTGGAAAAATTTCCTCAGCAGGAGCTTGTTATTCTTGTACAACTATTTGGACATATTGCAAAAATACTTGAAGAAATGGAGAACGAATTCTTAAAGGAAATTTTTCCTTGTGATGATGTTTCGCTTTCTCTGGACGGCATGGAAGAAACCTTTGAAGACATAGGAGCTATGCTCTATAATGCGTTAGACAGTTTAACGTATGATAGTATACAGATAGTTGATTAAAATGTGGAGATAGAAAAAAATGGAGTTGGATTTAAGTGGAAGTGCCATTCTGGCAAATTTAATCCATCAGGGTGGAGTTTTTTATGACGTTGAGGGTAAAAACCCCGATGAAATTTACAAGAATATCTGTGATATAATCAAAATCCCCGATGGTCTTACTGCAGAACAGGTGTATAATGCTTTATGTGCACGTGAGCAGGTTTTAAGTACAGCTGTAGGAAACGGAATTGCTTTACCGCATTCCAGAGCTGCTATTGTTAAGGAAGATGAACAGCAGGAAATCTGTATTGTTTATCTTAAGAATCCTATTGATATGCAAGCCCCTGATGAACGCGAGGTTTTTGTAATGTTTGTACTTCTTACATCAAATTCGCAGGTGCATCTTAAGGTGCTTACAGAACTTGCAGGCTTATTCAGAAATTTAAGATTCAGAAAAGCTCTTGAAGCACATGCTCCCGAAGCAGAGCTTTTGAGCCTTATACGAGAACTTGATAAATAATTATTAATTAGGAGAATATTTTATGGACAAAAAAGGTGTTGAGGCAGTTGCACTTTCTATCCGCAGCTTGTCAATGGACGCAATTCAGAAGGCAAATTCAGGACATCCTGGACTTCCACTTGGTGCCGCAGAAGCTGCTGCAGTTTTGTACGGCGAAATCATGAAGCACAATCCTGCTGATTCAAAATGGGCAGACAGAGACCGTTTTGTTTTGTCAGCTGGACATGGTTCTATGCTTCTTTACAGCATTCTTCACTTGGCTGGTTACAAAGTAAGCATGGATGACATTAAGAACTTCCGTCAGGTTGGTTCTAAGTGTCCTGGTCACCCAGAGTTTGGTGATACAGACGGTG
>JAEEGL014217798.1_pt1 | contig 14402 bp, 11 predicted proteins | sample 9134231 | NCBI WGS metagenome assembly JAEEGL01 (sample SAMN16246548, study PRJNA631951) | gut metagenome | biome: gut microbiome; feature: rumen; material: fiber-attached | host: Bos | place: Iran: Karaj | collected 2018-10
GCCCGTTTCGCCGCAGATTTCCGTTCTGTAGGTTTGAGCGTGAGCGACCCCTTATTGCGCAAAACAAGTATCCCCGTCACTTTACCGACCGACCGTAACCAGGCATTGCTGGCACTGATGCTGAGCGGTCAACAAAACGACAGCATCAAACATACTCGCACGATAGAACAGTTTATCAAACAATATCCATCGTTGACAGAAGGTTATGTGGCTCGTGCCCAGAATGAGATGCAAGCAAAGGATTTTACGGCGGTGAGTCGCACGATGGAAGCATGTCTGAAAAACGCGTCGGACAAATCAGAAGCCCATTTTGAATACGGGCGACTGATGTACCAGCATGAAGCCTACCATTCTGACCAGCCTTACGCCGCATGGGGATTGGACAAGGCATTAGAACAGGTGAATGAGGCCAACCGCCTGAAACCATTGCCATTGTATCAACATCAAGCCGCTCAAATAATCTATCTGAAAGGAGAATACGAGCAGGCCTATCAACAATTCATGACATTGACGAACACCGACCTGCGCAATCCTGAACTGTTTTACGAAGCGGCACAATGCAAACAACAGTTGAGTGCTCCGCGAGAAGAGATTATGGCCTTGCTTGACAGTGCAGTGGCCAACTGCCGTGAGCCATTGGGTCCGGAGGCAGCCCCCTATTTCATGGCTCGAGGCATGGCTTATGAGGATGCCGGTCAATTTAGGAAAGCGGTGAACGATTACAATCAATATGACTCATTAGCCATCGGTGTGAAAAGTGCCGACTTCTACTACAAACGTGAGCAATGCGAGGTGAAAGCCCACATGTTTCAACAGGCATTGAATGACATCGCCAGGGCTGTTTATATGTCGTCAGGTGACCCGATGTTGATTGCAGAGATGGCTTCATTGCAGATACGTCTGAATCTGACTGAGGACGCCATTCGCACCACCGATGTGTTGATTCAAGCTGCCCCCGAGTATGACGAGGGATATCTGTTGCGCGGTCTCGCACTCATCAAAGCAGATAAGAAAAAAGAGGGATTGGAGGCCCTGCAGAAAGCCAAAGACCTAGGTAATGAGCAGGCAGGGGAAATGATAGAGAAGTACAAGTAAATACGGATTATGTATTTTTCCAATTAGAAAACTAGCCGTAAAGACAGACGTGAATTAAGGTTGAATAAAACAATTAAAAGATAAGATCATGAAAACATTTGATGCAAAGAAAGTAAAAGATGACGTTGTGGCTTGGATTAGAGACTGGTTTGAAGAGAACGGTCCCGGTTGCAATGCAGTGATAGGCATATCAGGCGGCAAGGACAGTAGTGTTGTAGCCGGATTGTGTGCGGAGGCATTGGGAAAAGACCGTGTCATCGGCGTGACAATGCCTAATGGTGAACAGAAGGACATTTCGGACAGCATTCGTCTCATCCAACATCTGGGAATCCGCTCCTGCAATGTCAATATAGGTGATACATACAACACCCTGATAAAAGCGGTAGAAGAGCAATTGGGCACATTAGGCGCTGAAGTATCGAGCCAAACCATCATCAACATGCCCCCACGTCTGCGCATGACCTCACTATATGCTGTTTCACAGTCGATGAACGGGCGTGTGGCCAACACCTGCAATTTGTCAGAAGACTGGGTAGGTTATTCCACTCGGTACGGTGACGCGGCGGGAGATTTCTCACCCCTTGGCGGCCTTACCGTCGGCGAAGTGATTGAGATAGGTTTAGAATTAGGGTTGCCTGTAGATTTGGTGAAAAAGACTCCATCCGACGGTTTGTGCGGAAAGACAGATGAAGACAATCTGGGTTTCACCTACGCCGTGCTCGACCGATATATCCGCACCGGTGTTTGTGATGATCCAGACACCAAGGCCCTGATAGATCGCAAACACAAAATGAATTTGTTTAAGTTGAAGCCTATACCTCATTTTGAGTATGAAGGCTAATTTGAAATTTGAGTTATTTAATTCGCACACTAAGCCCTTTATTCTAAACCTTCCCCCCTCTACCTTAACGTTCTGAAAATATGGCAACAGTAGATGATAAGAAAGTGATATTCTCAATGGTCGGAGTGAGCAAGACCATACAGCAGAATCAGAAGCAAGTGCTCAAGAACATCTATTTGAGTTTCTTTTACGGAGCGAAAATAGGTATCATCGGTTTGAACGGTGCCGGTAAATCGACACTGATGAAAATCATTGCCGGTCTGGATCAACAATATCAAGGCCATGTGGTATGGAGTCCTGGTTACACCGTAGGCTATCTGCCACAAGACCCCCCACTGAATGAGGCGAAGACGGTGAAGGAAAACGTGATGGAGGGTGTTCAACATGTATATGACGCACTGAAAGAATATGATGACATCAATGTGAAATTCGGGTTACCCGAATACTACGAAGATGCCGACAAGATGGACAAATTGATGACCCGTCAGGCAGAATTGCAAGATATCATCGATTCGACCGACGCATGGAACATGGATTCAAAATTGGAGCGAGCCATGGATGCGCTCCGTTGTCCTCCTGGCGATTGGCCAGTTGAGAATCTGTCGGGCGGAGAGCGTCGCCGAGTTGCTTTATGCCGTCTGCTTTTGCAGAAACCAGACGTGTTGTTGCTCGATGAGCCAACCAACCACCTCGATGCTGAGAGCATTGATTGGCTGGAACAACACTTACAACAATATGAAGGAACTGTCATCGCCGTGACCCACGACCGTTATTTCCTTGATGATGTGGCAGAGTGGATACTTGAACTGGACCGTGGCGAAGGTATACCATGGAAGGGCAACTACTCATCTTGGTTGGAACAGAAGAGCCAACGCTTGGCTTTGGAAGAGAAAACCGCCTCGAAGCGCCGCAAGACATTGGAACGAGAGTTGGAATGGGTGCGCATGGCTCCGAAAGCCCGTCATGCAAAAGGAAAGGCCCGTCTGAATTCATACGAGATGATGCTCAACGAAGAGCAGAAGCAGAAAGAGGAGAAACTGGAAATCTTCATACCGAACGGTCCGCGCCTTGGCAACAAGGTCATAGAAGCCGAGCATGTGGCAAAAGCATTTGGTGAAAAGGTATTGTTCAGCGACCTTAACTTCATGTTACCGCCCAACGGTATTGTGGGCGTGATAGGTCCTAACGGTGCTGGTAAAACCACCCTCTTCCGTTTGATTATGGGACTTGAACAAGCCGACGCAGGGACATTTGCCATTGGTGAGACGGTAAAACTCAGTTACGTTGACCAGCAACATAAAGACATCGACCCGGCCAAATCCGTTTATCAAGTGGTGAGTGGCGGAAATGAAACCATCCGCATGGGCGGCAGAGATGTCAACGTGAGAGCCTATCTGTCGCGTTTCAATTTCAGTGGTGCCGATCAAGAGAAGAAATGCGGTGTATTGTCGGGCGGTGAGCGCAACCGTCTGCAGTTGGCCATCGCTCTGAAACAAGAAGGCAATGTGCTGTTGCTTGACGAGCCCACAAATGACATTGACGTGAATACCCTGCGTGCGTTGGAGGAAGGTTTAGAATCGTTTGCAGGTTGTGCTGTTGTCATCAGCCATGACCGCTGGTTCCTTGACCGTATATGTACCCACATTCTGTCTTTTGAGGGTGATGGCAACGTGTTCTTCTTTGAAGGAAGTTACACTGAATATGAAGTGAACAAAGCCATGCGGTTAGGATTGGAAGAGCCCAAACGCATCAAATACAGAAAGTTGGAGGTATAACTTTATCAGGATTGAAGACATCTGTTTTTTCAGCGTTCGTATCCTTTCCCTAAATCCTGACATATACAAGGACTTTTGAAATAGCGAAGTCAGTTATTTTTCTTGTAACTGAACACCGCCCATATACTCATCACAAGAGATATGGTAGCAAGCGCGAGGATTTGCCCGTAGATGCTGGCAAGTCCTCCGCCTCGTATAAAGACCGTTCGTATGGCATCGATGAAATAATGCATGGGGTTGACATAAGTTGTAGCATATGCCCATTCCGGCATGGACCTTGTAGGCGTGAACAACCCTGAAAGCAACATAAGTGTGACCACAAAGAACCACATGACGAAGATAGCCTGTTGCATGGTGTTGCTGTAATTGCTGATGATGAGACCGAAAGAAGAGAAGAACAACGAGAGGAGCATGGTAAGCAAATACACATACAACAAATTGCCTTGACAAGTGATGCCATAAATACCCCAAGAGAGCAACAGACAGACGGTGACTATAAACAATGCTATTATCCAATATGGAATTAGTTTCGCCATGATGAATGTCAATTTCGACACCGGAGTGACATTGATTTGTTCAATTGTTCCAGCCTCTTTCTCCCCGACGATATTAAGCGCAGGCAAGAAGCCACACATCAACATGATGACAATGGCCAATAGAGCGGGTATCATGTATACTTTATAATTCTGGTGTGGATTGTATAGATTGAGTATCTTGGGAGCATTCTCAATCATGTTTACATACTCCATTGAATCGCCTGATTCCGGCATCGTAACAGAAGCGGTTATAATTTGCGACAAATAGGCCGACCCTATACTTCCTTTTGTGCCATTGACGGCATTGGCTGCAATCAGTATGTTTTGTTTGTCTATCACGACAACCGCGTCGGCCTTTCCCTTGTCTATATCATTGAGCGCTGATTTGTAATCGTTTTTTTCTCCACAAAAGATGAAATATCGTGAAGCCTGTATGCGATGGATGAGGCGCATGGAGGCAGTATTGTGTGAACGGTCTACCACCTCAACCTTAATATTCTTCACCTCCATGCTCATCACCCAGGGCATCACGCACATGATGACCACAGGGAATACGAATATGAGTTTCGGCAGAAACGCATTTCTTCGTATCTGTATAAACTCTTTCTGTAGGAGGTATCTGAGGATTTTCATGTGTTATTCCAATCTTTTGTTAAACTTAGCAAGCGCAACAGCCAGCAACAATGCCGTCATGGCTGAGAGGATGATGAACTCCTTAAACACCTCGCCCAATCCTACACCCATGATCATCAGTTTACGCATGGCAGAAATATAATAACGAGGCGGAACTATTGCCGAGAGCCACTGCAACACGGTCGGCATGGACTCGACGGGAAATAACATCCCGCTCAACATGACCACCGGCATCAGAAGAACCATGGCCGACATTAACAGCGCAGCAAGTTGCGTTTTCGCCACGTTGGAAATAAGCATGCCGAGTGCCAGCGCGAGCAAAATATAGACCAAAGAAATGGCAATAATCCATATAAGCGAACCCGCCAAAGGGACACCGAGCACAAAATGAGCCATGAGGAGAATGATGATGAGAATCGAGAAAGCGAGCATGAGGTATGGCACCGCCTTAGCCACAATAATCATGATGGGTCTCACAGGCGAAACAAGCAACACCTCCATGGTGCCTTTTTCTTTCTCTCTTACGATAGAAATGGAAGTCATCATCGCACATATGAGCATGAGCAGCATACCCATGATGGCCGGCACGAAGTTATATGCCGATTTCATCTGCGGGTTGTACAACATTTTAATGTTCAACAAGGATTGAGCGCTGTTGGCCATAGTCTGTGCCGCTATATTGGCCCACTGTTGGGCCATATTGGGGTCTGCTCCGTCTACGATAAACTGTACCTCATGGTTACCGCGTTGATAATCATTCCCGAAAACAACAGCCATATCAGCTTTCTGGTTGCGTATGAGTCTTTCAGCATCTTGTGGAGTAGCAACGGTAGCCGTGATAATGAAATAATCCAATGCCGCCAATCGTTCCACCTTCTGTTGCGTAGCAATACCCATCTGTGAGGTGACCACCACCGTGCGCACATTTTTCACATCGGTGGTAATGGCAAAGCCGAATAAGAGCATCAAAACGACTGGCATGCCGAAAAGAATCAGCATGGTGCGCTTATCTCTTAGGATATGCTTGGCTTCTTTTATGACGAATGAAATGAATGGATTCATACGCTAATCGCTTGAACGGGTTGCCTGACGAGCCAAAAAAGTGAACACGTGGTCGATATCAGGCTGACGGAATTGCTTTTTCAGTTCATCGGGCGTACCGATGGCTTTGATTTTTCCATCAACCATCATCGAAATGCGGTCGCAATATTCTGCCTCATCCATATAATGGGTTGTGACAAATACGGTGATGCCGCTTTCCGCCGCTTCCTTAATCATTTCCCAAAATTGTCTTCGGGTGGCAGGGTCAACGCCTCCAGTAGGTTCATCGAGGAACACCACTTCCGGCTGATGAAAGACGGAGACGGAAAAGGCTAATTTTTGTTTCCACCCAATGGGAAGACTCTTGACGAGATCATCGCGGTGTTCAACAAACTCAAGACGCTGAAGCAGTTCGTCCGTTTTATTATCAATCTCCTTGTTGTCCATGCCATAAATACCACCGAAGAGCCTCAGATTCTCAGCCACGGTCAAATCCTCATAAAGAGAGAATTTTTGGCTCATATAACCGATACGCTTTTTGATTTGCTCATGCTGGGTGGAGATGTCAAAACCCGCCACAGTTCCAGAGCCGGATGTAGGCTGATTGAGTCCTGTAAGCATGTGCATGGCTGTCGTCTTTCCTGCGCCATTCGCACCAAGGAAACCGAATATTTCCCCCCTTTTGACAGTGAAAGAAATATCATCGACCGCACGGAAAGTACCAAAAGATTTGACGAGATGCGATACAGATATGACATCGTCATTTCTTTCCGCCTCATCTGAATTCAAGTATGACTTGTCAATCGGTGGAGGGCAAAACACATCGGAGAAACGGTCAAGAATCACTTGCGGGGTATCTACCCCCTGAATTTTACCCTGGCTGATAAAAGCCACCCTCTCACAACAACGGACCTCATCGAGATAGGGTGTGGAAGCCATGATGGTAATACCTCGTTCTTTGAGCATTGAGAGCATCTCCCAGAACTCCTTTCTTGAGACAGGGTCGACACCTGTTGTCGGCTCATCAAGGAATAGCACTTCCGGCTGATGAACGAGCGCACATGAAAGCGCCAACTTCTGTTTCATGCCTCCAGAAAGTGCACCTGCCTTGCGGTTATCGAAACGCTCGATTTGAGAATATACCGCACGAATGCTGTCATAGCCCTCTTCGACAGTTGTACCAAAGAGCGTGGCGAAGAACTCAAGGTTTTCCCTGACAGTCAAATCCTCATAAAGAGAGAAACGGCCAGGCATATACCCCACTCTGCGCCTCACGTCTTGCATCTTTCTGACCACATCAAATCCCGCGACCGATGCCTCACCCTCATCAGGTAAGAGCAATGTACAGAGTATGCGGTAGAGCGTTGTCTTTCCCGCTCCGTCAGCCCCGATGAGTCCGAAGACCTCACCATGACCGACCGAAAGGGAGACATCGTCAAGTGCTTTTACCGCTCCATAGGATTTTGATATGTGATTGACAGAAATCATAACGTCAGAACTTCACCTTACCATACATACCTATTTTTACATAGCCATCATTTTTAATGGCTATTTTCACCGCATACACAAGATCGGCCCGTTCATCATCTGTTAGAATTGTTTTCGGGGTGAACTCGGATTTTCCTGATATCCAAGCCACAGTCCCGTCGTATGCTTTCAACTGTTTATCACCATAATCTGCGAAAACCGTAACCTTCTGTCCCACTTTGATGTTTTCCAATTGAGCAGACGTGACATAAGCACGGATATACATATTGTCAGAATCAGCCATTTTGAAAAGAGGTTTCCCGACGGTTACGAATTCGCCCTGCTCAGCATATTTTTCGAGAATCAATCCGCTAATAGGTGTTCTGACCTCTGCATCTGCCATTTGTTCGCGTATTTGAGCCTGTTGGACATCAATGCCTGCCATCTGCGCATCGATGCCATCCATTTGAGCGTCGATGCCACTGCCTTGTTCGGCAAGGCTGGCGTTATTGCTATTGATTTGCTCTTGCGTGGCAGAAAGTTGCCGCTGCAACACGGCTATCTGGTCATTAATATCATCCAATTGCTTTCTAGGCACGGCACCGTCTTTAACCAATTCAGAAAATCTGCGTTGTTCTCGCTGCGCATTAACAATCTGCTGCTTAATTGAAGCCACCTGTTTATCCAAATCCAGCCTTTTACTGTCAGTAGCATTTTTCGTGGCAGAGAGTTGTCTTTTGTTTGCAAGCAGTTGCTGTTTGCTGGTTTCCAACTGCTCATGTTTCAGTTTGAGTTGTTCAGTGCTAATCACGCCAACCAAAGCATTTTGCTCTACTTTTTCGCCGTCCTTAACCGTAAATGCGGACAATTCACCTGTCGATTTTGCAGAGACTGTCACTTCTGTGGCCTCGAAAACACCTGTGGCATCAAAATCATCGCCGGAATTGCCACATGCGACCATACACGAAGCTGATAATGCCAATAATATGTGAGAAAACGGTTTTATTGGTTTCATATTTGTGAGGTTTTTATTGATTAAGGGTATATTTGAGGTCATACTGGGCTTTGAGCATTTCTATCTCATGTATAGAATGCTGTACCTTAGCAGCATTCTCATTATTGATTTGTCTGACGAGTTCGTTGACATCGATGATGCCGTGTTCGAGTTTCGACTCGGCCGCTTTTCTGACAGATGTACGCAAGGAGACTATCTCTTCGTCATTGTCCATAAGTGTTTTGTATTTTGCCACCTCCTCATCTTGTTGAATTTGTTCCAACTGATTGTTGAGCATGAACGTCTCGCGTTGCAATTGATACATGGCCCGTTGTGCTCCAATTTTCTCTTTATCACCCTTGCGCGTATAGAGAGCCCCGATGTTCCAAGTCATTCTCGCCCCTACCATGCCATTCCAAGACCATTGATATCGCATCATATCATCAAACATATTGTATCCAGGATAGCCATAGAACCCCTGAGCGAAGACCGAGAGTTTAGGCATCAGTACAGCATTGAGTGATTTCTCCTGCGCATCGGTCAACCGGATTTGCGATTCAATAAGTCGCAATTCAGGTCGCTCCTCAACCATTTGAGCCCCATGAAGGCCTGAAATAGATTGCGGTTTTACCAGATGGTCAGTGATGTCGATGCCGCAGAAAACAGCAAGCATCCTTTGCAGTGTTCTTCGCTGAGTTTGAAGGGTTGTTAATTGCTGCCCGACATTTAGGCGTTCGGCCTTGACCGCGTAGTAATCACTCTCTGCAGCAGTGCCATGTTGAAACATCGACGCCAGTTTTTTCTCATTCGTTCCTAACAAAGTTTGTAAATCCTGGCTGAGGATAATCTTTTCATCAATCAACAGCAGAGAGAAAAACATGTCGTTCACCCTCTTTCTGATCTGATAAAGAGTCACTTCATTTTGCGCAGTCATCACCTCGCCTTGTCTTTTGGCAATTTCTTTTTGACTGCTTATCACGCCTCCGTCGAAAACAGACTGATTGATATCAATCCCAACACGATACTGGTCTTTGTGCAGCCCTTCGAGTTGAACACCCATGGTCTGGAACACGCCTTGCATACTTTCAGGCCACGAAGCCACATCGCTCTGGTAAGTAGCCAGGGCGTATGCTGAGACCTGCGGCAGCCAACCTTTCTGAATATTATCGACAGTGGCATCGGTTGTCTTCTCAATGAGTCCATATTGGTTGATGAGCGGATAGTTATTTTGCGCTGCGTCCTGACACTGCTGTAACGTCTGAGCATGCATCATCACAGGCATCAGTACCATCCATAGTCCTATTTTTCTCATAATCATAAACAAAGATTTGACAGTGCAAAGATAAAGAGAATAAATACAAGAATCGTTACCTTTAGAAAAGAAAAAATGTTCTTTTTGTATAATTTCTAGCAATATCTCGTCAAAAATATGGCATTTTTATTATCTTTGCATCCGAAATACGGATATATACATGAAAGAACTGGAACAATTAACACTGACTCGTCTGCAGCATCTTTTTGAAAAGACGCATGACGAGAAATCCAAAAACTATATCAGTCATCATCTGGCGATAGCCCGTGATATTCGCCCAGAGCATATTAAGGAACAGTTTGCAAGCGGACCAAAGATAATGACTGAGATGCGAATACTTTTGGTCTTACAGGGTTGGGCAAATGTAGAACTGAACCTGATGGAACAACATATTGAAGCCGGAGACTTAATCTATTTAGGCACCAATGGCATATTTCAATATTATGACAGTTCCCCAGACTTGAAAGGAATCGGTCTGTCGATGAGCGACGAATTGTTCCAGTTAGCAATAGGTAACCACATCCCCAAATCATTTGACGGACATCTGCGTGATTTTCATTTTAGCCTAAGACAAGAAGAAATAGAGTTTCTCAATACTTTGCATCATCTTATATACTTAAGTACGCACATAGATGGATCAGGTTATCAGGTTCTCTTGCAACTGATCAGTTCCTTTTTGTGGTATTCCGACCATTTACACAGCCAGCATGAAGAGAACGACATGAAGAGCATAACACGTGAGCAACGGCTTTTCACTGAGTTTCTCAATTTGGTGAACGAACATGCGGGGCATGCTCATACCATCGATTTTTATGCGGACCATCTATGTCTGTCACCCCGTTATATGAGCACCCTAATTAAAAAAATGAGCGGAAAAGGGGCAAAAGAGTGGATAGACGCAGCACTGCTGACGCGTATTAAAATCGCCCTCCGCCATACAGACCGTCCATTGGGAGTGATCAGCGATGAGATGGGGTTTCCCAACACATCTTTTTTCTGCAAATTTTTCAAGCGTCTGGCAGGTATGCCACCTGGAGAATATAGGAAAGGAGGTATATATCAATTGCCCACCAAACCTTAAGAGAAAGATATAGCGGTTGTCTTCAGAAAAGGAAAAACGCTAATATTTTTGTTTTTTAGGCAGTTTATTCATACTTTTGTACTCGTTTTTGAAAATAGCGATGAGCATTAATTATACACATAAAGAGGAGCTATGGAACTCGTGGTCGCACGCGGGCGGTATTGTCCTCGGTGTGGTAATTGGAGTTTTGTTACTTATCAGAGCGGTTCACTGCCCTGCCCGACTCGCTTTGCCAAGCGTGGTACTCTATCTGGCCGGTATGTTGGGGTCATACATATGCTCGACTACTTACCATGGCTGGTCGCCTCTGTCTCGCTGGAAAGAGCGTCTTCGCCGTTGGGATCATGCCGCCATCTATTGGCATATAGCCGGCAGTTATTCGCCAGTGACCCTAGTAGCCCTGATTGACGAAGGTTATTGGGGCTGGGGCTTGTTTTGTTTTGTATGGCTTTGCGCTATCATCGGAACGAGTATCAGTTTTGTTCATCTGAAAGAGCATTCCAACGTTGAGACCTGTTGCTATATCGGTATGGGATTAAGTGTTCTTGTTGCTTTCAAGCCATTGATGCACGCAGTATCAACCGCCACATTGCTATGGATCATCGCCGAAGGCGTATGTTATATCACCGGGGCGGTATTTTATTCACTTCACAAGCGACGGAATGTTCACACCGTGTTTCATTTCTTCGTATTGGCTGGAACAATATGCCATATTATAGCCGTTTGGAAGATATTGGGAAGTTAATTATTTGGAATTTAAGAAGTTAAGGACAATGCAGTAGAGACAGGACTATAACTGCCATATTATTGAAAATCAACAAATTAAAATATTTCTATTAAAGAATATGGAAAACAAAGAAAGAAAGATGCGGATAGGTTCGCTTTGTGTGCGTGCCGGTTATCAGCCCAAGAACGGAGAACCCGTAGAACCTCCTATTGTGCAGAGTACTACCTTTAAGTACGACGACTCCGACGAGATGGCCATGCTGTTCGACTTGAAGAAAGAAGGCTATTTCTACACACGACTGCAAAACCCGACGAATGACGTCGTGGCTGCAAAAATCGCAGCATTGGAAGGCGGCGTAGGTTGTGTGTTGACCTCAAGTGGTCAAGCGGCCAATTTCTTCGCCGTGTTTAATATCTGCGAAGCCGGCGACCACATCGTAACCTCCAACGAGATATACGGCGGAACATACAATCTGTTTGGCGTGACCCTAAAGAAATTAGGTATTGACAGCACCTTTGTCTCGCCCGAAGCCAGCGATGAAGAAATTGAAGCGGCATTCCGTCCGAACACAAAATTATTGTTTGGCGAAACCATCTCCAACCCAGGTTGCGCAGTGCTCGACATCGAAAAATTCGCCCGCATCGCCCATAAAAAAGGTGTTCCGCTCATCATCGATAACACCTTCGCGACTCCTGTCAATTGCCGGCCGTTTGAATGGGGTGCAGACATCGTGACCCATTCCACCACCAAATATATGGACGGCATGGCCACTCAAGTGGGCGGAGCCGTTATCGACAGTGGCAATTTCGACTGGATGGCTCATGCCGATAAGTTCCCCGGCTTGACCACTCACGATGAATCGTATCACGGGCTTACCTATGTGAAAGCATTCGGCAAGATGGGATATACCACCAAATTGGTGGCCCAACTGATGCGTGACTTGGGCAGTATTCCCTCGCCACAAAACTGTTTCTTACTGAATCTGGGATTGCAGACGCTTCATCTCCGTGTAGCGCAGCACTGCAAAAACGCCCAGCGGGTGGCTGAATATCTGCATGACCACCCGCAAGTGGCATGGGTACACTATTGCGGTCTGCCAGATGACAAGCACTATGCATTGGGACAGAAATATCTGCCTAATGGTTCATGCGGTGTTATCGCATTCGGATTGAAGGGAGACCGAGAGACAGCCATCCGTTTCATGGACTCGCTTAAGATGGCCAACATCGCCACCCATGTGGCTGATGCCCGCACCTGTGTGCTCCATCCCGCCAGCCATACCCACCGCCAATTGTCAGAAGAGCAGTTGCTTGAAGCAGGTATCGCTCCCGATTTGATTCGTCTCTCAGTCGGCATCGAAGACGTGGAAGACATCCTCTATGATATCCAACAGGCTCTGGAATGCACTAACAGCCCGTCATGAGACAATCTTGAGACGTGAAACAGCCTCATATGGACAAATTCTTCATTTGAAAGGGCTGTAAATCAAGTTTTTTGTATAAATTTGCAGCGAAATACAAGATATGAACAAAAAGCCGCTTTTGGGAATGACTCTCGCCGAACTGAAAGCCCTGGCGAAAGAATTAGGTATGCCCGCTTTCACTGGTGGACAGATGGCGAAGTGGCTCTATACGCAACACGTGAGCGACATCGATGAGATGACCAATATCTCACGCCTGAACCGTGAGCGACTGTCTGAATCTTACGAAATAGGCGCTATGGCTCCGACTGACAGTCAACACTCCGTTGACGGCACCATCAAATACCTCTTTCCGACAGAAAGCGGACGTGAGGTGGAGACAGTGTTTATCCCAGACGGCGAACGTGCCACACTGTGCGTATCATGCCAAGTGGGATGTAAGATGAATTGTCTGTTTTGCCAAACCGGCAAACAGGGTTTTGAAGGTCAATTGAGCGTGCGCGACATCTTGAATCAAGTGTATGCTCTGCCTGAGCGTGAGCGGTTGACAAATATCGTCTTCATGGGGCAAGGCGAACCAATGGACAATCTCGACAACGTGTTGAAAGCGACGGAGATACTGACCTCGGATTACGGTTATGCATGGAGTCCTAAACGAATCACTGTGAGCAGTGTGGGCGTGAAAAACAAACTGAAGCGTTTTCTCGACGAGAGCGAATGCCATGTGGCCATCAGCCTGCACTCCGCCATTCCAGAGCAACGCGCCATGCTAATGCCCGCAGAACGCGGCATGAGCATCGTCAAGGTCATTGAACTGCTGCGCCAGTATGATTTCTCTCATCAGCGCCGACTTTCATTTGAATATATCGTGTTCGGAGGTCTGAACGACAGTCCACTTCATGCCCGTGAAATCGTGAACTTGCTCAAAGGACTTGACTGCCGTGTGAATCTGATACGTTTCCACCATATTCCAGGCGTGGATTTACAAGAAGCGCCTGAGGAACGCATGGTATCACTTCGCGACTATCTGACCCATCATGGCATTTTCACGACCATACGCGCATCGCGTGGGCAAGATATCTTCGCCGCCTGCGGACTGCTAAGCACAGCCAAACAAATAGCCGATGCACGCCGCAAAGAATAGCCTTTTATCTATGGCTGTCGCATTGATATCTGTGATGACATTGACAGATTGCGGCCGTTCACCTTTGATACCACAAAGCGGCGGCAAGCCTTACGAGGTAGTGCTCATCGGCGATAGAGACAGTATCGTTTATCACGAACTTGACGCCGACGTGGAGGGACTTCCGCAGTCAGAACCGAGTTTCGACGTACTGATGACAGACAGCGCTACAGGCATCGATCTGTTGGCCCGTAATGTGGTAAGAGTGAGCATCGACTCACTTCGCTATAGCCGAACCCATATCCGTTATGACCAAGACGTGAATGCCTCGCCGCAACTCATGGTATATATACACAC
>JAEEGL011965373.1_pt1 | contig 14401 bp, 16 predicted proteins | sample 9134231 | NCBI WGS metagenome assembly JAEEGL01 (sample SAMN16246548, study PRJNA631951) | gut metagenome | biome: gut microbiome; feature: rumen; material: fiber-attached | host: Bos | place: Iran: Karaj | collected 2018-10
AAATATACTTTGATGATGTATTAATCAGAAAAGATGGATTATTTGTACTAGATAATTTAAAACAATTAAATTAATTATTATATAAACTAAACATATAATTTATTAGGTGGTATTTTGAAAAGAATTTTTAAGATAATTGGACTAATAAGTTTAACATGCTTTAGTTTTTTTATTACTGAAAAAACCTCTTTAGTAGTTAAAAACATGGATGATATAATGATATCTATAAAAGAAAATATGGATAACTTTAAAACAAAAAGTATAGATGCTACTATAACTGATGATGCCATAATACCTGGTATTAGTGGTAGAAAGGTAAATATAAATAAAAGCTATAAAAAAATGAAAGAGTATGGATCTTATAATGAAGATTTATATGTATTTGATTATATAAAACCAAGTATTAGTTTAAGTGATAATAAGGATAAAATAATAACCAATATAAATAGTAAAAAAAGAATGGTTAGTTTAATATTCTTAGTAGATAGTGATCCTACTGATATACTAAATATAATAAATAACTATAATATAAAAGCGAACTTCTTTATAAAAAATAACATAGATATTGATTTAAAACCGCATAATATAGGAATAGTATCAAGTAATTATGATACGATAGAGTGGCTAAAAATGATTACTAAAGATAAATATTGCTTAGCTAGTGATAATAATAAACCATGTATAGATAATGATTTATATCTTATAAAACCATTTTATGTATCTAGTAATACACCACTACTTGATGTTAAGAATAATCTAGATAATAATAAAATACTTTTATTTACAGTTAATAAAACACTAAAAAGAGAATTACCCAATATAATCATCTATATAAAAAGTAAAGGTTATACAATAACTAATTTAGATGAAGCGGTACTTGAATAAGAAGTTTAGATGTGCTATGATATTTGTAATTAGTCAGGGGGATTTATGAAATACGAAATAGATGGTGAAAAAACAAAGGAAAAATATTTAATAAATATTGGAATTATTACAATTTATTATTTGGATGGTTCAATTGAAAATGTAGAATATACTAAAGAAAATGAAATGGCAATACTAGACGAAATGATAAGACAAGCAAAAAAACTTATGGAACAAGAAGGTAATTTAAGAAAAGAAAGTTCAAAATATTTTTCTTTAGCTAATAAAGCTGATTTTAATCGTGGCGTTGCACAAGCTTTTGCAGTTGTTTCAGCACCTTTTATAGCTATTTCAGCAAGCGGTAAATCAATCGTTGGTATATCAATAACTTCTTTAATATTTCTTTTATCTAGTGTTATAACATTTAAATCTTTGCACAATAATATTAAATATAGTAAATTAGAATATGATCTAGAACGTAAATTAAATTATATAAGTGATCTTGAAACTTATTTTGAAATAAAAGAAAAATATGAGAAATTAATTGCAAATGGTGATGAAGAATTAAAAAAACTTCCATCACTTACAATAAATACATTTGATGAGCTTTGCAAAGATGATACTTATTTTGAAATTTTTTCTTACGTAAAAAATGTTATGTTAGATGAAGAATGGGAAGAAAACCATAAAAGATACTATGATGATGATGAAGAAACTGAAATTCTAGTAAATGCTCGTGAAGTGCCTTCAATCTCTACATATAATACTTTAGATGATTATCACTATGAACATAAACCTAAAGTATTATCAAAAGTATTAGTAAATCCATTTAAAGATTTAGATATCTAAATCTTTTTTTATGTTATAATAAAATAGGTGATATGTATGACTGAGTTACTTGCTCCCGTAGGCAATATGGAATGTTTAAAAGCTGCTATAAATGGTGGTGCTAATGCTGTTTATTTAGCAGGTATTAATTTTGGTGCTAGATCTTTTGCTGGTAATTTTAGTAATGAAGAATTAATAGAAGCGATTAATTTATGTCATTTAATGGGTGTTAAAGTATATGTTACAGTTAATACATTAATATATGATGTCGAAGTAGATAGATTTATTAAATATATAGATTTCTTACACACTAATAATGTAGATGCAGTTATAATGCAAGATATAGGTATGATAGATTTAGTTAGAAAAACATATCCAAATTTAGAAATACATGTATCAACGCAAGCACATATTCATAATTTAGAAGGCGCTAAATTATGTGAAGAATTAGGCGTCAAAAGAATAGTTCTTGCTCGTGAAACTCCTATAGAATTAGTAAAAGAAATAAAAGAAAATACTAACCTAGAAATAGAAATATTTGTGCACGGCGCACTTTGTATGTCTTATTCAGGACAGTGTTTAATGAGTTATTTAATAGGTGGTAGAAGTGGAAATCGTGGTACATGCGCTCAACCTTGTAGACAACCATATAGTTTAATTATAGATGATGAATTAAAAGAGAGTGGATATTTACTTAGTACTAAAGATTTAAATACACTAGATTATATAGAAAAACTTGTTGATATAGGTGTAGATAGTTTAAAAATAGAAGGTAGAATGAAAAGAAAGGAATATGTATACCTAGTAACTAGTCTATATAGAAAAGCTATTGATAAAAAGAGTATAACTGATAGTGATATTAAAGAATTAAAAAAAGTATTTAATAGGGAATTTACTAAAGGATTTTTAAATCATGAAGATAATGATAATTTTACTAATATATTTAGACCTAATCATATAGGTATTCCTGTTGGTAAAGTAGTAAATATTAATAAAGATATTGTTAGTATTAAACTTACTGATTCACTAAATAAATTAGATGGTATACGTATTATAACAAACGAAGATATCGGCCTTACTATAACAAGTATGTATAAGAATAATAAGATTATTGAAAGAGGTATTAGCGGAGATACCATTGATATTAAAATAAAAGGTAAAGTAAATATTGGAGATAGTGTAGTCAAAACAACAGATACTAAGTCTCTAGAACTTATAAATGAAAAAATCGATATAAATAAAAAAATACCCATTACAGGTACATTTACATTTAAATTAGGTAAACCTATAACTGGTGTAATAAGTGATTCTATAAATACTATTGAAATAGAAAGTAGTTATATTATTGAAGAATCTAAAACATCTAGTATGGATAAAGATAAAATACTAAATCAATTAAATAAACTAGGCGATACAGTTTATGAATTTAGTGATATAGATATAACATTAGATGATAACATATTTATACCAGTAAATATATTAAACGAACTTAGAAGAAATTTTGTAGAATTATTAAATCAAAAGAGATTATATAAATCTAATTATAAGAAAGAAAATTATAGTATTGATTTACCTAATTTTAAAGAAGAACAAGTAAAATCAATACTTATTCATGATTATAATGAATATTTGAAATATAGGGATTTATATGATATTATTTATATAGATGATAAGAAAGAATTTGATAAGATAAAAGATTCTAAATGTATACTTAAATTACCTAGAGTTATGGAACATTTAGATAACTATGAAAGTAAATTGTTAGTAGGTGAGTTAGGTAGTGTCTATAAATATAAAAATATAGATACAGATTTTTCTTTAAATGTACTTAATTCATATAGTGTAGCTCTCTTACATAGCTTAGGTGTTAATAGAATTACTTTATCTCATGAATTAAATTATAAGCAAATTAAATATTTAGTAGAGTGTTATAAAAATAGATATAATAAAAATCCTAATCTTGAAGTAATAATAGAAGCAAATATAGAAGCTATGGTATGTAAATACAATATGTTAAATAAGTATAATAAAGATAATGGAATTTTAAAAGATAAGTATAATAATAAGTATAGTATAGTTATTAAAGACAATTTAATGTATATATATGATTATAAAAAAACCAAATTAGATGGTAATTTCTATAATATAGGGATAAATAGTGTGAGGATAAATTTATGGAAGTAGAAAGATTAAAAACTAAAGATATTACTAGTTATAAAGAATTTATAAAAGATGTTTTTGGCTATGATGCAAATAGAAAAAATATATCAGAATCTATGAAGAGTAATATAATTCTTGTGCTAAAATTGGAAAGTAAAGTAATTTGTTCTATGACTTTAGAAGAAAAAAAAGACTACGTTAAAGATAAAAGATATTATTATGTTTCTTATTTTGGAGTTCTTAATGATTATAGGAGAATGGGATTTGCTACTAAGATGTTTGACTATGTAGAAGATATGATAAGAAAGAATAATATAGATTATATTGAACTCACATCAGGTAACCAAAGAAAAGAAGCACATAATTTCTATAGTAAAAATAACTTTAGAGTTAAAGATACTACAGTATTTATTAAGTTCTATAAATAGCAAAAATTAAAAAACTGCAAAAATTTATTTGCAGCTTTTTTTTGTTTTAAAAAAAGTTTATTTTTTTTTATAAAAAAAAAGTATTTTCGCATACTTTTATAGAATGATATAAGTGAGGAGGTGATAATATTAAAAAATATCCGTTCATATTACAAGATGAAGAAAAGGATTGCGGTATAGCTTGTATGCAGATGATAATTAGTTATTATGGCGGTCATGTCAATAAAGATAATTTAATATTTAAATCCAGAACTAACAGAAATGGGACTACCGGTTATAATATTAAAGAAACATTAGTTAGTTTAGGATTTGATACAAAAGGTGTTAAATGTAATTTAGAAGACATTAATAGTAGTAATATAATATTACCTTGCATAGCAAACGTTATAATTGATAATAAGTATAAACATTATGTAGTAATATACGAAATAAATTTTATTAAAAAATATGTTTTAATTGCTGACCCCTCTAGTAAACTAAAAAAAATATCATTTGAAGAGTTTAAACATATTTTTAATAACGCAATTATTATGTGTTACCCAACTAGAAATTTACCCTATGAAAAAAATATATCTAATTTAGATTTTATATATGGTGTTATAAAGCCATATATAAAAGAACTAAAAAATATCTTCATATTATCAATATTTATAACAATATTTTCTATACTTACATCGTTTTATACGGAATATATGTTAAAAGGTTTAAACTACTTTTCTAAAACTTATCTATTCAAAATATTTTTTATCTTCTTTTCTATATATATTTTAAAAATTATAACTAACTTCTTAAGATCTAAATCTTTAACATATTTAAATCGTAAAATAAATCTTGTAGTAACTATAGATGTTTTTAAACGTATTATAAAACTTCCTTATTGTTATTATAAAAACAAAACTACAGGTGATATGATATCTCGTATAAATGATTTAGAGAATGTACGAGAAATGATTAGTAGAGTCGCGCTATCAATTTTTATTGATTTACCACTTACACTAGTTTCTTTAATAATACTTTTCATAATAAATAAAACTTTATTTTTAATAGGACTTTTAATGCTTATATTATATTTTATAGTTGTTGGTTTGTTTAGGAGGATTTTCAATAACTATATAAGTGATATTAAGTATAAAAGAAGTGATTATATACAACATATGATAGAAAGCATAAGCGGTTATGAAACTGTAAAAGGTATACATATTGAAAGTAGTGTAATAAATAAGTTTGAACATAAATATATTGATTTTTTAATGAATATGTTTAAATATGAAAATTTATATATTTTGCAAAATCTATTAAAAGATTTAATAAACGATATTGGATTTATATTGATAATGTTAGTAGGTACATGTTTAGTAATAGATAATTCTATCTCGCTTGGTACTTTATTTACATTTTCAAGTTTACTAGTATACTTTTTAGAACCAATCAAAAATATACTAAGTTTAGATCAAATAATAAAAGAATCTAAAATATCTTTAAAAAGAATAATGGATGTTATTGATTATGAAGATGATGATTCTGGATTAATGGATGATTTCAGGAATGGCAACATAGAATTCAAAAATTTGAACTTTACATTTAATGGTAAAGACAATGTGTTAAGCAATGTAAATCTAACTATCAAGAAAGGTGAAAAACTTATGGTAATAGGTAAGAGTGGTACAGGTAAAAGCACATTATTTAAATTACTTATGGGATATTATAAAACAAATAATATAAAGATAAATAATGTTAATTTAATTGACTATAAAAAGGAAGTATTAAACAAGAATATACTTTACATTAGTCAACAAGAAGTATTATTTAACGATACACTTTATAATAATTTGATTTTGGATAATAACAATTATAAGTCACTTAATGAAATAACTAATATTTGTAATATTGAAAGTATAATGGATACTAATTTAAAATATAACACTTTAATTGAGGAGAATGGATCTAATCTATCAGGCGGAGAAAGACAAAGAATAGTTCTCGCACGTACGCTTTTAAAACACTTTAATATTTTAATAATAGATGAAGGTTTAAGTGAGATAGATATAGATACTGAAAGAAAAATACTTAAAAATATGTTTAGAAAGTATAAAGATAAAACAATTATTGTCATATCACATAGACTTGATAATATGGATTTATTTGATAGTGTATTAAGATTTAATGATTGTAAAGTCTTTAAAGAGTATAAAAATGTATAATAATTCAGAATTCATATTAAAATATAAACTCCCTAAAATTGTTAATTCATGGCTAATTATATTAAAAATTTTATTGTTTTTATTTGCTTTATTTATGTTTATACCATATAACACATTTCAAAACTATATTGGGTGTGTTGAAATAAAAAATAATAATTCATATATACTTCTTGAAAAAAATACCTCATTAAACAAAAACTTATATATAAATGGCAAAAAATATAAATATGAAATAGTTGAGAATGAAGAATACATTAAGATTAAACTTGATTTAGAGGACAGTTTAAAAATAGATTCATTATGTTTAAATGTTAATATTAGAAGTGACAGAAAAACTTTGTTTAAAGTTTTAAAAAATAAAATAAAGAAAGGAATTGGTCTATGAAAGAATTAAACGATAAAGAATTAATGACTATAAATGGAGGATTTAGTTTTGGACTTGGGATTGCAATAGGTGCAGGAATAACATTTTTAATAGGTGTTATAGATGGTTTTGTAAGACCACTTAAATGTAACTAGGAGGTGCTATGAAGAATCTAACTAATGAAGAATTAATGAATATATCTGGTGGTGGGATAAGCGCTGCGCTTATTAGTGCTACTGCTAGATTAGTTAGTACTGTATATGATATTGGACGAGCTTTCGGTAGCGCTATAAGAAGACTAACTAGTGGAAATGTTTGCCCTTTATAAGAATAAAATATTAAAAATAATGGTATTTATTCTTACAATGCCGTTAATAAGTATCATAGTTAAATTTCTATTTAATTATGGAAGAATACTAGGTACTTACGTGAGACATGTTTATAGTATAACTTTATAAGGAGAGCAATCTCCTTTTTTATTTACTAATTAATAGAATATATGTTATAATTATAATAGGTGGTTGTATGATAGAAAAAATTAAATTAGATGATGAGATTTATAGAAACTTAAGTATGACTGATGAAAATTTCAATCATGTATATAAAATGTTTAAGGATACATGTAATTTTTTTAGTGAAAAAACGACTAAGAAAATTATAAAAACAATAATGGAGGAATATGAAAAATCAGTAAGAAAAAGACCACTTAATGATGATTACTTATATTCTATTATTTTATCTGCACTAAGACAAAGTACAGATGATAAACAAGAAGATTTACTTAGATTTGAATCTAGGGCGCATAGTATAATAGGCGGATGTATGCCAGATAATAGTCATGAATTAATCGCAACAGTTGCAATTCAAAGATTAGATGAAAATGTTAACACTTATACTGGGAACAAGGAAGAAAAGCAATCCAATAAGCAACTTATTACAACAATAGTGCAAAAAATTTCAAATCATATTGCAATTCAAAATTCTATTAGTCCAGATTATAGAAACGAAAATCAAGCAAATTTCGAAGGGTTTATTGCAACCAAAGTTAGAGAAGAAGTTGATAATTTTCAAAATGAAATTGATGATTATTATTATGGCGCTGTTTATAATAATGTACAACAAATAACTCATAATGTTATAGAATATATAGACAGTAAAGTAAAAGAACAAAACCCAATAGAAAAACAATCTATAGAAGAATCAGAGAATGCTAAAGCACTTAAATAAAGGACGAAAGTCCTTTTTTATTATGCATATAATTTATAGAGGTGATAATAATTAATACATACATAGTAAAAAAAGGAGATACTTTATATGGTATATCTAATCAATTTGGTGTATCTGTAACAGAACTTGCTGAACTAAATGGAATAAAAGGTAGTAATTTACAAATAGGTCAAGAATTAACAATACCTTCTAAATCAGGAACCAATCCAAATAATATGTTTATGTATACAGTTAAAAGCGGTGATACTTTATATGGTATAGCTAGAAAATATAATACAACAGTACAAGAAATTATGAATTTGAACTATTTTACAAACACTAATCTAATACCAGGTCAAGTAATAAGAATACCAGAAATGTACACTAAGGAAAGTGAAATGTATATGCCTAATTATATAAACTATATAGTAAAAAAGGGAGATACTCTATATTCAATCGCAAGAAATAACAATGTGTCTGTTGATACGTTAATTAAAGATAATGGACTTACAAGTAATACACTTTCAGTTGGTCAAACAATTAGAATAAGAACACCACAAGAGGTAGTAGAAGAGTGTTATGGAACAGGATATGTACCAGAAGAGACTACTCAAACTACATATATAGTAAAAAAAGGAGATAGTTTATATTCTATAGCTAGAAAATATAATACAACAGTACAAAACATAAAAAAGAAAAACAATCTTAATTCTAATTTACTTAGTGTAGGTCAAAAATTAATAATATAAGGAGGGTTTATGAATTCAGTTAATTTTAATGATCCAGATTTTATGAGTAGTTCTACATATCAAGATTTTATAAATAAGAATGCATCAAGTGGATTTCTTAGTATTAGAGCGTATGCTGCTAATAAAGCTTTACCTATAAAAGGTTTAAAAGTAATAGTATTTAAAATACTTAATAATAGTAGAGTAATATTTTTTAATGGTACAACTGATGAATCAGGTATTATAGAAAAAATAGTGCTTCCCGCACCAACAGTATCAAATAACGATGAAGTAGTACCACAATCACAAGATTATGATATAGAAGCAACCTATGAAAATCAAAAATTAATTTATAAAGTGGTAATGTATTCAAATATATCAGTAAATCAAAACATAAATGTTGTACCTAATATACGACTAGATGGGAGTTCGTATGGCGGTTAGATATCCTATTGTACCTAATAATATAACAGTACATCTTGGAGAACCTGATAAATATGCTCAAGATGTTACAGTACCATTTACTGATTATATATCTAATGTCGCATCAAGTGAACTTTATCCAACATGGCCTAAGAATGCACTTATCGCAAATATATATGCGATAATCTCGTTTGCTATGAACCGTATATATAATGAATGGTATAGATCTAAAGGATATAACTATGATATAACAAGTAGTCCAGCTTATGATCAAACATATACGCCTAATAGATCTACATATGAAAATATTAATGATATAGTAGAAGATATATTTAATAACTATGTAGTAAAGGGAAATCAAATACAACCATACTTTACAAGTTATTGTGATGGAAGAGTAACTACTTGTAGTGGTTTATCACAGTGGGGATCAGTGACACTCGCTAATCAAGGTAAAACTCCACTACAAATATTAAAATATTATTATGGAAGTGATATTAATATTAAATATGACGCACCTGTTGGGGATGCTACTGAAGGATTCCCAGGTAGTGATGTAGGACTTGGTTATGCAGGAAATCCCGTACTTGCTATACAAAGAGATTTAAGAAGAATAAGAGATAATTATCCAGCAATTCCACCTATAACAGGAACACTTGGTATATATGATGAAGAAACAGAAGCTGCAGTAAGAAAATTTCAAGAAATATTTAATCTACCACAAACAGGGGTAGTAGATAAGGGTACTTGGTATAAAATAAAATATGTATATAACAGTGTTAAAAAACTAGCCGATTTATATTCAGAGGGATTATCTATTTCTGATGTTACATTTAGATATAGAGATGAACTTAAATATGGAGATACAGGTATAGAAGTAGAGTATATACATTACTTTTTAGACGCACTTGCTTTTCTAGATCCAGATATACCAAGACTTCCAACAAACTCTATTTATACAAATAATACTGAATCAATAGTAAAAGCATTCCAAAAAAAATATAACCTTCCGGTTACAGGTGTATTTACATATACTGATTGGACTGTATTAAAAGATGCATATCGCAATATACTTAAATCATTCCCAAGTGAATATAAAGAATTCGTTAATGATTTATATCCAGATTATTTTCTCGCTAGAGGATCTACTGGAAGTGATGTTAGAAGATTTCAAAAATTCTTACTTGCTATATGTAAATATGATAAATCAATACCAGGTGTTAGAGTAAATGGAGTATTTGATGATTTAACAGAACAATCTGTAAAAAAAATCCAAAAAGATTATGGATTTGATATTAATGGTATAGTAGGACCACTTTTATGGAAAAAAGTAGTAGAATTATCGAAAAGATAATTCTTTTTTGTATAAAAATGCCTTAAAATGTAAGTTTTTCTTGTATATTTTATAATTAGGTGTTATAATACTTACAGATTTGTGAAAGGAGGGATTATATGTCAAAGGTAATAGTTAGAAATGGAAACGTAGATGGTGCACTTCGTACTATGAAACAAAAAAATGCAAGAGACGGCCTCCTAAAGAAAGTTAGAGAAAGACAAGAAGGTTATAAAAAACCAGGAGTTAAACGTAGAGAAAAGAGAGACGAAGGTATTAAAAATACTAGAAGAAGAGAAAGAAATAATTATTAAGAGTGATTAATCACTCTTTAATTTTAGGAGGATACTATGAGAAATAAATTATTAATTGATTTAGTAACTGCTATGAAAAATCAAGACAAAGAAACACTTAGTGTATTAAGAATGGCAAAAGGAGCTATTCAACTTGAAGAAATCAATTTAAAACATGAATTAACAGATGATGAATTTATAGGTGTTATAGGAAAACAAATTAAGACACGTAAAGAATCAGTAGCTGAATTTGAAAAGGCTGGAAGATTAGATTTAGTTGAACAAACTAATAAAGAAATTGAAATATTAAATAAATATATGCCAGAACAATTAAGTGAAGAAGAAGTATTAAAAGTTATAGACGAAGCATTTAATGCTATTAATCCTACAACTCAATCAGATATGGGTAAACTTATGGGATATGTTAATCCTAAATTAAAAGGTAAAGCTGATATGAGTTTTGTAAGTAAAACTATAAAAGAAAGACTATCAAATATGTAGTCTTTTTACTTTAAAAACCTATATTTATTTTAAAAATTATGATATTATAATTACGTTGAGGTGATAAAGTGAGACAATTATCAGAACAAGAAATTGTTAGAAGAGAAAAATTAAAACAAGTAGAAAGACCTTATCCAGATAAATATGATATAACTCATACTATATCTGAAGCAAGAAACTTACCTGATGGAACAAAAGATGTATCAATCGCAGGTAGAATTGGTTTCATGAGAAAATTAGGTAAATTATCTTTTGTTAAAATTAAAAATATAGAAAGTGCTATTCAATTACAAATAAGAGAAGATGTAATTGGTGAAGAAAAATATAACGAATTTAAAAAGATATTTGATTCAGGAGACTTTATTGGAGCTAGAGGAGAAATAATTACTACTCAAACTGGAGAAAAATCACTTGAAGTATTAGACTTTACTTTCTTAGGTAAAGCTTTAAGACCACTTCCAGAAAAATTCCATGGTCTTCAAGATATAGAGATTAAATATCGTGAAAGATATGTAGACTTAATAATGAATCAAGATTCAAGAGAGTTATTCTTAGGAAGAAGTAAATTTTATTATTTCTTAAGAAACTTTATGAATGATAATGGATTCTTAGAAGTTGAAACACCAATTATTCAAACTGCAGTAAGTGGTGCTAGTGCTAAACCATTCTTTACTCATCATAATGCTCTTGATATAGATTGCAATTTAAGAATTGCACCAGAGTGTTACTTAAAAGAGTGTAATGCAGCTGGATTTGATAGAGTATATGAAGTAGCTAAATGTTTTAGAAATGAAGGAATGGATCCACAACACTTACAAGAGTTTACTCAAATAGAGTGGTATGCTTCATACTGGAATTTTGAAGATAATATTGAATTCTTCAAAAAATTCATGAGAGAAACTGCTATGTATCTAAAAGGAACTACTGAAGTAACAGTAGGAGATAGAACTATTGATTTAGGTAGTGAGTGGAATCGTGTTAATTATGTAGAAGCACTAACAAAAGCTTTAGGATTTGAATTCTTAAATATAGAAGATTCTGAAGAACTAAGAAGTAAAATAATTGAATCAGGTAACTTTACTGAAAAAGATTTAGCTGAATGTAAATCAGTTGCTCAATTAATAGATTTCTGTTATAAGAGATTAGTAAGAGCTAACATATTTGAACCAACTATTATGTGGAATTATCCAGCAGTGTTAAAACCACTTGCGCGTCGTAATGACGAAAATGATAAAGTAGTTGATGTATTCCAAGTAATAATTGCTGGTGCTGAAATATGTAATGCATATTCAGAACTTGTTAATCCAGAAATTCAAAGAATAAACTTTGAGGAACAATTAAAAGCTAAAGCTCAAGGTGATGATGAAACTATGGATTTAGATGAAGATTACTTAAAAGCTATGGAACAAGGTATGCCACCAATTAGTGGTTTAGGTGTTGGTATTGATAGATTAATGATGCTACTTTATAATGCACCAAGTGTAAGAGACGTAGTATTATTCCCAATGATGAAGGATAAGAATTAATGAAGTTATACGTAGTAAGACATGGCGAAACTATATGGAATGTAGAAAATAGAGTACAAGGTGTATCTGATATACCTCTTACAGATAAAGGTAGATTAGATGCAACATTACAAAAGGATTTCGTTAAAACTTTAGATATTGATGTTGTAATATCTAGCCCACTTGATAGAGCAATCGAAACTGCAAGAATTCTTACTGATAATAAACTTCCAATTAATACAGATGATAGAATTAAAGAACGTGATTGGGGTATGAATGAAGGCGCAGATATTGATTCGGTTGATAGAATTGATTGCTGGGATGTAATATTAAATACTAGAGTTCAAAATATAGAAAGTATACAAGATTTTATGTATAGAGTATCTAGCTTTTTAGAAGATATTAAAGTTAGATATAAAGATAAAAATGTACTAGTAGTTACTCACAGCGCAGTAATTAGAGTAATACATTATATGTTAGGTAAAATTCCAGAAGATGGAGATTTAACTAAAATAGATATACCTAATCTAAGAATTTTAGAATACGAATTATAGGAGGAAAATAATGAAAATATTATGTGTTAATGCAGGTAGTTCATCAATGAAATTTCAAGCTTATGAAATGCCTGAAGAAAAAGTATTAATTAATGGTTATATTGAAAAAATAGGATTACCAGATTGTTTCTGGACAGTAAAAGTAAATGGAGAAAAAATTAGAACAGAAAGACCTTTAAAAGATCACAGTGAAGCTGCACAAGTTTTAATTGATGAATTACTTAAGAATAATGTAGTTGAATCATTAGATGAAATTAAAGGAGTTGGACATCGTGTTGTACATGGAGCTGAAAAATATTCAGATTCAGTATTAATTACTGATGAAGTTATAAGTGATATTGAAGCAAATACTAAATATGCACCACTTCATCATCCAGGTAATTTAGCTGGTATTAAAGCTATGAAAGAGGCTTTCCCTAATGTACCACATGTAGCTGTATTTGATACTGCTTTCCATCAAACTATGCCAAAACAAAATTTCTTATATCCAGTACCATATGAATGGTATACAAAATATGGAGTAAGAAAGTATGGTTTCCATGGAACTAGTCATAAATTTATTACTAATGAAATGAAGAAGAGATTAAATAAAGAAGATGTTAATTTAATCGTTTGTCATATTGGTAGCGGATCTAGTATCGCATGTGTTAAAGAAGGAAAATGTATAGATACAACTATGGGTCTTACACCACTTGATGGATTAATGATGGGAACTCGTTCTGGTTCAATAGATCCATCTATAATTGAGTTTGTTATGAAAGAAACTAATATGGATGTTAGTGAAGTAACTAATGCTTTAAATAAACAAAGTGGTTTTCTTGGGGTATGTGGAGAAGCTGACTGTAGAGATGTTGAAGCTTTAATTAATCAAGGCGATGAAAATGCATCACTTGCTTATGAAATGTATACTGATAGAGTTGCTAAATATATTGCTAACTATTATCTAGAATTAGATGGTAATGTAGATGCTATAGTATTTACTGCCGGCCTTGGTGAAAATGGTCCTAAATTTA